>Ga0272442_10002666_pt1 | contig 25624 bp, 20 predicted proteins | sample SSMForm2O_FD_200262 | JGI IMG/M metagenome (GOLD analysis project Ga0272442, IMG submission 200262) | Marine sediment archaeal communities from Little Sippewissett salt marsh, Falmouth, MA, United States - SSM-Form-2O | ecosystem: Environmental > Aquatic > Marine > Wetlands > Sediment ... | reverse complement strand
ATGGATGGAGGGCCGATGGCAAAGTTCGCCGGAGAAAAGGTGGTAACGGCTTCTCCATTCACCTTGATCTTGATTTTGTAATCCGTTCCGGGAACGGCGGTTCCGCCGTCATAACTACCCACGGTCCAGGAATAGGTTCCCGAGCCGGCGGACACATTTGTGGCAATGGTGCCAAGCTTTACGCCGTTCTTGACCAGCGCAATCGTCAGGGGATTGGCAATTCCCACAGCGCTCCAGGTTATGGAACGGGTGGTGCCAACCGGCCAGTTCTCGCTTCCGGTGGGGGACGTCACGTGCAGGGTCGTATCACTGGTGATGGCAAAGGTGCCCGGGGAGAATCCCGTGATCGCCTGGCCCTGGGCTTTGATCTTGATGGTGTACCCGGTTCCCGGAGCGGCGTTGCCGCCGATATAGGCGCCCACGGTCCAGGTATATGTGCTCAGCCCGTCGTAGGGCACGTCCCGGGCGATGACGCCGATTTTCACGTCGTCTTTCAACAGGGCGATGGTCAATGGAACCGTAACGCCCTCGGCACTCCAGGTGATGTCCCGGGATTCCCCGGCGGGCCATTCCGCGCTTTCCGCGGGGGCGGTGACCGTAATTGCCCCGTCGATAATGGAGAATGGGGTGTCGCTAAAATCGGTAATCGCCTGGTTGTTGACCTTGATCTTGACGGTGTAACCGTCCCCGGCGGGAACGGTTCCGCCCTCAATCGAACCCACCGTCCAATCGTAGGTGCCGGTGGCGAAATCGACGCCGGAGGCGATGACGCCGACTTTTACACCGTCTTTCAACAACGCGATGGTCAACGGATCGGAGATGCCGGAGCAATCCCAGGTTATGGCGTGGACGCTGCCGGCGGGCCAGGATTCCCCTCCGTTTGGCGAGGTTACCGAAAGGGATCTGGTCAGGGCCAGGATGGCCTGGTCCACCTGGATGCGCGGGATGGGTGTGACGTGACCGTCGCAGACACTGGTGATGCCGGTGCCGGTATCACGCAGAGCCTGGAGCGCGTCGTTTACGCTCACGCCGGGTACCGCCTGCTTGATCAGCGCCCAGGCGCCGGTCACGTGCGGCGTGGCCATGGAGGTGCCCGACTTGTTGCCGTAGGCGCTGTCCCCGCTGGCCAGGGAGGAATATGTATTATAACCGGGGGCGAAGATTCTCTGCATGGTGGGGTGCCAGTTGTTGAAGTCGGCCTCGTCGTCGTCATCGGTGGAGGCTCCGACCGCGATGGAAGAGGAAATGCAGGCCGGGGCGCCCACATATTCGCAATATCCGTCGTTGCCGGAGGCGATGGCGGTGGCGATGCCCGCGGCCCGCAGGTTGTCGATGGCGGCCTTGCGGGAATCTCCATCGCAGGCGGAAGAATATTGCCCGCCGCCGAGGCTCATGTTGACCGCGGCGATGCTGTAGGTGCCGCGGATGGCGTACACGTGCTCCAGGCCCGCCAGCTGGTCCGAGGTCCAAGACATGACGCAGGGTTGATCTCCGGGAGTGCCGCTGTAGCAGTCAGTAAATCGGGAAAAAACCTGCACGGCGATGATATTGGCGTCCGGGGCCATGCCGTCCAGGGAGGCGGAATGGCCGGCGGCGATCCCGGTCACGTGGGTGCCGTGGTAGTAACCGGAATAGGAAGAGGCGTAATGGGCGGCGGCACCCGGTCCGCTGTCGCTGTCGGTTCCGTCGGGACAGTCGCCCGCCCCGGCGGTACCGTCCTCGCCCTTGGCGTAGCAGGCCTCCACGATGGTTTTGCCGGCGAAAAAATCGTGGGTGGAGCGGATGCCCGTGTCCAAGATGGCCACGTACCAGCCGGCGCCGGTGTAGCCCAGGGCCCAGGCGTTATCCGCACCGGTAACAGAGGTGGAAACATCCAGCATGGGCTGGTCGGGAGTGGAATCCCCGGTTTCCCCGCCGCCTTTGGTTCGGGAACCACCGGTAACGGGAGGCAATGGAATCGGGATATCGTCCTCGATGGAAATCACGTCGGCGCTCTGTTGCAGGATGGCCAGGGCCCGGGGGGAGGCTTTCAGGGCCATGTAGGGAATGAAACGGTAGATCCGGTAAAGGGTGTGGCGGGTGTTGCCCAGCTGAAAAAGCACGGCGGCGGCGCGGTTGCGGATCGCCGCGGTGAGTTCGGCGTCGGCGCCGGCGCCGCCCCAGGCGTGGCTCAATCCCGGAGGAGCGGTTCCGTGGGCCCGGGAAGCCGCGGTCAGGGGTGCCACGCCGTCCACTCGCAGGCCGACGATGACGCGCCGGTCTTCGGTGTCTGTTGGGGCGGACTGAGCAAATATGTTCGCTGCGCAGGCCAGGACAAAAATCAGTATGAAAATCGCTGGGAATCGTTTTAGTGAAGAGTTGCAAAGGGTCATCATTGCCTCCGGAACAAAATTAGCCCAGTTTGATGGGATTTGCAATCAAAAAGGCTGGTATTTGCGTTTTTTTTTTTTATTCTATAATTAATACAAATATCACTGTCGATTTCGGGGTCAATTGGGGAAATCGGCAAGGAAAACGCGGGAAGGTAAGTCGCGTTATCTCCAAGGGAGGAGTGGGATGAAGGTTTTACACACATTTCTGGTGGTATCCGTTTGTCTGTTGTTGATCCCCGGTTGTGCCGGCAAAGGAAGCGACAATGGCGGCGGCGGGGGAGGAACCGTCACTACCGACAACCCGGTTCCGGTGCTGACATCCATCACGCCGGGCGCGGCATTGCTCAACCAGCCGGAGTTCACCCTGACGGCCCGGGGTTCCGATTTCGTCAGCGGCGCCAAGATCATATTCAGGGGCAGTGAGCTGGACACCACCTGGGTCAGCGCTTCCGAGCTTACGGCACTGGTGACCGAAGCGCTGACCGCACCGGCTTCAATGGATTCCCCGCAACTGGCGGTCGAGGTGCGGGTACGCAATCCGAGTCCCGGTGGGGGGGATTCCCAGAGCTTGACCTTCCAACTGAACAAGAACCCGGTTTTCGGCGCTCCCGAAATAATCAGCGGTGGTGACGAAGCCTATTGGAATGGTCTCACCTGTGATGGCGACGGGAAGTTGTACGCCTGGTATACGGACAATGATTCCGATCCATGGGACAACGATGCCAAGGCAGACGTAAAAGTCACCCGCAGTGATGATTACGGGGATTCCTGGTCTTCACCATACACGGCGACCCTGGCCGGCTGTTCCATTTGGCCCCAGATGGCCTGTGATTCCAGCGGTCAGGTTATTCTTGCTCTGCAGAACGCGGAAAACGGCGGGATCTATTTCAAGAAGTCAAGCAATCACGGCCAGAACTGGACCGGAGGCGTTCGCGTCGATTCCGGACAGTGGACCTATCAGGATACGGGATCACCGCCCATTATCGCCGCCACCGAGAGCGGATACATTCATATGGCGTTTATACGGATTTTCGATATGTCGCGCTCTTCGGATTTTTATGCCCGTTCCATTGATGGCGGGGCTCACTGGAAGCGGACGATGGTAGGACCGGAACAGCAGGCGAATACGCCGGTTCTGGCGGCCAGGGATGCCGATGTGTATATTCTCTATCCGGAACACAATCCCTGGGATCCGAGCCTGCGCAACGACTATCGATGCTTTTTTCAGCGCTCCCCCGATGAGGGATCGACCTGGCAGGCGGCCAAGCAATTGTCGTCCGGACGGGGAGTTTCCCATTTCCCGTCCATGGATCTGGCTGCGGGGCCCGAAGGACTGGTGGCCGCGGCCTGGGTATGGGGCGACGCTCTTGTGCGGGTACGGACCAGCGGTGATTACGGCGCCACCTGGCGGGCGGAGAAGGGCTTCGTCGCCAACACGGGAGGAGAGCCCGCAGCGTTGAACCTGCATTACGATGCTTTGGGAAACCTGTTGATCGTCTGGGTCGAGGACGGGATGATCTATTTCCGGCGTTCCATGGACAATGGGGCTACGTGGAGCGTGCCCGTTGCGGTGAGATCCCAGATCGTGAATCCGGATTCCCGTGTACCTCTGGGGCTGGAAGTGACGGAATCGGGATGCATCCTGGTGACCTGGGTGAAAAACCGGACCCTTTACCTTAGCCGGGGAACCGCGGAGTAGGATTAAGGAGTTTCAGGATTTCGTCTTTATAGCCTGAATAATTTCACGGCAACGGGTCCGGGTGGCGCGAATATCCGCTTCCTCGTATCCACTGTTGCGGAACATGTGAAAGAGCTTGTTGGTCAACCGCGGGTCGATGGGATCGCCCAGAACTCCGGAAACGGCCAGTCCCCTGAAGTCCCGGGTACCCGGCACCGGCGAGTAATCCGCCAGCCGGGGAACCACTCCGAGTTTTTCCACGAAATCGATGGCGCGATGAACCGACGATAAAGGCTGGTCGGGAACCCCCCATAGCAGGTAAACTTCAATATCCTTGTGGGTATACCCGGCGGCCAGGAGGTGATCCACGGCGTGTTCCATGGCGCGGGTGTTGGTTTTTTCAGAGCTGCGGGCCATAATGGCGGGATCCGTGGTCTCAAGGCTCAGGCGTAACGTTCGCGTGCCGGAGAAACGTAGGGCCCGGGCGGTTTCTTTGTTGATGCGGCTTACATGCAGGCCGTTGGGAGTGTGCAGGCATAGTTCCATTTCCGCCGCAGCCCGGGCGATGGGCAGGAAACGTTTCTCGGCGTTGATGAGCAGTGCGTCGTCAAACAATACGAATGTGCGGGTACCGGACTCGGCGATTCGGGAGCGTAACTCGGAAATCACGCTCCCGGCGCGTCTCTCCCTGAAGGTGGGGTGAAGAATCGAAGAGGCGCAATAGGTGCAGTTCATCGGACATCCCCGGGAGGTCATCAGTGGCAGTGGCGCGCCGGCTCCAATAAAATGATCCGCAGGATAGGGGAGTTTGTCTGGGTCCGAGAAGTCCGTTTCACCACGGATCCGCCCACCTTTGCGAACAATCAGCTCCAGTATTCGGGATTCCCCATGACCCGAGATGTATTCATGGGCGGGGATCTCGCGGCGGCAGCTATCGGGCATCAGGGTAGGCAGAATGCCTCCCACAACGGCATAAGCGTCGGGGTAGCGTTTGCGCAGGAGATTCAATGTATAGACGGCGCCGTCAATCCAGTAGGTCATCAAAGTGGTCATGAAGATAATATCCACTTCGGGCAATGCGTCTAATTTGGCATTGAAGCTCTCAAGAGGCCACCCATACCGGGCGAATGTCCGGGGGATGGATTGAAACGGTTGCGGGGATTCGATTATGATGCGGGGGAAAGGACCACGACCGTCGCTGTTTCCCGGGGGAGGGAACGGGCCGGGACCGGAAAACCGGTCCAGGGGATTCAGCCATAAAACCCGGCAATCGGTGTGGTTTTCCACAATTGACGCCAGGTAAAGAAGGCCCAGGGGGCGGAGCCATAGATCATACGCGGTGAAATCGGTAATGTAGGGAGTCAGGAAAAGGACGTTCACAACCGCCCCGCTACCACCCGAGCGATTCCCGCCAGGTCCCGAATGATCTGAATCGATCGATAGCCGGCTTTCTCCATAATGGCGGCAACCGCCGGGGCCTGGGAAAAACCCGTCTCCAGCAGCAACCAGCCGTCCGGCGTCAGGCGGGGCGGAGATTCATTCACCAGGCGTTCCAGGAACTCCAAACCGTTCTCCCCGGCCACCAGGGCTGTTTTTGGCTCAAACCGGCGGATCTTTTCTGGGAGTTCCCGCCATTCCGCCTCGCTCAGGTAGGGGGGATTGGATATGACGGCTTGCCAAGGTCCACCCCTTGGGGGAAAGAGGTCGCCCCGGATTACATCTATCCGTTCCGAAACACCGTGACGGCGTACATTGCGCCGCAGTATCCGTATCGCCCGGGGATCGATCTCCAGGGCGGTTACCGACAATCCGGCTTCCAGAGCCAGGGTGATGGCGATGCAGCCGGATCCGGCGCCTATCTCCAGGGCATGGTCACCCGGACGCAATCGCTCAAGGGCGGCAGCCACAAGGATTTCGGTATCCGGTCGGGGCACGAGGACCCGCCGGTCAACAGAGAATTCCCGGGAAAAAAATTCTCTTTTGCCGAGGATGTGGTCAATCGGTTCGTTTCGCAAAAGTCGACGGAGGTCGCGTTTGAATCGCTGCGTCCGCCGTATTCCGGAAACCCGCTCACCGCGTCTGGCCCAGAGTCGGGCCCGGGTAAGATGGAACGCCCGGCAGACGAGGAGTTCGACCTCCAGGGGTGAAATATCAAGGGGGCGCCCCTTTTTCAGGGCGTCGGACACTAACTCTCTGTAGAGCACGGAAGAGAAAGCTCCCGAAAACGCTGTTCCAGGACGCGCTCCTGATGATCTTCGGCCAGGCTGGCCAGGAGGTCCTCCAGATTGCCGTCCAGGATGGTTTCGAGGTTGAAATTCCGGCCGGATATGCGGTGGTCCGTTGCGCGGCTCTGGGGGAAATTGTAGGTGCGTATCTTTTCGGAACGCTCGCCGGATCCAACCTGGGAGCGGCGGTTGGATGCGATGTCGGCTTCCTGACGATGCATCTCCTCTTCATACAGGCGGGATTTCAGAACCGCCAATGCTTTGTCGCGGTTCTTGTGTTGCGATGATTCATCCTGGCAGGTGACCACGATTCCCGAGGGGAAATGGGTGATCCGAACGGCTGATTCGGTTTTATTGACGTGTTGTCCTCCGTGGCCCGAGGCCCGGTAGGTATCGATGCGGATATCCGCGGGGTTGATGGATACTTCGACGTCCCGTACTTCAGGCAGGACCGCTACGGTTGCCGTGGAAGTATGAATGCGGCCGCTGGATTCCGTTGACGGTACTCGCTGTACACGGTGTACGCCGCTTTCAAATTTCAATTGTCCATACGCGTCTTCGCCGCGGATGTGGAGAATGACTTCCTTGATACCGCCGATGGTGGAATAGGTCGTGGAAATGACGCCGGCTTTCCAGTTCCGTCTTTCCGCAACCCGATGGTACATGCGCAACAGATCGGCGGCGAAGAGGGATGCTTCATCACCACCGGCACCGGCTCGGATCTCCAAATATACGTTGCGATGATCCGTGGCGGTATCCCGCACCAGGAGGCGGCGTACCTGCACCGATATAGAGGCGATACGCTCCTCCAGGCTCGCAAGTTCATTGCTGGCCAGTTCGGCCAATTCAGGATCATCCTCGGAATCGGCCATTTCCTCGGCTTCAGCGTATTCCCTGGTGATTTTTCGCAACTCCAGGTACAGGTTATCCAGGGGCTTGATCCTCGACAATTCTTTGGAAAGATCGCGGTAAACCTCCTGGTTGGAGGTGATATCGGGCTCCGCCAATTGCCGGGTCAGGGATTCGGTTTTCTCGTGAAGATTATGCAGGCAGGAGAGGAGGTTGTCATTGCTCCTTGTAGCCATACTTTTTCTTGAATTTTTCGATACGGCCTTCGGTGTCTACGTACTTCTGCTTTCCCGTATAGAAAGGATGACAACTGGAACAAATTTCCACTTCGATCTCCTTAACGGTGGCCCGGGTCTTGAAGGTGCTGCCGCAGGCGCAGGTGACCGTACACTCCATATATTCAGGGTGAATACCATTCTTCATGAATGCCTCCGAAGGCGGAATTGTAGCACGATCATCCCCCCTCTGTCAATGCGGTAATACACGTTGAGGGCGATGATCGGATAACGTATAATCTTTTCAGGAGACGCCATATGAAGTCAGGTCGGAACGCCATGAGGGTCGCGGGAATCATTTTGGCGGCGGGTAAGGGAAGCCGCCTCGGTGGAGGTGAACCCAAACAATTTCGCCGGGTGGAAAACAGGGAAATGTTCCGTCACAGTCTGGAAAGATTCATGGCACACCCCGGAATAGAGGATGTTGTGCTGGTGGTTCCGGAAACGAGGCTTGCCCGGATACGCAGGGATTTCGCGGCCTGGGGCGAGAAGATAATCGTTGTTCCCGGTGGCGATACACGCAGGAAATCTTCCAGGGCTGGAATCGATGCGGTTCCGGACGGGTGCACCCACGTATTGATCCACGATGCCGCCCGGCCCTGGATCAGCCGAGATTTGTTGAACCGATTGGTGGAAGCTTTGCGGGAAAAAGACGCGGTGGTCCCGGCCATAGACGTGAATGACAGCCTGTTGAAGCTGAATTCCGAAGGCGGAGTCATTGGATTCCCGGACCGGGGAACTTTGCGCCGGATTCAGACTCCCCAGGGCTTTCGCAAGGAAATTATCCGCGAAGCTCATAAAAAGGCAGCCAATGATTATGGACTGGCCGCCACGGATGACGCGGGGATGGTGTTTTATTTCAACCTGACGGAATTGAAAATAATCCCTGGAGAGGAAACCAATCGTAAGATCACCGTTCCCGAAGATCTGGCGGCGGTTTCACCGGAAAAGGCCCGGGTCCGGGGGGGCGGGATAATCAGGCGCCTGAGTCTTGCTCCTCTCCCCATGGAGGGCGGATATTTCCGTGAGACGTATCGCCTGGAGGGTGAATCCGGAATCTCGGCTTCGGCGATTTATTTTCTCCTGGATGAAAGTGATTTCTCGGAATTGCACCGTCTGGAAAGCGATGAAATGTACCATTTTTATGGTGGCGATCCAGTGGAATTGGTACGTCTTTTTCCCGGAGGCAAGGGAGATGTTGTGGTATTGGGAAGCGATGTGGACGGCGGTCAATCTCCCCAATGTGTTGTTCCCGCGGGTGTCTGGCAGGGATCCAGACTGGTCTCCGGAGGAGATTACGCCCTTATGGGAACGACCATGATCCCCGGGTACCGACCTGAGGAATATTCCAGGGGAGAACGGAACGATCTGCTTGCCGGGTGGCCCGGAATGGCAAAATGGATCAACCTCCTGATACGGGCGGAATAAGGAAATATTCTTTACAGCGAAAGCCGATTGGTTTCTTTGTTTATCCGGAACCGCCGAGAGATTTCTTTGATCAGGCCTTGAACACGCAACTCAGGTGACATAAAGTCACCTCGTCTTCATTGTTCAACTCGTACTTGACTCCGGTTTTCATTTTTTCGCCGTTGATGAAAGTACCGTTGATGGCTCCGGGTTCTTCCGAAATATAAAAACGGTTGTTTGTATACTGGATCTTGGCGTGTTTGCGGGAAATGTATTTTTCCTCGTCTTCCTTGGTCAGGTCGATGTCCGGCGTAAAACCGCTGGTGTAGTCCCGGCGTCCCAGAAAGGTGGTGTTATGCGTGATCTGAACCACCCGGTTTGAACGCTGAATCACCAGGAAAGCCTGGATGGCCGGATCCAGAAGATCGGTGCTGTCTTTTTCCGTGGACTCCGCAGACGGCTGATCATCGCTGGTTATATCCTGGCCCTTCATCTGGAAAAGATAGTCCAGAATTTTGAGATTTTTTTCTGAAAGTTTCTTGAGAACTTTCAGAGAAATTTCCCGGCTTTTTTTCATCATCTCAACCAGGGCGGAGTAGGGGATCTTGATGATGGACGCATCTTCCATGACTTCAACGGTGAACATGGCGTCCTGACCGTCATTGAGGCTTTCTTCTCCGAAGAAATCACCCTTCCCCAGAGAAATGAGAATCAGGTTGTTGCGGTTCAGCTTTAACTGAACCTTCCCCTTGTTGATAATGTAGAAGTTGTTCTGTTCATCTCCCTCGGTGAAGATGATGTCGCCTTTAGAGTACTCGAAAATGAATTTCTTGAAGCCTTCCATGTTTTGCCTCGACCGAATAGGGCCTGAAGAAATGACATTTTAGCCGAAGGTGAATCGGATTGTCAACCTTCTCACCAAAGCCCGGCACGCCGTTTCATTGACATACCCGGGAGGTGGACCTATAATCTCTCCCATGTTTGCGGATATGGAAGGTTTGATTCGCGCCGGTTCACCGGAAGCGCAATTGCTTGAGGAACTGGACTCTCAGCGTCTCCCCGCACATATCGCCATTATCATGGACGGGAACGGACGCTGGGCGAAGAATCAGGGAAAGGATCGGATCGAAGGTCATCGCCGGGGGGCGGAAACCGCCCGCCTGATCGTGGAAGTATGCGCCCGTCTATCCATCCCCATACTCACCCTGTATACCTTCTCCAGCGAAAACTGGAAGCGTCCAACCAGGGAAGTCAATGCTCTGATGAATATGCTGTACGAGAACCTGTTACAGAAAGCAGCGCTTCTCGAGCAGCATAAAGTGCGCTTGCGCATGATCGGTGATCCAGTCCGCCTCCCGGCCAAGCTGTCCCGGAAGCTCAGAGAAATTGAAACCATGTCGAAAGATTTCTCGGCCATGACTTTGAACATGGCCTTGAATTACGGAGGGCGGCAGGAAATCCTCCACGCGGTCAGGGAACTGATCGCTTCCGGAGCGAAACCCGAAGACATATCCCATGAGTCCCTGCGCCGGCATCTGTATACCGGAGACATCCCGGATCCGGATCTGGTCATCCGTACGTCCGGGGAGCAGAGGCTCTCCAATTTCCTGATCTATCAGACCGCGTATTCGGAACTTGTGTTTTCAAAAGAACTCTGGCCGGACTTCCGGGTTTTACCGCTGCTGGAAGCCTTGACGCAATACCAGTCCAGGCAGCGGAGATATGGTGGTATATGAAAGAATTCGCCGTTCGCAACCTGACCGCTCTGATCTTGATCCCCCTTGCCTATGCTTGGGTCCGATACACATCGATACCGGTATTTTCCCTGTTGCTGCTCCTGATTGTGGGCGCGGCTGCGATGGAGTGGATCAATCTTTGCCGACCCCGGATGCACCATTACCTGGTAACCGGCTTGGCGGCCCTGCTGGTAGCGGCCAGCTTCACCTTCAATATCCCTTCTCTTGCGGAGGCTCTCTGCCTGATTGTATTTGTGTTCGGAATATACTTTCTGATCAAGATCAGGAGGGTGGAACAATTGGATTCTTTTGTACGGGATTTCGGTATTCACGCTTCCGCGGTTCTGTACCTGTTTCTGCCCCTGTATTATCTCTTGCGATTAAAGCAGATGGGACCCAACTACGTATTTTTCCTTTTGGCGGTGATTGCAATCGGCGATTCCTTCGCCTACTTTGTCGGCAGTTTTTTCGCCCGCCTCGGGCGCAGGGTTCAGGTGTACCCCGTCGCGTCGCCGCGTAAATCGCTTCAGGGACTGCTGGCCGCCGTTGTGTTCGCGGCTTTGGCGGCGATTCCGGTGACGGCCATTTTCCCCCTGCCGATTGCCCGGGTAACCGCCGTGTGGAGCGCCGCGGTAATCGGCCTGTTGTCACAATTGTCGGATCCGGTGGAGTCTTTGTTCAAACGCCAGGCGAGGCAGAAGGATTCCAGTGGCATCCTCCCCGGTCACGGCGGGGTTTTGGACCGGGTGGACAGTTATATTTTCTGCGCCCCCGCCCTGTATGCTCTGGCTCATTACGTGTGGATTTAGGTGCCTGAATTGAAAACCGTCGTTGTTTTGGGATCCACCGGTTCAATAGGCAGAAGGGCCCTTGAGATTCTTGCAACGGAAAGCAACGCGAATTTCCGGATCGTGGGATTGGCGGCGGGAAACAACGCCGCATTGCTGGGTGATCAAATACAATATTGCAAGCCGGGTTTCGCCGCGGTGGCGAGCAGCGGTGCCGCCGCGGAGCTGGCCGGGCGTTTCCCTGAAGTCACCTTCTTCTCCGGTGAAGCGGGTTTACTGGAAATGGTTGATCAGGCGGAAGCCGATATAGTGATCTCAGCCATCAGCGGTACCGTATCCATGGCAGCCAACCTTCGCGTCTTGGAAAAAGGGGCGCGCCTGTGTCTGGCCAACAAGGAAACTCTGGTGGCCGCGGGTGACCTGGTAAAAAGAAAGCTTGAAAGCGGCAAGGGAGAATTGATCCCGGTTGACAGTGAGCACTCGGCCATATATCAATGCCTGTACGGTCAGCCGCGGGAATCCCTGGCCCGGATTATACTGACCGCATCGGGAGGACCCTTTTTCAAAAGTACCCCCGAGGATCTGCAAAAAGTTACTCTGGAGATGGCGCTGCGGCATCCAACCTGGAAGATGGGTCGCAAGATCACCATCGATTCGGCCACCATGATGAACAAAGCCCTGGAACTGATCGAAGCTTCGGTTCTTTTCCTTGTCGGCGAAAGGGAAATCCGGGTGGTTATCCACCCGCAGAGTATCGTGCATTCAATGGTGGAATTCCATGATGGTTCCGTATTGGCGCAGATGGGGATGCCGGATATGGGCCTTCCCATTCATTATGCTTTGAACCATCCATGCCGGCCCGCTCTCGATGTTGAGCCCCTGCGTTTGGAAAAGATCGGGAGCCTGGAGTTTTTTCCCGAGGAGTCGACAGGATTCTCCTCAATCGCGTTGGCCCGGTCGGTGGTACGAACCGGAAAAAGCGCGGGCGCGGTATTCAACGCGGCCAATGAAGCGGCCGTGGAAGCTTTTGTGAAAGATCAAATCGGTTTTTTGGATATAGTTGTGTTGGTTGAGGAAATCCTTTCCCGGGAGAGTTTCCATCCCATAAACTCCCTGGATGATGTCGCCGCGGCCATAGAAAACACACGTTCCCATTGCCGGGAATGGCTGGAACGCAAAACTCGGAGCTGAATCATGAATGTATTGTATCAAATATTCTCTTTTCTCCTCATGTTCGGGATCATCGTCCTGGTGCATGAGTTCGGACATTTCCTCGCCGCAAGACTGATGGGAGTCCGGGTGGAAACTTTCTCTTTCGGCTTTGGGAAACGTCTGCTGGGTCGCCGCATGGGCAAGGGGGGCACCGAGTTTCGGCTGAGCGCGATTCCCCTGGGTGGATATGTAAAAATGGCCGGCGAAGAGAGTTACGACCCGGCGGACCTGAAACCCGATGATTTTTACGCCAAGAACCGGGGTCAGCGCATATTCATCCTGATCATGGGACCGGCGATGAACATCATTTTATCCTTCCTGATCCTGGTTGTGATTTTTATGAACGGTGTCAATGTGGAGCGTTATCACCAGGATCCTCCGGTGATCGACTATGTACAACAGGGATCTCCCGCGGCAGAGGCGGGGTTGGAGTCCGGAGATCTCATCCGGGAAGTGGATGACCGCGCCATCGAAAACTGGAAGGAGTTGGAATACGCCATCGGCGCCAATCCGGATCAGACCCTGACGGTGAAATACGAGAGGCATGGACGGTTGATGACAACGGAACTCCATGTCAAATCAATCACGGAATACGCCCTGGGATACGCAGGTCTGCACCCGGAATTCCGAACCATGATCGATAGTGTTACCCAGTCAGGCCCGGCGGAACGTTCGGGTATACAGCCGGGAGACCGGGTTATCGAGGTGGACGGCGAACCGGTGAATTATTACGAGTTGCCCCAACGTATTCAGGCCGCCGGTACCAACCCCATGCGCTTAACCGTGCTACGCGGCGAGGAAAAAATTGCAATCGAGGTGACTCCGGAATTGGATGAAAAATCCGGTAATTACATCATCGGGATCGCCATGATGGCCGACACGCCTTCGATCCGTCGGCGATTCGGGCCGGGAGCAGCAATTTCCCGTTCCGCCGGGGAACTTGTGCGCCTGACCACCCTGACTTTTGACGCATTCAGGAAAATGGTGGTGGGCCGGTTGTCTCCCCGAAACCTTTCGGGCCCCCTGGAGATCGCCCGGTTCTCCAGTCGCGCGTTGTCTACCGGATTGTCGAGTTTTTTCATGTTGGTGGCTTTTATTTCTTTGCAATTGGGAATCGTTAACCTATTCCCTATCCCCGCATTGGATGGGGGACATCTGCTGATATTCTCCTTGGAAGCACTTATGCGCCGGGATTTCAGCCCCCGCCTCAAGAACGGACTGATCACCGGAGGCTTCTTTTTATTGATCGCCCTGATGGTGTTCGTGATTCTCAACGACGTGGCCAAAACCCTTCCGAGGGGATGGAATTCCCTGCTGCCTTTCTGATTCCGTCTGGTTGAATGGCGTCATCTCATATGGTAAATTGAAATTATGACCGAGATCCGTTTCGGCACGGACGGGTGGCGGGGACGGATGGGCCGGGAGTTCTCTTTCCGCAATGTGCGCAGGTTCGCCAGCGCGTATTCACGTTTCCTTACCGGCAGACTGCGGATTCGGGAGCCCCGGATATTCATTAACCACGATACCCGGATCCTGTCCCGCAGATTCGCACTGGAGACTGCACGCACGTTTTCACTTCACGGGGTCATGAGCTTTATTCCTCCCCGGGATGTGCCTCTGGCAGCCGCTTCACTGGCTATCGTCGATCATGAAATGGATGGTGGGGTTGCGTTCACCGCCAGTTTCAACGGTCCGGTTTTCAACGGGATCAAGGTTTTCAATTCCCGGGGAGCTCCGGCGCTGCCATCAACGACCACCTTGATTGAACGGGAGATCAAAAAGCTTCCTGAGGACTGGGATCTTCCCAGGCAATACCCGGATAAATCCAGGATACACGAGATTCAGCCCAGGGAGGCCTATCTCCAGACCATTGCGGAACAAATAGACTTTCAGGCAATCCGTCGAGCCGGGATGAAGATCGTTGTGGACAATCTTTTCGGAGCCTCGCGGGAGTTTATGGATGAACTGCTTCTGGAAAACGGAATTCCCATCGAGTGCATACATAGTTATCCCTATGCCGGTTCCGGAAAGGTGATCCCATACTGCTCCGGGGAAACCCTCAAGGATCTTTCCAGAGTGGTTCGAGAAACCGGAGCGAGGATTGGTCTGGCCACCGATATTGATGGAGATCGTTTTGGCGTAATTGACCATCGCGGGGTTTTCGTGGATGCCAACCGGGTGGTACCCATGGTGCTGGACTACCTGATCCGGGTAAGGGGCATGCAAGGCGGGGTGGTAAAATCCATCTCGAGTACCCGAAATATTGCCCATGTGGCCAGGTATCACGGCCGCAAGCTGTATCACACTCCGGTGGGCTTCAAGTATATCTCGGACATGATGAGCAAGCGAGACGCCTTTATCGGTGTTGAAAGCACCAATGGGGCCGCCCTGAAGGGCCGGGCGATCATAAAGGACGGCATATTGTTCAATTTGTTGATCCTGGAAATGATGGCTCATGAGGGAAAGGATCTCCAGGTTTTAACGAAGGAAATGAACAAACGCTTCCCATCTCTCCATGCCGCTGAAATTTCATTGAAGGCCACGGAATACCGCATGGAGAGAGTGAGGGAATTGATGGATAAAAACGATGGGGCGGATCCCGGCTTCAAACCTGCGAAAGTTCAATTCGTGGATGGAGTAAAATGGATTGGAGATAGTGAATGGTTGCTGATTCGTCCGTCGGGTACGCAGAAAGTGGTGCGGATTTACGCTGAATCTCCAAACCGGAGCAGAACAAGGGAATTAATCCAACACGGCAGGGGGATCATTGGCTGACAAGGCGGTGTTTGTGCGTTCCAAGGCTTTCCTTCTCTTGCTGACGCTGTTATTGTTTATACTGATACTCACATTTTTTTTTGGTGACAGCGGCATCGTCGAGATTGTCCAGGCGCAAAAACGTATTGAAAAGCTGGAAAAACGCATTGCCGACCTGGAAGAGCAAAGAGACAGGCTGCAGCTTGAGATCCAGGAACTGAGGAAGGATCCCCGCTCCCTGGAAGCGGTAGCCAGAGAAAAACTCTGGTTGATGAAAAAAGATGAGAAGGTAATCGTTGTGGTTCCCGATAAAGGGAAAAAAGGCCCGGATAAGTCCGGGGAACCTAAAGAGGTGCGGAAATGACAGCTTTCTGGCAGTGGTGGCAGCAACTTCCCCATACCTTAGATCCGGTACTTTTGCGACTTGGTGGTTTCGAGATCCGATACTATGGATTGATGTACCTGGTGGCTTTCGGAGTTGCTTGGCTGATTCTTCGACACCTGATTCGACGTAAGGAAGTGAACGTGACCATGGTCCAGGCCAATGATTATATGTTCTGGGCCGTTCTGGCGGTATTGGTGGGAGGACGCCTGGGATACGTGTTTTTTTATGATTTGAATTACTTTCTGGCCCATCCCCTTTCCATCATACTGCCGGTCTCCACGGAGAATGGATTGCATTTCACGGGATTTCTCGGCATGTCTTTTCATGGTGGAGCCTTGGCGGTAGCGGTGGTCACAATCTGGTTCTGCCGGACTAGAGGGATACGTATATTGGAATTCGGAGACGCTCTGGCAACCGCGGTTCCCTTGGCATATACCTTCGGCCGGCTGGGCAATTTTCTCAACGGCGAACTCTATGGACGGATTACGAGTATGCCCTGGGGCATGTCGTTTCCCAATTCTCCGGGTGAGGCTTTGCGCCATCCCTCGCAATTGTATGAAGCTTTTTTTGAGGGAATCGTATTGTTCCTGTTGATCTGGTGGTTGCGCAAACGGGTACAACGTTCGGGAAAATTGTTGGGCGTATATATCACCGGATATGCGGCTTTCCGATTCGTTATCGAATTTTTCCGGGAACCCGACGCGCATCTGGGATTCGTCGCCGGGCCGTTCACCCTGGGACAGGTATTGTGCCTGATTATGGGTCTGGTGGGCGTTGTTCTACTAGTAATTCCGGAAATAAAGAAGAAAAAAACGAAGAAAAAATAGGTCAGGATAGGCCCAGTTCCGCTAAAACCCGCAGGCCTTCCCCTTTACGGATGACATGGGGAGGCATGGAATTCAAGTCGATGATGGTTGATCCCCTGGATGCGGGGAGAGGGCCGGCATCGATCAGAATGTCGATGTCTGGAAATTGCTTTAGAATCCGGGCCGGATCTTTCAAGGGGGGGGATCCGCTGCGGTTGATTGAGGTGGAAACCAGGGGGATGCCGATCCGCGCCATGGCTTTACGGGGGAAAGGTTCACCGGGAACGCGTACGGCTATGGTACTTCCGCCACGAAGCAGTTCGGGAGACATATGAGCCGAAGCGGGGAAAACAAGAGTAAAGGGGCCGGGAAAGACTTTACGTGAATGGCTGTGAAACCATTCGGGGATGGATGAAGCCAGGAAAGTGATTTCCCCGGGATCCCATAGCGCTACGGAGTAGGGTTGATCGGAACGTTCCTTGAACTCGTCAATGCGCTGATGCACGCCGAAGTTGAAAAAATCGCCGCCCAAACCGTACAACGTGTCGGTGGGATAGGCGATCAGGGCGCCGTCGGAAAGCAATCCCTTGATCCGCGCCCGGGTTTGCGGGGTGTCCAGGTCAGCGAGGGGAATCACCCAGGGTCTTCCGGGCCGGGGTGATGAATGCTTCATGAGATTTACTCGAAATGCAATTGAAACGGCATCAGCGCGGCGGGGAAACAGCGGTTGAAGCGTTCAAGGATGGCGGATATTTCAAAGTTTTCCCGTGCGCTTACACCAGCCATATTGAAAAGCATGTCAAGCAGGGACTGCTTGCGGGGAAGTATGATAAGCCCGAAAGGCTTGCCTTCCGGAAGCTCGGCCATTTTTTTTGCCGCGGTAAGGGCTGCCAGCAATCCTCCGGATTCGTTCACAAGACCCAGCCTGACCGCACTGGATCCGGACCATACCCGTCCACCGGCGGCGGCTTCGGCTTTGTCCTCGGACAATTTTCTTCCTTGAGACACCAGCTTTACAAAGCGTTTGTACGTGCGTTTGAGCAGTGATTGAAAACGAAGTTTTTCCGCGGAGGTAAAAGGCCGGGTATCGGAAAACATTCCGGCATAGGGGCCCCCTTCGACGATTTCCTTGTTTACTCCGATCTTGTTGTAGAAACCAAGGTTGATGAACTTACCGCCAAGAACTCCAATGGAACCGGTGACGGTTGTGGGATGGGCGAAAATATATCGAGCCGGGGTGGAAAGCCAATATCCTCCAGAGGCGGCTACTCCGGCCATACTGACGATGACGGGCTTTTCCTCATTCAGTCTTTCCACTTCCCGGCGAATGACTTCCGAAGCCGTCGCGGAGCCACCGGGACTGTCAACCCGTAACACCACGGCTTTAATGGAATTATTGCGCAGCAGTGATCTGAGCCGGGCTGCCAGGGAGTCCGCACCCAGTACGGAATTCCCGAACATGGATGGGCCGCCTCCGTCACCGGGTTGGATTTCACCGCTGGCAAACACCAGGGCGATCTTATCCGCACCCTGAAAAGGGGACGGCTTGGAGGTCTGTGCGTATCTTGCGAAGGGTATGCGTTTCAATGGGGGATCGGTTTCCCCAAGGATATCATCGGCATATCCGATGGAGTCGATCAGGCCTGCTTTTTGGTAGGTATCATTGTCTATGGAAAGGTCGTCAATCAGCAGTCTTACTTGCTTTTTATCCAGACCCCGGTTCTTCGCGATGGTTTGAATCGTGTGATCGGTTATATCATTGATGAGGGCGGCTATGGATTGCCGGTGTTCCGGGGTCATACCCGTACGAGTATACAAGCTGGCACCGGTCTTGTAATCGCCAAGGTGGTAGAACTCCGCTTTGATCCCAAGTTTATCCAGGGTGCCGCGGAGAAACAGGGCTTCCGAAGCGTAATGCTTGAGGAAGATATCGGAACCCGGCATGACTGTGATTGAATCGGCGAAGGATGCCAATAAGTACTCCTTGAGGCCGCCTCCTTGGAGGAAGGCGTGAACGGGCTTTCCGGATTCACGAAAATCCTTGATCATCAGGCCGATTTCATCCATGGCTGCGGGACCGGTTTCCATCCAGGAAATATTCAACAGCAGACCGCGGATTCGCTGGTCGATCTTGGCCCGTTGCAGATGAAAGAAAATATCCCGGATCGTCTGAACCTTGGATACCGGAGAAGTTTCCACATCCGCCAGGGATCCCGCCAGGGGAAGGACCAGGAGCGACTGATCGGGAATGCTTGGCTCCCGGGTGAACTGCATGTAGATGAAGCCGCCAATAAGGGCAATAAAAGCGATTATTAGAATCAGTACAAGAATAAGGACCAATGCGCCTCGTTTCATTCCAACTCCTAGTTCATTCCCGTTGGACACCCAACCGGGTGGATCCGGATTTCCTTTTCGCCGCAGGGGCGTCAAATATTCAGCCGATGGCGAAGTATATTATACTGCAAATATTCATGAAAGGTTTTACCATGATCCATCTATTGACATGAGCCGACTCCGGGCTGTAGATTAGAAACGATGAAAACGGAAAAGAGCTTGAGAATCAAGCGGGTGAATCGCAAGAGACAGGTGACCATAAGTGTCAATGGGAATCCGGTTGCGGCCTATGTTGGCGAAATATTGCTGGCCGCGCTTTTCGCCGCGGGATATCGGTCCTTTGGTCACAATCCGGTAAATGGCAGCCCAAGAGGCGGTTTCTGCGGAATGGGAATATGTCGAGAATGCCTCGTAACCGTTAACGGAGTGCCGGGAACCCGAGCCTGCATGACCTTCGTGAAAGACGGAATGGAGGTTGAGATCGATGACTGAACAAGCCCATGCCGAATTTGACGTGGTTGTGATCGGGGGGGGATTCGCCGGAGTGCGTTGCGCCACCCTGCTGGCGGAATCCGGCGTTTCGGTATGCCTGTTGGAAGAAAACGCCCACATGGGGGGGCAGTTGCTCCGGCGTCTCCCGGAATCCCTGGAGTACGGGCGCGGACATCACCATGATGCGGTTCGGCGGATGGGCATGCGGTTTCTCGGCCAATTGCATGCGCAGCGGATCACTCTGAAGACAAGTACCGCGGTTATCGGCATATTTCCCGGAATCCGCCTTTCCGTATTGCTGGATGAGCAAGAGGTTACGGAAATCAAGTGCAACTACCTGGTGCTGGCTACCGGAGCCCGGGAACGTTTTTTTCCATTTCCCGGATGGACTTTGCCGGGAGTGATATCCACGGGAATGGTACAGGTTATGATCAAGAACTCCGGGATAATACCGGCGGAACGCATGCTGATAGGAGGAAGCGGCCTGTTCCTATTGTCGGCCGCCCATGAGTTCACCCGCGCCGGCGGAAAAGTCACCTCCATACTCGAAGATTCAGGAATGTTGTCGAAAATGCGCATGTTGCCGGCGGTTCTTCCATTTCCGGTCAAAATAGTGGAAGGAGCGCGTTTTATTTCCGCCCTGGTCATGCATGGGGTACCATGGAAGTTCCGGCGGCGTATCGTGGCGGCGGAAGGCAATAAATCGCTGCAGAGCGTAGTGGTGGCCCGAACCGATCGAAACGGCAGGATCATCCGGGGGACTGAAAAAAGGATAGCAACCAGCGCTCTGGCAATAGGGTATGGATTCGTTCCCAACACGGCTCTTGCGGCGTTGGCGGGATGTAGCATGGAATTCCGACCCCTGCTTGGCGGATGGACGGTCCAAGTGAACGAATTCATGGAAACCACGGTCCCCGGAGTTCTGGCCGCCGGAGAACCTACCGGGATCGCCGGGGCTTTGAAGTCGATCGATGAAGGTGAAATGGCGGCGGTTAGAATCCTCCAGCTGATGGAGAAAATCCCCGACCACATCGCCGGCAAACGATTACGCCGGGGGAAAAAGCGGCGCCAAGCCCATGAGCGTTTCGGTGAGAGTTTCAATGGTTTGTTCCGAGTGCCGCCTGCCGCCATGGCGGACATACCAGATGAAACCGTTATATGCAGGTGCGAGAATGTCAGAATGGGTGATCTCCGCGCGGCCGTGAATGCCGGCTATCATTCTCTTTCCGATATAAAGACAGCCACCCGGGCAACCATGGGCGGATGCCAGGGCAATACATGTATACCCTTGATCAACGATATCATGACCATGCTGGTTCCTAACGAATCTCATGGAACTCCGGACATGGCTTCCTACCGTCCTCCGGCAAGACCCGTTCGACTCGAAGCTTTCTCGCGGGAAAACGTACCCAGACCTGATTGAAATCCGTTTTTTTTTATTGTCTTCTATTGACCGGCAGCGGATTTCCAAGTAGAATTTAATCTCAGTTAAAAAACTTTACCGTGAGTAAAAACCCCCATGAAAGAGATTGTACGCGCATTTATTTTGTCCAAGGCCCGGGAAGTATTTCAGGAGCGCGGCTTCGCCGGAGCGACAATGGAAGAGATCGCTTCCGCCTCCAGAGTCTCAAAACCAACGCTGTACAACTACTTCAAGGGAAAAAGGGCGATTTTCCTGGCTGTGCTGGACAATATGCATGACCGGGTAGCCGAACGGATCAAACCCTATATAGGGCAAACCGACTTGCCTTTTTCCCAAAGATTGCGTGACATGACCATGGATATGGCGGATTACTTTAACCGTCACAAAGGACTTTTGCGCATAGTCAACGCTGAAATGCGGGTGATTCTGGATGACCTGGATGGAGAGGATATCAACGTGGATCTGATGCAGCGCAGGTATTTCCGCGGTAAAATCTACTCCGCTGTGCGGGAATTCTTTCACCGCGCCCAGCTGGAAAATGAATGTATGCGATCCGTGGATCCGGAAATCATGGCGGTAATGTATATCGGCATGATGGGGCAGATCAATATGCATCAGGTAATGGGGGAGTGGAGTGAAGAGCGCTATCAATCCGCCGTTGCCGCTGGAATAGAAATCTTCTCCAAAGGCATCGACAAGAGGGATGCCCCCGGTGGAGACACCGGGGGTGACAGGGGAAACGGACCGAGAGGAGGAATACGATGAAACGAATTTTTGGGATCCTGGTTCTTACCGTTCTCGCGGTTGGCATGCCCGCCCGGGGCGGAGAAGCCGTGGAAATCACCCTGGATGAGGCCGTACAGATGGCCATGGAAAACAATACCGGGTATGAGATCCAGAAGCAGGAATTGCGAATGGCGAAATTTCGTCTGCGTCAGAATCTGGGCTTTCTCCCCCAGGTTACTCTTTCTGGAATCAAGAACCTGGATGAAAAGTTGATGGTCCTGGAGATGCCGCCCATGTTCCCCGGTGGTGAGCCCAGCAATGTAACCCTGGACTTTACCATGGACTATGAATTTACATTCCAAATCGTACAACCCGTGTTTACCGGCGGTAAGATCTGGCACGCTTTCCAGAACGCCCGGCTGGATGTGAAACTTTCCGAGGAGAAGTTGGAAGCCGGACGAATGGATCTGGCGTTGAACGTAAAAAGAACCTTTCAAAACCTATTGGTATTGAATGAATTAAAAAAAGCCCACATGGAGGCTCGGGATCTCGCACAGAGGAATTTAAAGAATGTAACGGTTCGTAATGAGTTGGGAATGGCTTCCCGCTATGACATGCTACGGGCTCAATTGAGTTTGAGTGCCACTGAACCCGATCTCTTGAATGTGGAAAAGCTGATCAACCTTACCCGAGAAAATTTGAGACACATTGTCGGATTACCTCCGGGAGCCCGGGTAAAGGCCTCGGGTGAATTGGATTATCGGGAAATCAAAGTGGATCCGACCGCCATGATCGCAGCTGCATTGGAGAATCGATCCGAGATCCTGCAATTGGACCTGGAGAAGCGCAAAGTCTCCAATCTCCTGAAAATAGCATACGCTTCGTTTCTGCCTGATATTTCCCTGGTGGCACAATACAATTACCGTTCAAACCTGTTCAAGTTTACCGAAGGCAATTGGGGTGATTACTATACCATCAATCTCAGTGTGAACTTTCCCATTTTTACCGGTTTGAAGCGAAGCGGCCAGGTGGGGGAGTTGCGGGTGTTGAAAAAAACACTGAAGTTGCAGTCCGAAGAATTGGATGAGGCAACGCGCATTCAGGTTCAGAATCTATGTCTAACCATGAAACAGGAATATCAAAACATCCTAATTGGTGAAAAGAATGTGGAAACCGCTCAGGAAGGTGTCCGTATCGCCGAATTGAACTATGAAGAAGGGATGATAACCATTCTTGAACTAAACGCATCCTACAACAGCCTGACCCGCGCCAGGGTCGCCCGGCTACAAGCGGGGTACAATTACACGGTTGCCGTGGCAGAACTGGAAAAATTGACGGGGATCCGTCTTTCTGGAGGAGAGAAATGAAAAAAGCCCTAATACTTATGGCAGTGATCGCGGTCCTGACAAGTGCCTGCGCCAAGGAACAGCAGCAGCAGGTGAGTAAGGAAAAACTGGCCATAGCCGTAAAGGTTATTGCGGTTGGGCCTGGTGTTTTTTCCCGGGTACTTCAGTATACCGGCACGGTAATGCCCTGGAAGCAGGCCGGCATTATTCCCGATGTTTCCGGCAGGGTGGCCCGTATTCTTGTAAAGGAAGGCGAACGGGTTAAACAAGGGGAATTGGTGGCGTCTCTGGACACCACAACCCTGGAGCTACAGAAAAAGCAGGCGGAGGCCGCCTGCGCCGTCGCGGAAGCGGCCATGAAGGACGCTCGCATAAACGCAGAGCGGATGCGGAAGTTGCACGCTCGCAATGCGATTTCCAACATGCAGTTGGAAAAGACGGAGTTGGCCCTGGAATCAGCGCAGACCCAGAAGCAGAATGCTGATGCCAACTTGAATCTGGTGAAACATTATCTGGGATCCGCCCGCATGAGTGCTCCGTTTGCCGGCATTATCACGGCGCGTCATCTGGATGAAGGCGATATGATCAATCCCCAGATGGGGGCCGGCCCGGGAGTACTGACCTTGATGGATCTCGGCAAAGTGAAGGTTCGTCTGGACGTGGCCGCTGAAGACATCGAAAAGATAAAAATCGGTATGCCGTGTAAAATCAGGGTGAATACACTGGCGGATAGGGATTTTATCGGAGAAGTATACAGCAAAACCCAGGCCGCGGATATGATATCCAAAACCTTCCAGGTGGAGATTAAGGTGGATAACCCGGGAATGCTCATCAAGGCCGGTGTATTCGCTGATGTGGCGATCGAAGTGCAAAGAGAGGAAAATGTTCTGGTATTGCCCATGGCCGCTCTGATCGGAGACGATCAGGTGGTGGTTTTCGACAACGGCAGAGCCCGGTTGACCCGGATCAAAGTGGGGCAGAGCAACAGCACACGGTTCGAAGTATTGGAAGGACTGAAAGCCGGCGATGAAGTCGTGGTGGAAGGCAATTATGACTTGAAGGACGGTGCTTTAATCCGCAGGGCCGGAGAAGAAAAATGAAGATCGTCGAGTTTTCACTGAGACGCCGGGTCACCGTTTCCATGGTGGTGGCGGTGATCGTCATTTTCGGTTTCATTGCGCTGAATGGTCTGGGGCTGGACATGCTTCCGGAAATGGAAGCACCCTATGTATCGGTGGTAACAACTTACTCCGGAGTGTCTTCGGAGGATGTTGAGGAAAGCATTACCCGTCCTCTCGAGCAGTGGATATCCACGGTAAGTAATGTAAAGGAACTGAACTCCATTTCACAGGAAGGCATTTCCATGATCATGGTGGAGTTCGAGTCCGATACCAATCTGGATTTCGCCGCCCAGGATGTGCGTGACAAGATCGGACTCTTCGAGGCGTATCTGCCCGAGGGCGCCAATCAGCCCATGGTGGTGAAATTCAATTTTGCAGACATGCCCATCATGATGTACGGCATAACCGGCGGGAAACGGGACCTGCGGGACTTGAAGGATTATGTCGATGATGAACTGGCTACCCGTCTGGAACGCCTGGAAGGCGTGGCTTCTTCCATGGTCGTATCTTCCGAAGAATTGGAAATACGCGTCAATGTGGACAAGGGTAAGCTGGAATCCCGGGGTTTGTCCATATCCCAGGTTGAGCGTGCGGTCCAGGCATCCAACATCAATCTGCCTTCGGGATATATCAACGAAAGGCACGGCGAGTTGTTGATCCGTACCATCGGTGAATTTGAAAAAGCCGCGGAGATCGCCGGCGTGGTGGTGGGAGCGGGAAGGCGGGGTGAACCTGTATTTCTCAGAGATATCGCAACGGTCGAGGAAACCAACAAGGAAATCCGCAACCTGGTACGGGTGCAGGGCACCAAAGGGGTCTATCTCATTATTACCAAGAGTTCCGGCGCAAATACGGTACTGGTGGCCCGGCGGGTGAAAGAGGCCCTGGCCAGGATCCGGCCGACAATAGACCCGGATCTGGAATTCTCGGTCGCCATGGATTTCTCACGCATTATCGAGATCATGACGTCCAAAAGCGCCAACAATGTCCTGGTCGGCGGTATCCTGGCCATGCTCCTGATCTTTATATTCCTGCGCAATCTGCGTCCTACCATCGCCATCGGTATCGCCATTCCCTTGTCGGTGATTGCCACCTTTATCGCCCTTTACCTTTCCGATTACACCCTAAACCTGATTACTCTGGGAGGACTGGCTTTGGGTGTCGGCATGCTGGTGGACAACGCGGTGGTGGTGATCGAAAACATTTTTCGGCACCTTGAGATGGGCAAAACTCCTTTTGAATCGGCGCTTGTCGGCACCTCGGAAGTAGGAACCGCCATCATCGCGTCCACCCTGACCACGATTGCGGTATTTTTCCCCATGGCTCTGGCCGAAGGTGTTTCCGGCGATATGTCAAGGGAACTGGCGGTGGCGGTTTCTTTTTCTCTGCTTTCGTCTCTGTTTATCGCGTTGACCATTATCCCCATGCTGGCTTCCTGGTTGTTTAAGGGCAAGCGGAAACAAGGAGAAAAATCTCTGGATCTCGGGCGGAGCCGCTTCGCCGGAGCCCGTAAATGGTACAAAGCCCGCCTGGAATGGGCGTTGGCCCATCGGCGCGGCGTGCTCATCGGTGTGTTGGTAATGTTCGTTTTGTCGCTGGTTCTGGCCGCCAATCTGGGAGGAGAATTCATGCCCAGAACAGACCGGGCCATGATATTCCTCAAGTTGAGTATGCCGGTGGGCACCAATCTGGAAG
>Ga0272442_10002665_pt1 | contig 25626 bp, 23 predicted proteins | sample SSMForm2O_FD_200262 | JGI IMG/M metagenome (GOLD analysis project Ga0272442, IMG submission 200262) | Marine sediment archaeal communities from Little Sippewissett salt marsh, Falmouth, MA, United States - SSM-Form-2O | ecosystem: Environmental > Aquatic > Marine > Wetlands > Sediment ... | reverse complement strand
ACGAAGAATTGAATTTTCCAATCACGAAGAATTGAATTTTCCAATCACGAAGAATTGAATTTTCCAATCACGAAGAATTGAATTTTCCAATCACGAAGAATTGTAAACAATCAGGATTTTTCATTTTCAACAACGTCTCCGAATTCAGAAACGGACAGTTCGGATTTCATTTTTCCTTGCCTTTCAAGAATCTCTAACTTCTTCTCCTCAGGAAGGCAGTCAAAGCAGGTCTCATACCGCAAGGACTTGTATTTTTTCCTGCACACCGGACAGAGGCCCATCCCCTTCAGGCTTGCAAAATGGCAGCGCCGGCAGAGGGCGACTGCATTTTCCAGGGACTCGTAATCTTCCCTGGCTTTTTCTATTTCTTCTTCGATCAGCTCTTTTATCCGGTTTTCTTCGAGCCATTCATTGTAGAGCTTTTTGAAATTGCCTTCCTGAAGGTCTTCGACAAGGACTTCCCTGTACTGCTCTTCAAGGTCACCAGTGTCAGGCTCGGTTTTGTGCACGGTTGCTGCTTTGTGCCAGTACGGATGGCTTTTGTGCCGGTGCTTGCCGGTAGGAATGATCTCGAATTTCTGATACCGCTGCCTGTAGATTTCCCGGAACTGCTCATAGGCTATGCCGTAGATCTCGGAACGTATCCTTCCGGGCGAACTGGAGGCAGCCTGCGGGTTGTGTACACACAAATTTTCAGAGGAACCGCACCATGCACAGGTTTTGCCTTTGAGGAATTCAGCCCTTTTTTCCTTCCATTCTTTTGAGTTTCGCTTCATGGAAATACCGGAAACATGATATTAAGAACTTGTTTTTAATGCCTGCTGTATTTTAAACCAGAAGAGAGATAAATGTAATGAAAAACAGCAAATAAAACTGAAAAACAGCAGATCATTTTTGAGCAGATTCAGAGGAGATTGGATCATAAGCCTCAGGCTCTTCCAGGGAAGTGACTTTTCGAGCTCTTTCTTTGTAGTGGGCAAACAGCTCTTCTCCCCACTTCACAGCATTTTGATTGCAGTTTACAAGATACTGACGGTCGGCTCTTTCCCACCTGTTAAGAAGCCCGAAAATCAACGTACTGTCGGAAACCGCAATCACAGAGGGAGTTTCCAGGGCATTTTCCTCGAGAACAAAGATATCGACATTTTCCTGCTTCAGGATTTCTTCCCCCTCATTTCGGAAATCCTGCAAAAACCTCTCAAAGACTCCACTGGTAAGTACAATGGGAAACTCAATACCTTTTTTTGCTACATCCAGGAAAAAGGAAGGTAACAGAGGGTGAAAATAAGAAAAAAGCATCATAGCCCGGGAAGGATCCCTGAAAGCTGATACGATTTCGGGAATGAGGTCAAATTCATTTCCAGGTTCAGGTTCTACCAGACAGCAACCTTTTAACTCCCCAACTCTTTCCAAAAAACAGCCGGGAAGCGAATCAAGTTTCCGGCTAACCCAGAAGGAGTCATCGATATCGAGGACTAAAGCCGCATCTACAAGTGGATGCAATTTCCTGACAATGATATTCCCGAGAATGGTCAGGCGGCACTCGTCCCCTTCCCTTTCAATCAACCCTTTTTCCTTAAGTTTCTTGATCTGGGGCAGGATAGAATTACGGGGAACTTTTAGTTCGTCCAGCATCTCATCAATGTTTCTGGGCTCGTCTTTCAGCAATAGAAGAAAATCCCTTCTTTTGTCCGAAAACAAAAGGAGATTAATCATCCATGAATCCACCATCTTCGACCTCTTCCACTAATATTTGCATAGCAGGTTAACAGAAACTACCCAACAAAGTATTAGATCAATCCTATAATAAGTAGTTTATTGATGGAAAGAAAATACAATAGCAAGAAGAGAATCCGGCAGAAAAAAGGGACCTGGTAGAAGAGGAATCCGGCAGAAAAAAGGGACCTGGTAGAAGAAGGAATCCGGCAGAAAAAGTGATCTGCCAGAAAATATAATGTGTCAGAGTGGTACACGATACAAAACCAAAATAAAAAACAGAATCAAAATAAAAAAAGTCAAAAACAAAATAGGGAAAAAGACCGATATTCTTTAAAACAAAAAATAAACTCAAAACCAGAGGTCAAATAATAGTACAAAGCTAAAGTGAGGCTTTGAACTGATAGGTCAAAGCCGCCGGAGGGATTCGAACCCCCGACCTGCTGATTACGAATCAGCCGCTATACCACTAAGCCACGACGGCACGATAGTTTTGAGAATAGGCAGACTTAGAATAAGCGGTCAAGGATTTAACTATTTCGCTTGTGAGGGGCATCACCTGCAGCAAAATAGCTTTTTAAAAAAAGAAGAGACATTAAATTTTCTTGAAATATTTGAGATAATACCAGAGGAAAATGATAGTTAAAACGATAGCTATTCCTATCATCACGTAAGTAAAAGTTGACATAGAAATCGAACTCCTGAATTATTCCTGCCTGTAAGATCGATTTTTGTTCCAATAGTATATATACAATCCTATTTTAGACAGGGTTTCGGATACCACATTGGACCTGTTTTCGGGTACTCATCAGAGAATCCTGGCCTCGATACATATATTATACTGGTGGGGAGCATATGACCTGACAGTCCTATTTTCAAGCACTTCAATATCCCTGCCTGCCCTTTCGGCAGCTTCCCGGATCATTTTTATCGAACCTTCGAAAAGGTCGTCCTCAGGCGTTATTCCATAGTAGTGGATTATTCCGCCTGGTTTTGTGAGGAGGACGGAAGAGTCAAGAAACTCGTGGGCACTGTGAGGAAGGTTCATTATTACATGGTCGGCAATGCCTGCAAACTTTTCGGCTTCTTCCCTGGCATCTCCTTCGATTGCCTCGATATTTTTAACCGAATTAAGAGAGATATTTTCCCTAAGTAAGCGGACAGCTTCCGGGTTTTTGTCTATTGCGACTACTTTTGCGGGACTGGCTTTCTTTGCAATAAGAATACTGTAAGGGCCAACACCTGCGAACATGTCCACAACCGTTTCACCTTCCTTTACCCAGGTAAGAATCCTTGAACGTTCGGTGGAAAGGCGCGGAGTGAAGTAAGCTTTTGCAAGGTCTATTTTATAGCGGCAGCCGTACTCCCGGTGGATCGTCTCGGTCCTTGCATCTCCCGCCACAACCTCGAACTCCCGGACCCTGAACTCCCCGATCACAGGAGTTAGGGGTTTTAATACGGTTTTTACATTAGGCTGAGTCCGGAGCAGGGCATCGGCAATTTTTGAAGCGGTTTCCGGTTCAGGATTCTCATCTTCCAGAAGGGCGATATCCCCGATTACCTCATAGCAGGGGGAAAAACCCAGGAGGTCCTCAGGTGTGGGTTTTACTTCCTGAGCCTCAAACTCGTAAATCTCAGGCTCTGCAGCTTCAGGGAGATTTTCAAGTTCCTCAGGAGTAAGTTCCCGGATAAGGGGGAGATAAAGGGACATTTCATCCGAAGCAATCTTTACGGAATGATCCAGAATTTCCAGTTCAAGCAGAACTCTCCGCACAGGTTCTCCTTTCTTTTTAGGGACTTTTATGCAATGCCGTTTCATAGGACTTCGACCTTCCGGACTTCTAAAGTAGCCTTTTCGTTATTAAAGTTTCTCGAAGCATCCCGCCAGAGGACAAAAAGTAGAAAGTAAGATGGAAAATACGGGAGAACAGGAAAAATAGAAGAAGTGTGAAAAAATCTTCTAATTACGCGAGATTAATTGTTATGCCAACTGGACGGGATTGTTATAATTGAGCATGAAATAAAGCCCGAAAATCACTAAAAATATCCCGCAGGCATAGAGAATCTTTTCATGGGCACTTCGGGAAAGCAAGGTCTTTCCACGGCTGAAAGAGGCAGAAATAGCTGTGAACCATCCCAGGTCTGCCATCCAGTGCCCGATTACGTAGGCAACTGCAGTAACAATTCCCATCCGGTATTCCTGAAGCACGAGAGCACTGCCTGCAGTCAGCCACCAGATCCAGAAATAGGGGTTTGAAGCGGAGGTAATCAGTCCTGCAGCCGAGGGGCTGGAGGCAAGGTTCAGACTGGAAGTTCCGGAAGCAAGACCTGCGGAAGAGACTGCTTTTGCGTCTTTTACCGTTAGCAGGCCAAAGATCACAAGCGCAAGCCCGCCGAGAAGAGATACCGCAGAAACCGTACCGCTCCCGACAATGGATGCTGCCCCGAAGAGGATAAGGACGCAGAGCACAAGCTCGATCAGCATATGCCCGAGCACCACTTCCGGGCCTGCAATCCATCCTTTTTTGAGAGAGGTTTCGATGGTTGCAAAAAGCATGGGTCCCGGGACAAGCGCACCCGTAAGCCCGACAGTGAAGCCCAGGAGAATTGCTTTGGAAATTTCAAGCGCCAGCATCGTTGATCTAAAAACGTTTTATAAATATATAATTTATTAAAAGTACTTCCATATACATAGCTAAAAGAGCAATTAAAGAGTAAAGAAAAAAACTAAAAATTTTTCAAAATTAAAAATTAAAGAGCCAGGAAATAAAAAATAGGTAAAACGGAAAAATGAAGAAGAACCTTAGAGGATAATTTCAATATCCAGTTCTTCTGCAAGCTCCTTATACCTGTTCCTGATGGTAACTTCCGTTACCCCGGCTACATCCGCAACTTCCCGCTGGGTTCTGCGCTCGCCGCAGAGAATGGACGCGATATAGATTGCTGCTGCTGCAACCCCTGTGGGTCCTCTTCCGCTTGTGAGTTCCTTTTCGGAAGCCTGCCTTAAAATCTCAACGCTCTTGGACTGGACTTCTCCTTTCAGGTTGAGCCCGGAACAGAACCTGGGCACGTAGTCGATCGGGGAAGTAGGCATGAGCTTCAGGGCAAGTTCCCTTGAAATGAAGCGGTATGTCCTTCCGATTTCTTTCCTGCTTACCCTGGACACCTCTTCGATCTCGTCGAGGGTCCTCGGGACGCTGCACTGGCGGCAGGCCGCGTAAAGGGCTGCTGCTGCCACACCTTCAATACTCCTTCCACGGATAAGGTTCTTGTCTACGGCTTTTCTGTAGACCACGGCCGCGGTTTCCCGGACAGTCCTCGGAAGACCGAGAGCTGAAGCCATCCTGTCCAGTTCGGATAAGGCAAACGCAAGGTTTCTTTCCGTTGCGTTGCTTACACGGATTCTACGCTGCCACTTTCTTAAACGATAGAGCTGAGCACGATTTTTGGAGGAGATCGACTTTCCGTAGGAGTCCCTGTTCCTCCAGTCAATCATCGTGGAAAGCCCTTTGTCGTGGATAGTGTAGGTCATGGGCGCTCCCACACGGGAACGCTTCATGCGCTGATCGTGATCGAAAGCTCGCCATTCGGGACCTTCATCTACAAAGTCGGCATCAATGACCAGTCCGCAGTCTCCGCACACGAGCTCAGCCCTCTCATAGTCGTGCACAAGGTTCCTGCTTCCGCATTCCGGACACACGGCCTTTTCTTTCTCAATATTTTGCTCTTTTTGCTTTTCCTTGCGAGCTTTGATCATGGCGCGTATTTTTTCTCTTTCAAGAGTGTCCGAATAGCGAACTCTTTCGACTTCTACCATTTCATATCACCTTACAAGTTAACATGACCATATGTTGTTCCTGCTGTCCTGAAAAAACGGATTCTGTGCTGCATTAAATGACTCTATTTTTATAAAAACGGGGGAAAGAAAGCCATGAACTAAAACCAGCAAAAAGCAAATATACCAGTTAAAGTTAAACCATACTAAAGAGTTTAAATCTGTATCGAATGTCAGAGATCTCACCGAACATAGATCCTTTCATTGACCAGTCCCCGAAATTCTGAATCAGGAAGACGTCTAAAGCCCTTCACTAAAAAATACGGATGGTTCACCGGCCCGAAAACATTAACTATCGTGCCAATCTGGTTCAGAGCCTTGTCCATAACAACCGAATTTAATCTGGGAATTTTTCCTGACTCATTTTCGGATTTAATCTCATCCCCTCTGATAACCAGGTTTTTGCTACCTGACCTGTGCAACACGGTACCGAGTCTTTTCATATTAGCCACAAATAAGTATACCTCTCGACACAGGTCCGTTTCTCCCTGCCCCGAGCAATCTAACTGCCAGCCTTAATACAAGTATATATAGCGCAGACTGAAAAGCATATCTACTCTACACTAATGATATATAAATATATCGCAAGACCTATATTAGACATAACTTCGAAATAAATAGAATATATAAACTAAATGATATGGGGAGGGGCGAACCACAAGCTTATATATTAAATGGACATTGTTGGCAGCAACCAAATCAAAAGATTTGGCTATCCACACACTATTTCCAATTGATATTCCAGATGATATCTCGTTCCAGGGAGGAGATTCATTGTCCAAGTTCGTATATTTTTTCGGAAAGGATGTAACTGATGGTAAAAGTAGTATGAAAGACCTTCTCGGAGGCAAGGGTGCAAACCTCGCAGAAATGGCTAATCTCGGGGTTCCCGTACCCCCAGGCTTTACAATAACAACCGAAGTCTGCGTACTGTATCTTAAAAACAATGAATATCCGGGAGAAGTAGTTCAACAGGTTAGAGAAGCAATCCACAAGCTGGAAGCCATAAACGGAAAAAAACTGGGAGATACTGAAGATCCCCTTCTGGTATCCGTCCGTTCCGGAGCCAGGGTGTCCATGCCGGGAATGATGGACACAGTCCTGAACCTCGGGCTTACGGACAAATCCGTGATAGGGCTTTCCAAAAAGGTCAACGACGAAAGATTTGCATACGATTGCTACCGCAGGTTTATCGCCATGTTTGGGGACGTGGTGCTTGGAATAGAATTCAGGAAATTCGATTCCCTGATCGAGGACAAGAAAAAGGAACTCAGCGTCAAATCCGACACCGAACTCGATGCAGAAGCCTTAAAGCAAATTGTGGAAAGGTTCAAAGAAGTTATCAAGCTTGAAAAAGGTTTTGATTTCCCACAGGACCCGAAAGTCCAGCTCCAGATGGCAATTGATGCTGTTTTTGACTCATGGAACAACCCGAGAGCCATTACTTACAGGAAAATCCATGAGATTGCCGACAGCTGGGGAACTGCAGTCAACGTCCAGACAATGGTTTACGGGAACATGGGAGACACTTCCGGGACCGGAGTTGCTTTCACAAGGAATCCGTCTACCGGGGAAAAGAAATTCTTCGGAGAATACCTCCTCAATGCCCAGGGAGAAGACGTGGTTGCCGGAATCCGGACTCCGGACTACATCAATACCCTGAAAGACAAGATCCCCGAAGCTTACGACCAGCTAGTAGATATCTGCCAGAGGCTCGAATCCCACTTCACGGACATGCAGGATATAGAGTTCACTATTCAGGAAGGAAAACTCTATATGCTCCAGACCAGGACCGGAAAGCGAACTGCTGCTGCTGCGGTAAAGATCGCAAAGGACATGGTCGAAGAAGGGCTTATTGATAGGGAGACCGCTGTCACAAGGGTCCAGGCAGAACACATAGACCTGCTCCTGCACCCGCGGATCAACCCCGAAGCTGCACTCGAAATAATCGCAAACGGGTTGCCGGCATCCCCGGGAGCCGCAGTAGGGAAAATCGTGTTTACCGCAGAGGCCGCCGAAGAAATGGCCGAAATGGGCGAAAAGACAATCCTTGTCAGGACAGAGACATCCCCGGAAGACATCGGCGGGATGGCAGCTGCCCAGGGTGTACTTACCGTCCGCGGAGGAATGACTTCCCACGCCGCAGTCGTGGGGAGAGGAATGGGAAAGCCCTGTGTAGTAGGCTGCGGAGAAATTGCAATTGATGTTAAAAACTCTCTTTTCAAGGTAAATGGTTACACGATCAATGAGCATGACTACATCAGCATTGACGGGAGCAACGGAAACGTCATCCTTGGACAGGTCGAACTGATCGAAGCCGAGATCAACGACGACCTCAAGAGCATACTCATCTGGGCCGATGAAATAAGGACTCTTGGCGTAAGGACAAACGCCGACAACCCGACCGATGCAGACCTCGCCCGCGAACTTGGTGCGGAAGGAATCGGGCTTTGCCGGACCGAGCACATGTTCTTCGGGGATGAAAGGATCCCCGTTGTCAGGGAAATGATCATGGCCGAAGACGAGAAGGCCAGGAAGAAAGCCCTCAAGAAACTCCTCCCCATGCAAAAGGAAGACTTCCTTGGAATCTTCCGCAGTATGGAAGGCCTGCCCGTAACCGTCAGGCTGCTTGACCCGCCCCTTCACGAGTTCCTCCCGCACAAGGAAGAACTGGACGAAAAACGCAGGGAATACGAGGCAGCAGGCGACATCGAAAAGGTCGCAATGGTCAACAATATTATCGAACGCGTTGTATCCCTCACGGAACTCAATCCGATGCTCGGCCACAGGGGATGCAGGCTCGGGATAACATACCCTGAAATTTATGATATGCAGGTAAGGGCAATCATGGAAGCTGCCTGTGAACTTGCAGTCGAAGGCGTACAGGTAATCCCTGAAATCATGATCCCTCTCGTAGGCCATGTAAAAGAACTCGCTCTCACAAGGCAAAAAGTCTGTGAACTGGCAGATGCCGTTATGGCAGAAAATTCCACCAGGTTCGACTACAAAGTAGGGACCATGATCGAACTGCCAAGAGCCGCAATCACCGCAGACAAGATCGCCCGGGAAGCCGACTTCTTCTCCTTCGGGACAAACGACCTGACCCAGACAACCTTCGGATTCAGCAGGGATGATGTGGCCAAGTTCGTGCCACTCTACCAGAAAGCAGGCATCCTTGAAAACGACCCCTTTGCAGTCCTGGACCAGGAAGGCGTAGGCGAAATCATGAAGATAGGAATTGAAAAAGGCCGTTCCGTCAAAGCTGACCTCAAAATGGGGATCTGCGGAGAACACGGCGGCGAACCCAAATCCATCCTCTTCGCCCACAAGGTAGGCCTGGACTACGTAAGCTGCTCACCCTACAGAGTCCCAATCGCAAGGCTCGTAGCCGCCCAGAGCACCCTTGCAGCCAGGAACAAATAAAAATAAAATCCGGATCCGAAAATTCAAAAAAATCAGCAGGATGAAAATCCTGCCATTCTTCTCTTTTTTAAAAATCCTCTCCCGGAGCGTAGCGGATAAATTTTGAGAGCCAATAAACCCTGAAAATATATCCGCAGCCAAACACAACTAAAAGAACAGAGCTGAAGCTATCGCAAAAACCTATCAAAAAATTGGGCTAAAGCGATTCAAAAAATCTATCAAAAAAAGGATTAAAGCTATTGCAAAAATCTATGAAAAGTTGAGCTAAAGCTATATTACAGAAATCCATAAAAAGTTGGGCTAAAGCTATTGCAAAATAACACAAAACAACTGCAAAATAAGCTCAAAGAGAGATTTTGAGGAATTGCGACATCTTACTGCCGCAATCTCCCAGAACCGTCTTTTTCAGATGATTGGACATCAGTAGTTGCTTCAGTACTTACTTTAGTTACGTTAGTGGTTGATTCAGTAGTTACTTCAACACTTACTTCAGTATTTTAGTAGTTTCTGGAAATCATGTAGTCGGCAATCTGGAGGAGGAGGTCCTTTTCAGGACAGTCGTCCAGGGCATCCAGCTTTGCCTTACCTTCTTCTATGTACGAGATTGCAAGGTTCTGCACGTAATCGATAGACCCGCATTCGGAAAGGATCTTGACTGCGTTTTCGGTTTCTTCCTGAGTTGCAATGCCTTTCCCGAAAACCTCCAGTTCCACGCCTTTCTGGAAAGCATCGATAACGATCAAGGTGTATTTCCCTTCTTTCAGGTCGCTTCCCCGGACCTTCCCGAGCACTTCCTGGGGAGAGATCATGTCCAGGACATCATCGTACATCTGGAAACCAATCCCAATCAAGCGCCCGTACTCGGATAAAGCTTCGGCAACTTCGTCAGAGGCACCCCCGAGGAGGGCTCCGATCTTTGCGGAAGCTGCATAGAGGACCGATGTCTTCTTCTCGACCATCTCCAGGTACTCGGACTCGGTGACACTGTCACGCCTTTCAAAGTCCATGTCAAGCCACTGCCCTTCGCAGATCTCCGTGCAGGTCCTGGAGAGGACATCCATGCATTTCAAAATCCTTTCAGGTTCGTTTTCAACCCTGGAGAGGATCTCGAAAGCCTTGGAATAGAGGGTATCCCCGGCAAGGATCGCTCCGGCCTCCCCCCATTTCATATGGACGGCAGGCATTCCGCGGCGGACATCGTCCTTGTCCATGATATCGTCATGGATCAGAGTGAAATTATGCACGAGTTCCACGGCCACAGCTGCAGGCAGGACGGACTCGAGGGGGGAGCCGACAGCCTCCGCAGCCAGGATAAGAACCGCGGGCCTGAGGCGCTTTCCCCCGGCATCCACGAGGTAGCGGGAGGCTTTGTAGAGCTCCTCGGGATGGGTGACGGGAAGCATTTCCTCAATGCTGGCATCCACATGGACGGTCCTCTTCTTGATCTCATCAATCAGCGTCATACTATCACAAGCAAAGGGAATAGTTTTCCTAATACAATTACTCTTCGATATATAACACTTCACCGTTCCTGAGAAGGTGAACCGTATCTCCGAGTACGTACCCTGCATCTTCTGCCATTTCGATGTAATGCCCGTGCATGTCCATATTTCCGTGAGCCGGGATCACATGTTCCGGATTGACCATACGGAGCAGTTCCCAGTGGTCTTCCTTGTAGGCGTGGCCCGATACGTGGACGTCATCATAGATCCTGGCCCCTTTCATTTTGAGCTTGGTTTCAAGGGCATAACGGTTGGCCTGGGTCATTGGGCTCGGGATAACGTTTGCAGAGAAAATCACACGGTCTCCGGGTTCAATATTATAAGGGGTATCCCCGTTTGCGACTCTCACAAGGATGGAACCGGGCTCTCCCTGGTGTCCGGTGACGATCGGGAGGTACTTGTTCTTTCCCTCCTGCATGATACGCTTGAAAGCTCTGTCAACATCTTTTCGATGCCCGTAGATCTCAACATTGGATGGAAGCTTGAGGTAACCGACGTCCCTGGCAGCCCCTACATAGCGCTCCATGGAACGCCCCATGAGCACGGGGATCCTGCCCATTTCTTCTGCGGCCTCGATGATCGCCTTGAGCCTGGCAATGTGGGAAGCAAAAGTCGTGATGATCATACCTACATCCGACTCCTCGGTCCCGAGCAGCACGTCCCTAACCATGTCCTTTGCAATCTGTTCGGAGGGGGTCTTTCCCGAGCGCCCGGCGTTCGTGCTCTCGGCAATCATTGCGATAACCCCTTCTTTTCCAAGGGCTTTCAGGCGCTCGAAGTCCGGAGCTTCTCCCATGGTCGGAGTCCTGTCAAGCTTGAAGTCGCAGGCATAGAGAATTGCCCCTGCGGGGGTGTGGATGGCTGCAAGGACACAGTCGATAATGCTGTGCTGGACCCGGATGAATTCGATATCGATATCTTCCGTGACCTTATAGGTGCCTCCTGCTTTCAGGGGGATAACCCTGTTGCAGACCTCAAACTTCCTTTCGGCCTCAATCTGCTGCTTGATGATAAGGGTTGTATAGGGGGTAGCAAGGATAGGGGCCTTGTACCTGTGGGCGAGCTTCGAGATTGCCCCTACGTGGTCAAGGTGCCCGTGAGTGCAGACGATAGCCCTTACGGTCCCGTTGATCTCCTTCATGATGGTATCGTCAGGGATTGCACCCATCTCGATCAGTTCGAGAGAATGCATCTTGTCTATTTCGACATCCTCATGGATCTGGACCCTGTCAAGCCTGAGTCCCATATCCAGAATGATAATATCTTCACCTATTACTATGGCAGTCATATTGCGGCCCATTTCATTGTAACCGCCGACTGCAACTATTCCTATTTCAGTCATATGTTAAACCTCTAATTTGATTCCTTTGATATTGTGAACCCGAAACCTTCTAAAACGGCTTCAGGGAAGACCTTGAAATGATGAAATGATGATTATAACTTTGAATATATATTAGATGAGTAGATAAAACCAGCCCCGGGACCAGCCACAATCAGAATCCGTTCCCAAAAGGCCTTTTCCGGGATGAAAATAAATCTTAGCATGGAATTATGAAGGAAAGAATATGACTGCAAATATATATTTGTTTCCTTATAGAAATATTACGATATCTCCTGTCAGACCAGGAAACCCCTTGTAACCCGACTGCAAGTCCTGCCCGTGAATTCAATAATCACTCAAGGAGTGAAATCGCTTCAAAGTCGGATTTACCCTTTTACCTTACACAATATACAGCCAATATACAGACTTTCAACAACCTGCAGACCTCTTCGCATTCCGCAGATTTTCTAAGATCCGCAAATCCTGCTAAAGTCCCGTATCTACGGAATAAGGCTTATCCGGGGTGCAATATTTCTTTTATCAGCTAATTCCTGCTTCGATTCCTGCTACTATTATTTCCCAAAAGGGCTGATTTCGCTTTTAACCAGGCATCATTCAAACAATTCTTTTCCAATGAATTATTTCAATGGTCCATGCCTGTAGATGACTTAGATATTTAATCAACCAATTAATCAATCAATCAATCAATCAATCAATCAATTAATCAATCAATCAATCAATCAATCAATCAATTAATCAATCAAGCATCTAACGAACTGATTCTTTTTTAATGACTTTTTAACTGATTCCAATAAGTGATGATTCTTACATTAAATCAATTATTTAACGAACTGGTTATTCTCCACTGATGTCTTTAAATTGACTATTCTTCAACTAAATTTTATTCTAACAAACACTGATTATCCTTCAATTGATTATTTTTCAACTAACCTCTTTAACAAATATTGATATTTCTTCCAATTATTCCTGATGAGTGATGAGTAGCATATTAATTAAATTTGAGGAAATGAGTTTTCTCGCTTAATTCATTCATCGCCGCTTAATTCATACATTTCCCGGGCAATTCATTCCTTGCCGCTTAATTCATACATTCCCGGGCAATTCATCCATCGCCACTTAATTTATCCATTTCCGGGCAATTCATTCCTTGCTGCTTAATTCATACATTCCCGGACAATTCATTCCTTGCCGCTTAATTCGCCTATTCCCGGGCATTAATCCATTGCCTCTTAATTCATTCCTTTTCAGGCAATTCATTCCCTGCCGGATAATTCATCCATTGCCAGCTAATTTCCAGTGAATACTTTTGTTTTTGAATTAAACATTTTCGGAGAGGGGATCTCATTCAGTGCCTCCGAAAGGTCTTTGCCATTCCGGCAACTCAAATGAGCCCACTTGTTTAATTTCTCATCCGCTTCCTGTTTGATTAAAACACATATCCTTTTGATTAGCTTAATATCTGATACATTGAGTTTCGGATAATATATAAAGGGAAGGGGCAACCCGGCAACATTCCGGAAAAATTCAACCCTTCAAAGCATGTCCTGAGGAACTGCATAGTCCTTTACGTTAAAGCCGCGCTGGGTCAGGTATTCAAGGGTCCAGCCAGTAATAACCACGGGTGCATTGTGAAGGTCGGAAATGCTTCCGCAGCCGCAGAGGAACATCGCAGCCCTGAACTCATTCAGCATACGGGAAAGTAGCTCGACAACGGCTGTTTTGCCTTCAAGGGCAGGGCCCACAAAAGGAAGAGCCGCACTTGCTGCACTGGCACCCAGGGCAATGGATTTTGCAATATCCAGTCCGCTGCGGACTCCACCGGTTGCGACGATCGGAAGGGAAACCCGGGATTCGATGATACTGGCAACTGTAGGAATCCCGAAATCCCAGAACAGTTCACCCAGTTGTTCATAAGCAGAATCCCCACTTTCCCTGGCCCTATACACTTCAACTCCGGCCCAGCTTGTGCCCCCGGCGCCTCCCACATCTATGGACGAAACACCGGCTTTCTGGAAGAGGAGTGCATCTTCCCTGGATATCCCGGTCCCGGTTTCTTTCACGATCACAGGCACGTCCAGAAAAGAGCATATCTCGGAAATCATATCCAGACAGCCCGATGCATCCCTGTCCCCTTCGGGCTGGATTGCCTCCTGCAGGAAGTTAAGGTGGATGGCAAGGGCATCGGCATCTATCATCTCGATCAGCTTTTCTACGCCTTCAACGCCGTATTCCCGGATCTGAGCGGCTCCCACATTCCCGTAGACAAAGGCAGTCGGCGCCTCGTCCCGGACTACCCTGAAAGACTCTTCCTGGGCAGGGTCATCGATTGCAGCCCTCTGGCTCCCGACCCCTATCCCGATTCCAAGCTCCTCGGCAGCCCCTGCAAGCGCTGCATTTACCGGGATCGTATCAGGGTGCCCGCCCGTAATAGATGCGATTAAAAAGGGAAACTGCAGGTGTTTCCCGAGAAAATCCACCGAAAGGTCGAGAGTATCCATATTGAGTTCGGGAAGAGCCCTGTGGATCAGGGTAACATCCTCAAAGCCCGCACTTACGTTCCGGGCCTCAACGTGGCTTTCCGCGCACAGCTTTAAATGTTCGATCTTTCGCTTCGAAGTAGTGTTAATCATGATTAATTCCCTTTATCCGGACTGATCCTGGTCCCTATTGGATCCCCATGTAAGAACCGATGCACGTTATCCGCTTTTCCTGCATTGAATATATAGGAGGTAATACATGACGTTTTGCTCAGCTCCAGGAGTTCCCGGACCTTCCCGAGCATCCCGCCGGTAACGTCGGTGCTCCCCGAAGCCCCGATAAAGCCCCTGAATTCCTCAAAGTTCCCGGGAGTGATTTCGGGCACGGGATTTCCTTCCCTGTCCAGCACACCGTCCTCTGCAGAACCCAGGCCCAGCCGGGTAACCCCGAGTTCTTTTGCAAGATAGGGCACGATCTGATCCCCTGAAAGGATACAGCTCCCAAGCTCGCTGTCCATCACAACATCCCCGTGCAGGACCGGAACAAACCCCTTCTCAAGCATAAGCTTGATGTTTTCAAGGTACATGCTCTCGATCCGTCCGTTTTTGCACACCGTGCAGCCCATGGGATGCACCGCAACAGCCCTGATCCCGAAACGGTTGAGGGCTCCCACCACCATAGCGGCGAGTTTTTTAACGGATTCGTGGGTTACTACCGACCCTTCGAGGTCAAACTGCCGGTCCAGGCCGTATTTTTTGGCGTAGGTGTGCCCGAAAGAACCGGCGCCGTGAACTACAATCATTTTTCCCCCGTATCCGGAAACTTCCCGGGCAATCCTGAGGAGCTCCGCTTCCCGGATAACTCCGTCGTCTGCGCCTTTGTCGGTTATTACGCTGCCCCCAAGTTTCAGGATAACAGGTTTATCAGAAGCCTTCATGCCAGATCACTTAATACCTTTTTTAAGTTTTTGCAATTTTCATAGTGGAAAAATAATTTCCTGGTGAAAAGATAATCCCTGGAGAAAGGATAGTCCCTGGTGAAAGGACAATCCCTGTCAAGAGGATAATCTTCGCATAGAGGATAATCCATAGTGAAAAGATGGTTCCGTAGTGAAAGGAGAGTTCCGTAGAGAAAAGATAATCGGGAAACATGTAAGTCCGGGTCAAACAGGAAAGGTCGGCGAGAGGAAATGCCCCCGGGACGACAAAAAATCACTCCTGACCCACCCATACAGGTCACTCCACCCTCAGGCCCTGTTCCGTGGGTCCGGTGATTATCGCTTCGCCCCCTGCCGCGGAAATGGCATTTGCTACAGCCGTACATTTGTCGGGCGCCGTAAGCGCAACCATACATCCTCCGCCCCCGGCTCCGGTAATCTTTGCTCCGAAAGCCCCTGCTGCCCTGGCAGAGTATATGAGGTCCGAAAGTTCCAGGCTGTTAACGCCCAGGGCATCCAGAAGACCCTGGTTCACGTTCATCAGCCTGCCTATCGACGTGTAATTCCCTTCAAGGACCAGAGATTCCCCGAGCTTTGAGATCCTTCCTATTGAAGCCATAAGAGGCCCTATCAGTTCGGGATAACTTTCACGGAGCTGCCGGACGTTTGCAACCAGTTCTTTCGTAGAAGAAAAGACTCCCGTGTCCCCGACCACAATACCGCATTCAGGAGTCTTCAGATTCCTTCTCTCCGGGATGGTAACAACCCCTCCGAAGGTAGATACGTAGGTATCAGTCGGGCTTGCCGCGCCCTGTACCCGGATTTCAATTTCATGCCCGAGTTTTGCAATTTCTTCAAGGGAAAGCTCGCACTTGAAAAGTTCATTGAGGGCACCGATGCTTGCAATTGTCACTGCTGCGGAAGACCCGAGTCCCGAGCCCACAGGGATCTCGGATTCAACGTTTATGGAGACTCCTTCAAAGGGGACAAATTCCCGCATTTTCTCAACAACTGCAGAAATGTAAGGATGCTTTTCAAAATCAATCCCTGTCCTGGAAATCTGGGACTGGATGATTACGGAATCTGAAACTTCCGCCCGGACCCGGGTCCTGAGTTCAACCGCACAGGCTACGGCAGTTTCTCCGTAAACAACTGCATGCTCTCCAAAAAGGTAAATTTTCCCGGGTGCGGAACATGAGACCATCGTATCTCCTCTAATTCCTCTATATATACCTTAATTTAGTGAGTGTGATTTGAATTTTACAAGTGTTGATTCAGATTTAGTGAATGTGACATAGTTAGTGAATATGATTTATAAATAGAAAACGAAATCTGTAAAAATATTAGATTAAGAATTTCCCATTTTTTTCGGAATTCATTTTTAATTTATTAAAAAATTAACCTGATATTCTCCGGAAAAAACTTATTTTCAACCCACTCAACAAACCTGCTCCGTCCAAGATTGCAGACCATTTCGAGATTACAAACAATTCAAAGATTGTAAACAATTCGAAGATTGCAAATCATTCCGAAATTGCAAACCGTTTATTCCACAATGATAGCCGCATAACCGACAACTGCATCCGTATCCCCGGAAACGTCCCCGCTGTTTGCATATTTAAGCAGAGTCGCATGGGTGCCACCGAGTTTTCTGGAAGCTGTGAGCATCGCCGCAATTGGCCCGTACCCGCATACTGAGGCATTTCTCCTATAAAGGCTGCCATACATCCCGGGCACATCAAATTCCAGAATGGAATCGATAATTTCCCGGTCGACTTCCCTTGCAAGCTCAGCAGGCTGGTAATGCGTAAAATCGCTGGAAGCAATGACAACAACTTTCTTCCCGCTTTTAGAAACAAGATCTGCAAGAAGGTTTCCCACTTCAACCGCTGTTTCCTCGTCCTGCATGCCCATGCATATAGGAAGAATTCTGAAATCCCGGCCGAAACGATACTGAAGGAAAGGAAGCTGAACTTCTATGGAATGTTCATAGATGTGTCCCGTCTCGTCCGCATCTACAATGCTTCCGAGAAGACCTTCGGCAAGCTCGGAATCAGCCCTGATAGCTCCAAGGGGAGTTTCCCATGTATCCCGGGAGACCGCCACAGGAGAACCATACCCCGTATGGTTGGGCCCGAGCAGAACATAAGTATCGGCTTTCGGGAGGGCTGCATAAACATGTGCTGCCACCTTCCCGGAATAAACATACCCCGCATGGGGACATACGGCTCCGAGAACATTGCTTTCCCGAAGCTCCAGGCCTTCGAAACACCGTTTCAGTTCTTTTTCCAGAGATTCCGGACTTGAAGGATAAAACTGTCCTGCAACTGCTGCTTGTCTCATTAATGATCACCCCATATAAGATATGGGTCTCTTAATTAAAGCCTTGCAGTATGCAGGACTGCGGTCGCGGATTAAAGAGGGGTTTCGAAAGAGCCCAGCTCGTGAGCGAAAGGAATGTTGTTGGACTTTGCCACTTCCCTTGCAAGCAGCCAGTAGACCATGGAAAGTGCCTTTCGACCTTTATTGTTTGTGGGAATCACAAGGTCCACATTGGAAATCAGGTTGTTGGTATCACAGAGTGCTACCACGGGAACTCCGATGCTGGAAGCTTCCTTAAGGACCTGGGCATCCCCGGCAGGGTCGGTTACGATCACGACGTCGGGTTCAAAGAAACCTTCCATCTTGGGGTTTGTAAGGGAACCCGGAATAAACCTTCCAAGCACGGACTTTGTGCCAAGAGCCCTGGAAAACATCCTTGCAGGGTGCTGTCCGTACTGCCTTGAAGATACGACAAGTATCCTGGAAGGGTCGTAACGGGAAAGCATCCTTGATGCCACCTTGATTCTTTCATCTGTTGACTGGATGTCAAGTACGTATAACCCATCGGTCCTGACCCTGTACACGAAACGCATCATATCCTGGGTCTTTTGCTGGGTTCCGATGTGGATTCCCGCAGCAAGATATTCATCAATGGACACAAGGGACGTGGATTCTTCCTTGACAGGTGCTGCAGCTTCCACTGCGCCCTCTTCTGCAGGTGCTTCTTCAGGCACAGCTTCGATTTCTTCTGCAGGTGCTTCTTCAGGCACAGCTTCGATTTCTTCTGCGGCTTCCACTTCGGGCGCAGGCTCTGCTTCGGGTACAGGCTGTGATTCGGCATCTTCCTGCCCTGTCTGCTCAATTTCCTCCATAAAGTCACCTCATAATAATATAGATCAACATTAAAACATTCTATAGATCAACGTTAAAACATTCAGAATCTGAAAATATATCCCATGACGTTTTCAACTGACTTTCCGTTTAACTGTAATAGGAATAATTCCGGCATCCAACTCTGCCAAAGCGACGTTCAAAGCGTCCATACGCCCGTCGTCCTCCACCAGGACAGGAGCTCCCATAGCAATTTGCAATGATCTGGCACCTATTATACGTGCACGTTCGAACCGGGTATACTTTTCCTTGCCCAACTGATCACCTTAAGACTTAAAAACGCTCCGATGAATTTCAATAATTTAGAAGCATAATTAATTTGAAGATTTTAGCACAAGCCTGAAAACCAGCGCCCTAAAAATAGGGAAATGGGACCGCTGAGATTTGAACTCAGGTACCGGCGTCCCGAACGCCGAAGGATGGGCCAGGCTACCCTACGGTCCCTTACTGGTACGGTGAAAGAACGTCAACAAGTTCAACATGGCTGAGGAACATTCTGCGGCAGCAGTAGCGGGTGATCCCGAGATCATCCAATACTGCGGCCTTGTCCTCTCCGCCGTCGACGCGCCTCTTGTACTCATCCCAATAGTTTGAGATTACTTTTCCACATGAGAAACATCGGACTGGGATCATAATAGTCCTTACCTGTAAGACTTCTGATATTTAGCCCTTGCTCCAGGCCCACCGAAGTTCTTGGATTCCTTCTGCCTGGAATCGCTCACAAGCAAACTGCGGTCGTAGTTTGCGAAGTTGTCCCTGATAGCAGTATCATTGGTCCATTCGACAATGCCCCTTGCAACTGCGGTTCTGACCGCATTTGCCTGGCCAATGATTCCACCGCCCTGAACATCCACATTGATGTCAAGCCCGGAGATTACATCCTCCCCTGCAATTATCAGAGGCTCCGAAACTTTCATTTTTGAAAGCTCAGGAGTATAAAGCTCGATAGGGATTTTATTGATTCTGACCTTACCGGTTCCTTTCTTGACTGTTGCACGTGCGGTTGCGGCCTTGTGCTTTCCAGATGAATTTACTACTTTAACCATGAAGACTCACCCTTTAGAATTTTCCACCCAGCTTCAGGCTCACGTCACCAAGTTCCACATATTTGTTAGAACTCAGGCGGTTCATATTAGCTTTCTCAAGGGTAATCATTTCAGCACCCGCAAGTTCTGCGGGAACGCCTACATAAACCTTGACCCTGGACATTGCGTCCCTGCCTCTTGCCCTCTTATAGGGCAGCATGCCGCGAATCGTCCGCTTCATAATGCGGTCCGGGCGCTTGGGGAAGTAAGGTCCGAATTCCCTGGAACCTCTATCCCGGGTTTCCCGGTATTCCTTAAGAGTTGTAGTCTTTGAACCCGAGACCACGGCTTTTTCGGCATTCACAATATAAATCTTTTCGTCTCCTGAAAGCAGTTGTTTTGCAACCGTACTTGCAAGACGCCCCAGAATAAGTCCTTTTGCATCGATAACCGTCACTTTCAACACCTCAGCGGAAAATCCGGATCCCGGACCCTCTAGGATTTGCTTCTACGATCTCTTCGATACTAAGACACCTGCCGCCAGCTTCGGTTATTTGTTCCTCGGCCGCTGCACTGAAATTCAGAGCTGCAACAGTTATCGCGTGGTCCAGAAGCCCCGCACCCAGGACTTTCCCGGGTACAAGCAAGACATCATCCGCAGCCGTATATCTGTTGATCTTGCTAACGTTCACAGCCGCATAGTTCCTGGACGGCGTTTCAAGGCGTTTCGCAACATCTTTCCAGATGGGAGCACCGTTTAAGCTGGCCCTCTCCTTCAGGGTAAGAATCAGGGAAACGATTCTTGGATTGGTTTTTCTTGTAAGTTTTACCAGTGATTTTTTACCCAATGTATGTTCCTCCGCAAGATTATACCAAATCTTACTCACGCGGGAATTGCCGTATCGCGTTCGAACACATCAATAAATGCCATCCGGAAAAGTCAGACGCTCCGGACCGGCAAATTAAAGATTAAGCGATTAATCGGAATTGGTATGATGTGAATAACATTCCTAGTACATAAAGATTATGCGTAACCCTCACACTCAACATGGAGTGTCGAGGACTGCCCCTGCAACCTTTTCGAAAATCGATTCGATGTCACACCCGAACTTCCTGCCCACGATAAGGGCCACGACCCTTATATCCACCATATAGGAAAGCCTATCCTGCATGGAGTTGATCTCCGAAGCCAGGGTCTGTTTGTTCAAACTGGTGCTGGAGGAGATAAATTCAAGGACCTGTTCAAAGCCTAACTCTTCCTGCGAACTTTCCAAAGAGGCTACATCAGGGCACCCGGAGCTTCCGGAACTCGCCAGGCACTCAAGTTTTTGCAGGAAATCCTCTGCAGGTTTGAACGAGTGAGGGAGCCTGACAGTTTCCACATCAAACCCGGGAGAAAGCTGCCCTTCCTCCAGGGAAAGAAGTCCCGTATCAAGAGCCAGAGACTTTACTTTAGAAGCAATCTTCGGGGAAAACCACTTCAGGTCAAAGGCAAGGGAAAATTCGAAATCCTTTTCCGAAAGGGAAGGTGCCAGGTTTTTCTTGAAAGGGGCCGAAACCGCACGTTTGAGATCTTCCATTCACTACCCCCGCAAATTCAGACAGGAAATTTTTTGATAGGGAAATGTCCCGGGGAAAAATGGTCCAGCAGAGAAATTTCCGTTAGGGAAGTTTTCCGACAAGCTCCGCTTGAAAGGAGGAGTCAGATAAAGTAAAAGTGCCCCTGGCACAGGCCCCCCACAGTTTTGAGCCCGTGCCGGAACAAATCGTTTTTTGGGACACATTTTTACTCAGGACTGAAAAAAGCTCAGAGAACAACAAGTTTGGCGTCGATGATTCCGGGGACCTGCCTGAGCTCATCCAGGATTTCGTCTGGAACGTCGGAGTCAACGTTAAGGGCCATCATGGTGGTCCCTCCGACTTCTACCCTTCCGACCTGCATGCCTGAAATGTTGATATCATTCTTGCCGAGCACCATGCAGCAGGGTCCGATCACGTTAGGCCTGTTGATGTGCCTGGCAAAGATCATGCGCCCTGCCGGGAAAATGTCAACCCTGTCCCCATCCACGGCAACGATCTTTGGCTCGTCCCCGACAACGGTTCCTGCAACCAGTTTGACTTCTTCTCCCCTGATCACATGGATGCTTATGGTGGAAGAATATTCCTCTGCGGATTCGGACTTGCTTTCGACCACCGCAATCTTCCTGGACTTGGCAAGAGCGGGAGCGTTAACGTAGTTGACCCCTGCACCAAGTGCCATTTCAAGCAGGCCTTTCAGAGCGGAGACGGTAAGGGGCCTGGTATCTTTCCCGGAGATCTCCCCGTTGTAACCGATTTCCACCTTTTCGTAGCTGCCGTCCATGAGCTGCCCTGCGATCTTCCCCATGATCTCCGAAAGCCGGATGTAGGGAGCGAGAACTGCCATGGCTTCGGGCTTGACGGAAGGAATGTTGATGGCGTTTCTTGCAGGCCCACCCTGCAGGACTGAAACGACCTCGTTAGCGATATCAACTGCCACATTGACCTGTGCTTCCTCGGTGGAGGCTCCCAGGTGGGGAGTTACGATCACGTTGTCATAGTTAAGGAGAGGGCTGTCGAAAGGAGGCTCGGTGATAAAAACATCAAAAGCTGCTCCGCCAACCTTTCCGCTTTCCAGAGCTTTTGCAAGAGCTTCTTCGCTAATGATGCCACCCCTGGCACAGTTGATTATACGGACCCCATCCTTCATCAGGGCAAACTGCTCATCGTCAAGGATGTTCCGGGTTTCCTTAATGAGGGGGGTATGTACGGTGATATAGTCAGCTTCTTCTGCAATCTCATTTACTGTGCACAGCCTGACTCCGAGTTCTTCGGCACGCTTCTCGGAAATGAAGGGGTCATAGCCGAGAAGGTTCATTTCCATACCTGAAGCCCTTTTCGCAACCTCGGACCCGATCCTGCCAAGCCCGATAACTCCAAGGGTCTTACCTTTGACCTCAACGCCCATGAACTTCTTCCTGTTCCATTCCCTTGCTTTCAGGGAGGCGTTGGCCTGGGGGATGTTCCGGGACATTGACATCATCATTGCGATGGTGTGTTCCGCAGCCGAGATCATGTTTCCTACAGGGGCGTTTGCCACAATGATTCCTTTCTTGGTGGCTGCGTCCACATCTACGTTGTCGACTCCGACTCCGGCCCTTCCAATAATCTTCAGGTTGTCAGCAGCCTCGATCACACGCTGGGTGACCTGGGTTCCACTGCGTATGACAAGGGCGTCGAAATCTTTGATCTTTTCCACCAGTTCGTCCTCGGAAAGCCCGGTGGATACGTCAACCGTGAAGTGCTCCTTCAGAATATCCAGACCTTCGGAGGATAGTGAGTCACTGACCAATACTTTCATATAAATTTTCTCCAGATGAATACAGTAAGATACGGTAAGAATGAATAGTCAAATTTTGACAATGAATACCATCAACCTAATCACACTTAAGCATTATCAAGCTTATCTAGCTTTAATACTCATGCAAATTTTTGTTCCTTATGCAGGTTTTCGCGCATATAAGGTTAACCCACCAGCCTGATAATCCCAATCCTGGGTTCGTAACACTGCCCACCTGCGAGGAGAGAACGGACCACATCTTCAACAAGCTCTTCAGCTACCCCACGGGACACAGCAGCCTCCAGAAAAGCGGCATAGTCAACTCCCTTTTCCCCACCCATTTCCCGCAAGAGTTCGAGCACGAATTCTTTCCGGTCCCCTTCGGCTTCCGCAGGGTTCTCAGAATCAAATTCAAGGGCCACAAGGGCATCTTTTACGAATACCCCAAGCAATTTCGCAAATTCTTCAGGGGCACGTTTCCCTTCAAGGGCTATGGAAATTCCTTCCGCAAGCTCTTCGGATACTCCCTTTTCCAGCAAGTAGTCCCGGAGTTCTTTTCCACGGTACCCGCTTGCCACGGCATCCGAAAAAACCTCAAGCCTCTCAACGGTCTGTTCTGCGGTATCCACAACCCACCTGTTGCGGATTTCCTCTTCCACAACGTTTACTTCCTCAGCCCGGACGGAAACAAATACAGACCCCGGTTCGGGCTCATAGATACGGGCTTTTCCCGTCAGGGCGATGAATGCCGGGATATCTACCGTCGAAAAGAAAATGGAAGCCTCAGGCTGGTACTGCCCGGCGTATACGGTAAAAGCTCCGGTGGGATCGACAATCCGCGCCTTCCACATCTCATTTTGCGCCCCGACACAGTCAAGTTCGGTGATAACCCCTACCACAAAGACACGGTTAAGGACAAGCCCCAGGGGGCTGAGGAGTAAATTGGGGGTTTTCGAGTCCCCGGAGGGGTCTTTTTCCTCCCCTGTACGGACAGGGGTTTCAAGAGCCCTGCAGGCCTCAAACTCCCTTGCAAAGACCCTTTTTGCAACTTCCCGCTTAAGCAAAGTCTTCACCTCCTCCTGAATCCGCGGTCCCGGAACCATGGTTCTGCCCAGGATACTTCCCACGATCCTGCCCGTTGTCCTCCCGGACGTGACCTTCCGAACCGTGAGCTTTTCCGGCCCCAGGCGAGTCGAGCCTGTGCAGCAGTTCCACGACCCGGACCGCAAGGTCTGCTTCGGGCACCCAGACACTCTCGGCAACAAAAGAAACTCCGTACTCGTTTTTCGAGGCATTTCCCCTTACTGCAAGATAGCGGCCCGTAAGGATCCTTCGCAGATCTTCGTAAACAGCATCTTTTGAGATGTCAGAAAACATGAGTTCCTCCGCCTCTTCAAGGGTCTTTCCGTAAATCATTTCAGCAAGTTCCCTGGAAAACATAACCGATACTGCCTCCGTCCCGTCGTCCAGCACGGCCTTGATACGCATGTCCCGGACTCCTTCCACCTTACCGTGTACCCGGCAGCTTCCTTTCTGGACCACCCTCCCGCATTCGGGACAGCGGAAAATGATTCCTGAACCAGGCTTGACAGAGATCACGTTTCCTGCTATAACCACATCAAACATGCCGTCCCTTGAAGCAACAGTTTCCATTTTCAGAGGGGCGGGGTCCTTCTTCACGGACTCGAAATTAAAAGCCAGTTTTTCAGCTTCCGAAGGTCCCAGCTTCGAAACCCCCGTTCCTTTCAGGATATTGACCGAAGGGACCCCTTTGAACATCCGGACCTGGGCTTCTACCAGGATGATGATGCTCCCGATATCGATCCCCGGAAGTTCCGTCCATGCCGTGAAAGGGAGCCTTGCAGTCTCGTCTGCCAGGACCCCGGAAATCACACGGCTCTGCCTGCCCCTTACCATCACATCCCTGTGGGAAAGCTGGAGGACACAGGCAACGGTGCTGACCGAAAAGTCTGCAGCCCCGATCTCGGCCAGTTTTTTCTCAGGGGTCCGTGCAAGTTCGGAAAGGGGAGGAAGTGTGGAATCCGGCAGTTTCGATACTGTGGAATGGTCCCCGATATTGAGCCTGACCCTGTTCTGCCAGAGCCGTGTATAGGCATTCCTGACGTGGATCACCTCCCCTGCAGAGGGAAGTTCCTTCCAGGAAGAAAAAAGGACTGAACCTGTCTCATCCGCAAAGACCCCTGTGTAGAGCTTTGAAGAGCCTTTCCGACCCTTTCCCCGGCCCTCTTCCACATTCCCTTCCCCGGGACTGCCCCGGCTCTCTTCCGGGATTCCCACGGGGGCATCTCCCCGAAACTCCCCCCTCCCTCTTTCCTGAGGTCGGAGAATCTTTTCATTGAGCTCCAGGATCCTGCCCGTTATTTCAAAACTCTTAAGGTTGGCAGAGAGATCCTTTACCTTCAAGGTCCTTTGCCCTCCCCCGAACTTACGGAGGATACTCTCCTTTGCAACTTCAGGCGGCACGCGAAAAGCCAGCAATTTTTCAAATTCTGCCCGGATTCGATTCTTATTAACGTCACCAAGCGCCCTGGTTAGATCTTCAAGATGGGGCGCATTTTTATCATCCATATTAAGCCTCCTTATGAGACAAACGTAAATGCAACCAAGCATAGCAAGTAATTAAGTCACGAACTAATATGCAGGAAATATTAAAAATTAATTCTTATTCTCATCTTCAGTTTATGTATTATATCCACAACTTACCCGTATACACAACTTTCCTTACATCCACAACTTGCCCGTATACACAACCTTCCTTACATCCACAACTTGCCTT
>Ga0272442_10002663_pt1 | contig 25633 bp, 25 predicted proteins | sample SSMForm2O_FD_200262 | JGI IMG/M metagenome (GOLD analysis project Ga0272442, IMG submission 200262) | Marine sediment archaeal communities from Little Sippewissett salt marsh, Falmouth, MA, United States - SSM-Form-2O | ecosystem: Environmental > Aquatic > Marine > Wetlands > Sediment ... | reverse complement strand
CTCATAAAAGCATTATATACAGGCAGTTTCGACATGGAGTCTTATACCGCGGGCACCTACACTGTGACAGTCAACGCCACAGATGCCCTGCTCGGCTCAGGCAGTAACGAGACTACGTTCACATATTCATAACCATAACTCATAAATCACTATCATCCAGTGGGGTGTTTTAGGATTAAAAAAAAATAAATCGGAGAAAAAATGAAAAAAACATTAGCAGTTTCGGGCGCCATGCTTTTGGTGCTTGGGCTAATAGGGATGGTATATGCAGATTCCGCCACGACTTCCGTGACGGTCGGGAACGCAGCACCGACAGTCGATTCGGTGACAGTAGACGATGCAAGCCCTTCGGCAGGGGCAACCACGACAGTGGACATCTCTGCGCAGGCCAGTGACGCAAACGGATGGGACGACATAAGTTCTATCGTATGTACTGTATCGGGACCCGGAACAGTCGAGGACTCCCCGGTCACTCTGAGTTTGTCTCAGTTGGACGGCGACACAGTTAGCGGCTCAGGCAGTTTCGACATGGATTTCCATGATGCTGCAGGGACCTATACTGTATCTTGCGTAGCTACGGATTCAAGTTCAGACACAGGCAGTGACAGTGACACTTTTGTCTACTCCTCGCTGACGGCTTTGGACCTTGATGCTTCAAGTGTCGCATTCGGAGGATTGGGTGCCGGTGACACCGGAAACGTAAACGGTGACACTGATATGGGTACCACTGACCACGCCACGATACAAAACCTCGGCAACACGCTGCTCGACGTGGGCATGTCAGGAACGGATATGACCGCCGCAGGCAACAATACGATAGCCGTAGGCAATGTAGGCTACCAGTTCGCGAGCGAGGGTTTCACTGCCCTTACGACAAGCGCAGCAACATATGATTTAGACCTTGCTGCAGCCGCGTTGTCTGTGAACAAGATAGACTTCCAGATAAGCGTACCTGTGGGAACGCTCCCGGGTAGCTACTCCGGAACAGTAGATGTGGTTGCTGCATAAGCAGCCACTTCTTCTTTTTTTATTTTTTTATCATGCAAACACGAACAATAACGGGAATCACAATCGCGCTCATTTTATCATTAGCTTTAGCACAGGCCGTTGGTCTGGGTGTATCACCTGCGACTCTTGAGTTTGAGGATGCGCTCAAGGGCGTTATGACCGAGAAGTACTTCACCATACAGAACCCTGGGAACGATACGCTCTCGTGCTCACTCGAGCTTACGGGCGATGTTTCCGGTTGGATAGAATTGGCCCCGCAAGGCGATATTGACATACCGTCCAGGGGGAAGACCGAGATAACCGTCATGCTGACGCCGCCTGAAAGCGCAGACAACGGCGAATACACGGGAAAAGCAAAAGTAAGGGCTCAATACAAAAGCGCCGTCGAAGGTACGGGGATGGGCCTCCTCCCTGGTGTGGACGCGGATATTGTCGCAACGATAACGGACGAGGAGATAATGGCGGGAGAAGTCTCGAAGATACTGACTAAGGACGAGGATTACGGAGACCCGGTCAAGTTTACCATAGGCTTCAGGAACAGGGGCAATGTGCCCTGCTCACCGGAAGTCCAAATAGTCATAAAAAAGGCCGGTGATGCAATTGATACTGAAGAGCAGGAACTCATGAGCTTGGCTCCTGGGGCGAGCAGAGACTATGTCTTGGAGTGGAGCACAACGGAACAGGAAGCCGGCAAATACTACACGGCAACAGTAACAGTTTCGCTTGACGGAAAAGTCCTTAAGGAGAAGGATGTCGGATTTACGATAACCGGCAATAACCCCTCTTACACAGGTTCCGCACCCCTTAAATACGAAGATTATCACAAAGAAGTGACTGGCGAACCAGAGAAATTAGGGGAAGCAGCGGAGTCAGAGAAAAAAGTGGACCTGCCAGTAGTATTGGGGTTGGTAATACTAATATTCGCATTAATAGCAGCTTTGACATATGTACTCAAGTAAGGAAACCTGGACTCTGGCAGTTGTAGCGCTGTTAGTCCTGCTTAGTTCTGCGTATGCAGCCTCCCCTGTTGTGGACAGCATAACTGTAACGCCTGATGACTCGCCGTCGGCAGGAGTACAGGTGTCTCCGGTCGCGGGCACGGTAAAAACAGTTACAGTCTCAGCCGAGATAACTGATGCAGACGGCACGTCCGATATAGTGTCTGTGAACCTCGCGGGACCCAAAGGCATGCTTGCGATGTCTAAAGTAGGAGATATAGACTCCGATACTGCCAACTACAGCATAAGCTTTGATATGGAATTCTACGATGCACCCGTAGAATACCCGGTAGAGGTAACGGCCGAGGATTCTTCATCCCAGGGCGTTGATTCTTCAACCTTTGAATACCAAAGCATGATAGCGCTCGATCTTGATTCCCCGGCAATAGCATTCCCGAATATGCTTCCATCTCAGACTTCGACAGTCGTTGGGGATTCTGATGAGGGCACTATTGATATGCCGACGGTAAAAAACGCCGGCAACCAGATAATGGACGTTGCAATATCCGGAACTAACCTCAGCTCCGGGACAGACGCTATAGAGGTAAGCAACTTCACCTACACCTTCGAGGGCACGAATTGGAGCAGCCCTTTTGCAGGCGTCCTGGGCTACACGCCCCAAAACGAGAATATCTCGCTATACTACGGTGCTTCTTACGTAAAGGAGCTGAGCTTGAAACTCGACATCCCTGAAGCTGTCGTTCCCGGTAGTTATCTGGGCAGCCTGACGGTTGCAGGAGTTACCGGAACCGGTAATAAGGCCCCTGTCCTGCACTTCATAAAAGACAAGGAAGAGAGTGAGGGCAACATAGTGACGATAACCGCAGACGCCGTAGATTTAGACAACGACACGCTTACGTATCTGATAAACGACACCCGTTTCAATCAAACAGGCAATGTCTTCACATGGCAGACGCTTTCCGGAGATGAAGGGACTCATAATGTCCGTGTTACGGTTTCAGACGGCTCATTGACGGATTATCAGGATGTTGAGATAACGATAACCGAGGAAACAAATAACCCCCCCTCAATAGACTGGTTTACGCCTTCGAACACGACGCTTAAGGTAAGAAGGACCTATACGGTCAATTTCGACCATAGCTCTTCGGATTCGGACAACGACACCCTTACTTATTCATGGAGGCTCGACGGAGTTGAACAAGCCACTTCGAAGTCTTGGAATTATTCGATAACCTCTTGCGGCACTCCCACTGTAACCCTATGGGTATTCGACGAGGAAATGGAGAACGACTCGGTTTCCTGGTCTTTGACTGCAAGGCCGAAAGGAGACGCAAACTGGGACGGCTCAGTAAACATAATCGACTTGTCTATGGTCGGAATGGCCTTCGGCTCTAAACCCGGCGATTCGAACTGGAATTCTGCGGCAGACATCTCACCGATAGGGATTCCGGAAGGCGACGGCTCAGTGAACATACTCGATTTGTCCATGGCGGGTCAGAACTTCGGAAACAGCTGCTGAACTTCGGAAACAGCTATTCAACTTCGGAAACAGCTATTCAACTTCGGAAACAGCTATTGATTTTCAAGAAACCGATTTCTCAGCGTTCAAACCTGAATGACTTTAAGGACGTTCGGGAAGCTGAACTCTTTTTTTCCCGCCCCGTAGACCTCTCTCCCCATAGCATTGCAGTTCTCCACGAACTCAGCCACATTTAACAGCAGTGCGACCCCCGTTGGGGTTGAAAGCTCGTTCTCTACGCCTTTGCGTACGAACAACTCCTCTCGTTTGAGCATCTTCATGACTGCAATCCCCTGGTTTTCAGTCTGAGGGATTCCGACTGCCACAGGAAAGCTCAGTATATCTTTATCAAAAGCCCCCAACTCGTTTAAGCAGGTGACGACACCGATTATGTCTGCTATGGTTTGGCTGCCGTATGTAAATTCAGCATCAGCCGCGTTTTCCAACGTCTTCAGGACTGCGAAACAATGATTCCAGCGTTTTACGGGCAGTTCGCCTTCATACAATATGCGCTCCATCAGCCCCTCCAGCTCTGAAAAACCGGAAAAACCGCGCTCTTTAACCCGTATTCTTGCCTCCACAGCCAATATTTCCCCCTTTGCTACATCTGCCTTTTCCACGAAAACGTCCTCGTCCAGCGCCCTCAGGTTAGCCTCGACAGACCTTGTTTCAGCACCCAGGCCTAACAAGGCCCCCAGAATCATGTCTGCAGAGACTCCCGCACTCCTCGGATCAAATACCAGCATGCCCTATTTATTCTCTTGCCTGTTAAATATCCATGCAGAAACGTCTTATAATCAATACGGATGGAGGATGCTACCCGAACCCTGGCAATATGGGCATAGGCGTAGTCATCCAGTCGGAAACAGGCGAGACAAAAGAGATATCCAGAAGCATAGGCAAAGGAACAAACAACATGGCAGAATACTCCGCCGTCGTAGTGGCCTTGGAAGAAGCCCGCGATATGAAAGCCACCCACCTTATAATCAGGAGCGACAGCCAGCTGCTCATAAGACAGCTCAATGGCAGCTACAGGGTAAAAAACCCCAAGTTGAGGCCGCTTTACAAAAAGGCAGTCTCACTGGTGAATGAATTCGATGAAGTGGTGTTTGAATGGACGCCGCGCAATAACAACTCAGAAGCAGATAAGCTGGCCAACAGCGCAGCTACAAAGAAGTAAGAACTTCTTACATTAAAAACAATCTTGCGGATGATGACTCAGCTCCATGATTTTTAAGCCTTTAGGCCTAACTACATAAAATGGTTACAAGACCCGCGGGCAACAAACCCCACTCAACATTCGTCATTCATACAAACAGGCCGCCAAAAAGCTTTCTTTATAAGCGCCTTTGCGAACCTTCCGAACACAAACCCCGCGAAGTAACTGTCAAACCGGGCGAAACAAAGATAATATCGGTGGGTACAGCCGACCGTCCGGGGGAGGGGGCCCATGAACACGTCCGCCTCAGCTATGATATAGACCCTGTAACTATGAGGCGTGAGGGAAGTCTGGCACGCCCACATCACGGTGGTTTGCACTTAACGTCTAAAGGTGTAAGGTTCATCCCGGAGCCTGGTGCGACAGCCAGCCTTGTTAAGTCTAAAAATGGAGAAGTAAGCTCAATCACTAATGTGACAAGCAAAGGGATAAAAGTCCCTCATGAGGCCCAGATAGTCCTCGGCGCTAAACCCGGACAATTTCACTCAGAGCCCTTCAGGGTAAGCGACGATTTTGTAGGCGAGGGAGATAAAACAGAATTCGGCCACCTTTCTCCCAGCGTACCGTTCGGCATGGGGGAAGGTAGGGATAAAGACCCTCATAATGGCGGGTTTTTTCACCATCCAACTCGTGGTGCTGTGCTACCCACTCTAATAATCAAAGTAAAGAAGAAGTAAGAACTTCTTACAAAATGCCTCAAAAACGCGGACATGGAAAAACAGCAAAGTTCGATACCAGAGAGCCCTTTCTTGTAAAGTTCAAACCGGGTTTTGTGCCAAAGGGGCGCCACTATGCGATACTTCCTCGGAGCCCAAGACAATATTGGATAGAGCCCGGCACGAAGGTGGAATTAAGCGTCGGCAGGAGCGAGGGTTATGTTAATACGACACAACAGAAGAGGTTTGCAGGCCACATCAAACCCTCGCACGATCTTAACGCTGAGCTTCACAATGAGCTCATGACGAGCAGGTTCCACGGCAGCCTTGTGATAGACTACAGTAAAGGGGAAAAACCCGAGATAAAGTTCATACCTGCTAAGTCGACAGCCAAAACCCAACATGCCGGCCCCGGAAAAGCCTATTATCCAGAAGAAGTGCCATTAAACGGAAGCACCCTCGAATCTGGCTCTACACTCGTCTTTGGTCCCCGCAGGGGCAGGATACACGTAGAACGCCCCCTGAGCGAGAGTGGACCGATCAGGTATCTTGCGAAGCCAAACCTCCGGGGAGAAAAGGATGCTGAAGCCATACGTTCCTTCACTGAGGGCCTTGAAGGGGATCAATTTGCCATACTCCCGCAGATGCAGGTTACCTACGAGCCCGCGAGAAAGAAGCCCGGCAGGCATGAGACGACGACGATATACCCCCCCGTTAATAGGAAGTCGCCGGGTGCAAAATAATAGCGAGATTTGGGCATCATGCCCTGTTTTTAACTGTTTTTTATAGCTGCCCCAATAACTTTAAACCGTACCCAACTGAGATGAAGCTTAGGCAGGTTGAGATATCCGGATTCAAGTCTTTCGCGAACAAAACACAATTGGAGTTCCCCGAAGGACTAAGCTGCATAGTCGGCCCCAACGGCAGCGGGAAGAGTAACGTGCTTGACGCGATTTGTTTTGCGTTGGGTTATCCCTCGCGGAATCTGAGAGCTTCACGAATACCCGAGTTGATTTACTCGGGAAAGAAAAAGTCCAAGGAGGCTCAGGTCCGCATGCTTTTGTCCAACGGGAAAGACGGCATGGAGATACGCAGGTTGTGCGACAGAACAGGAAAAAGCAAGTACAAGCTCAACACTAAGACCACGAACCTCGACACTATACGCGAGGCACTTAAGCACTACGGGATACCAAGGGACGGGCTTAACATAGTCATGCAGAACGATGTAAACCGCCTTATAGAGATGAAGAACAAGGAGCGCCGTGAAACTATAGACAATATCTCAGGCATATCCGGCTATGAGGACAAAAAGAGGCGCGCGACAGGAGAACTCGAAGTCGTCGAACGCCGCATTCAGGACACGAATCTCATTCTTTCCGAGAAAAAGGGCTATCTTGAGCAGCTGGGCAAGGACCGGGAGGTGGCCCTGCAGTTCAAGGGCCTGCAGGACGAGCTCCGAAGTAAGAAGGCCGTTCTTGTATATTCACAACTTTTTTCCTATGAAAACCAGGCCGGAGAGGTCGTCAGTACTCTGGATGAGATAAAGAAGAAGCGGGAAGAAGCAGTCACTCATCTGGCGAAGACCGAGGAGCAGATAGAACTGCTTTCAATGAAAATGGAGAAAATAACCCAAAAACTCCTCACTTCCAGTTCCGGCGAGAGCACCGAGATACAGGGCGAGATTTCAGGTTTGAAGACAGCCATAGAGAAAAAGAACGAGGAGATACAGTTCCTCAGAGGGGAGATACAATCCCTGAAGCAGAAAAAAGACGATGCTGAGGGCTCGGCCCAGAATGTGAAATCCGAGGTTTCTGTTAAGGAAAAGGAACTCTCGGAGTTGCAGAAACGCGTAAAACAGCTCTCAGAACAGATAAAGGAGAAGGAGGGCGAGAAAAACTCGAAGATGGCCGAATATGGGGGCCCGGAGTTGGTCAATCTGGAGAAACAGCGCGACTCCCTGCGCGATGAGCTATTCACAGAGAAACAGAAGATAGGCCTTCTGGAGAAGGAGATGTCAAACCTGGATTCAAAAGAGGAAGAGTTAAAAACCGTTCTTGGAAAAGACAATGAGGAACTGGAGCGTTTGAAAAATACCCTCGACAAGATAAACAAGGAGAAAAAATCATTGTCCGACAAACTTACCGATGCAGACATTGAGCTCAACAAGCAGCGTTCCGAGAAAGAGAAGGCCGGCCAGAGCTTGAAAAAGGTGCAGCAGGAGCTTACCGAAAACGAGGAGAGGCTGACCGACCTTTACAAGCAGTATGCGCGCCTTGAAAGTGAGATAAAGACACTGGAAAACATGGAGGAGAAGCTCGGCGACAAGTCAATACGATTCGTTCTTGAGAACAAGCATAAGATGGGTGGCGTCCATGGCCTCGTGAGTGAACTCGGCGACGCGCCAAACGAGTACAAAACAGCCTTAGAGGTGGCAGCCGGGAAGAAGATGAACTATGTCGTCGTGGAGAACGACGTTTTTGCCCAGAAGTACATACAGGAACTTCGTCAGAGAAAGATAGGGCGCGTTACCTTCCTGCCCCTGAACAAACTCCGCCCCCCCAATATCAGGGAGGTTTCAGGTCCCGGCATAATCGGCTATGCCCGAGAGCTCGTTGCATGCGAGGAAAAGTATCAGAAAGTCTTTGATTACATCTACGGGGACGTGCTGGTCGTGAAGGATATAGAGGCGGCGCGAAAGACGGGCATAAACAAGTACAACATGGTGACCCTGGACGGCGATTACATAGCAGCGGGGGGTGCAATGACCGGTGGATTCTACAAGAAGCAGGTCATAAGCTTCTCAAGCCTTGCAGAAAAGCGGGAGGATCTTGAGAGCATCATGAAAAATATAACCCGGCATAAAAACAGAAAAGAAGACCTTGAAAAAGAATACTCAAAACTGCAGAAATCCACACATGGCGTCGTTGAAGACCCTGCCGGACAACATCGGGTGGAACTGGAGGTTCTGAAGGAAAGGTCCTCAAATCTTGAGACAACCCTTTCTGAGCTTAAGGAGTCGATGAAGAAGCGCGAACAGCTCATAAATGGGTTCGATGAAGAACGAAATAAACTAAAAAAGCGCTCCTCTGAAGCAAAAGGCACGGTCGAACGCCTTGAGAAAAAAGAGAGCTCTATAGCCAAGAGACTAAACGCCAATATGCTTGCGGAGATGAACGAGGCTCTCTCTTCCTTTGATAATATCCTCGAAGAGCTTAGGGGCAAGAAACTCGACCTCGAAACCCAATTCTCGGGAACAAAGAACGATATAATAATGCTCAACGACCGCATCTCGGCCACACAAACCCTGTGCTCCGAGACCTCTGAAAGTATAAAGAAGTACGAGCAGAAGATAAAACAGAGCCTGGATGAGATAAACCACTTCGGAGCAAGCCTTAAGGAATCCGAAGCCCGGCATGATGTAGTCTCCAAGGAGTCGAAAGATTACATAAAGCAACAGCAGGAACTCAACAAAAAAATACAGGAACTGGGGGAGGACAAAGGGGCCCTGGAGGCAAAAGTCGAATCCCTCAGGGAAACCTCGAACCAGCTGGAAATAGAGAAAGCAAAGCTCGATTCAAAGCTTGACGAGCTGCGTCCTTTGACCGAGGAATTCAAAAGACCGTCGGAGAAAGAATTGGAAGAGGCCAAGGTCGGCACTCTTAAGGGGCGCGTCAAGGAACTTGAGAAACAACTCTCAGGCATTGGGGATTCCGTCAACCTCAAAGCCGTGGAGATGTACGACGACCTACTCAAACAGTACGATGATATCAAGAACAAGAACGAACGCCTTTATATCGAGAAAGAGAAGATATACGACCTCATCTCGACCATTGAGGAGAAAAAACGCAAGGTCTTTTTCGACTTTTACGAGAGAGTAAAAATCAACTTCAAGCGCATAATCTCCGATTTATACCCCGGGACTGAGGGCGACCTTTGCCTTGACAACGAGGCATCAGTCTTCGACTCAGGGCTTTTGATAGAGGTGCGCCCAGGAGGCAGGGATTTGAGGAACATAGACTCATTGTCCGGCGGTGAGAAAACGCTTACTGCAGTGGCCTTCCTTCTGGCGGTCCAGACAGTGAACGACAGCCCCTTCTACATACTTGACGAGGTAGATGCGGCCCTTGACCAGCAGAACGTTTTAAGACTGGTGAAATTCCTCAAAAAAAGGTCCGAGCAATTCATACTCGTGAGCCACAATACCGAGACCGTGAAACACGTAGATGCGGTCATAGGCGTGTCGATGCAAAATGGAATATCGCGAATAGTGGGTGTTGATATGGAGGTCGCGGCATGAACAATTTTTATACGCTTAAACATTCAACTACACAAAACTTAAAATGAAACATATAAACTTCGTATTGCCCGTGCTTATGTTACTACTGTTACCGTTAGCCTCTGCCGATCTTGAGTGTATGGTGGACTCCGGCGATAGCTCGTGTCCGGCAGGCTGGACAAAGGTTTTTGCCATGGAATCAACCTCAAATTCTCACGCCGAGTTGCCTACGGAGACAAACTATGACAACGTAGTATGCTGCCGTGATGACAACGGAGTCTCCACGTTCGGCACGGATTGCGACGGAAGTTCGGATGAGGTCATCCGGCTTTTCCAAGATACGAACTCCCACGTAACAGAGCCGGGTGTTGCCGATGCCCAGTATACTGAAGAGGTATGCCTCTCTGTGGACTCGGCAAGCGTAGTTTGTACATTTAATGATGGTTCATGCCCTGCAGGTTATGAATGTCTTGCATCCGTCAATACGAATTTCAATTCTCATATCGGAGACTGCGGCACCTACAGCAAGAAAGTCTGCTGCAAATGGAGGGACTGCTCTGATGAGTGCAACCCCCTTACATATCCAAAGTGTAATCCGGCGGGCCTTAACGGCGTTGCCGAGACCTGTATCTTAGGGGCTGACGACTGCTGGGATTTGAACACTGACGCATGTACTGGTGAGCACTGTTGCGATCCTTTAGGTTGCCAGCGTTGTCCTTGCGGGGATTTCGATAACTTCCGGCAAATACAGCCATTTCCAATAATTCCTTGTATCGAGCCGCCTCCGTTTGAGGGGGATATAAACGACTGGGCCTGCTGCAGCGTATTTAGCAACTGCGTATATGAAGGTACATGTTATGCACACCATACGCCTATAGATACTATAGGTACTCCGTCGAGTAGTGATGCAGTGCCGGGCAACGACAGCTATTGCGAAATGGGCGGCTGGGGCGACTGTGACGAAGGCGGCGCCTTCGGAGACGATCCCACGGTATGTGAGACTATATGCGGTTATGATGTTTACGGCGGTTTCGCGTTTTCCGGCGAGTCCTTCGACCACGGCGATTACACTACATCGTGCAATAAGAAGGAATGCTGCCAGGATGATTGGGCAGAGGTTTACAACTGGCGTCTTACAAACACCTTCCTTCCAGATTCAGACGGACCTCCGTTCGTCGACGACGCTAACGACATGGCCTGCTGCAACAACTTCGACTGTGTTTTGAGCACTACTTGTTATCCAAATGGCAGGGGCGCGGATAGCGACAGTTCTAATGGTAATGACAGCTATTGTAATAGCGGCGACTGGTATGATTGCGATGACAACTTCGGAGGCCTCTTTGACGGAAACCAGATATGTGGAGTCAGATGCGGCCACGGTCCGGGCAGCTTTACAAAATCCGGCGAGACAGTACTTCATGGAGAGTTTCAGGATTTGAATTTGGCAGAATGCTGCGGAGATGACGATGACGAATACCTCAAGAACAAGACTTGCGAAGGCAATTCTTGTGTAAACGACCCAAACGATTTAGCATGCTGTGATGCATCAGGAGATTGTTTGCTGAGTGCAGAATGTTATTCGGACGGCGAGAATACTTCAATAGATGATGCAAACGACCTATCCAATGACCAGGAGATATGTGCCTCAGGTGTTTGGACGGATCAAGATGAAAATAGCGCAGTTTGCGCTGGCGTATGGGTAAGTAATGACGCGACATGTGAAATAGCAGACAGGTGGGATACCGACAATGGCTGTAATGATGTTCCCGGCGGTAACCCAAACGTGTATTGCTGTGGAGACGACCCGAATGAATTCCTTATAACAGGTTTGGATGCAACGCAAGGTTGCTGCAACAGAGACATAGACACAGTTGAAGGTGGGATATGCAGTTCTGACTGTATATTAAGCGCAAACGAAACAGAAGTATACAGTGCAGTCGATTGGGTTGTTCGTCTGAATGCCAACTTTGTGATAGATCAGGTCGGAGACTGGACTGTTGTCGACTGCGACAACGGAAGCAGCTCTTTCCAGGTGCAGGTGACGGCTGACAACAATTTCAGCGTTGAGTGTGTCTATCCCGGATACGTCGGGGAGATAAACTACACTCCGAACGTCAGCGTTGGACAGTCCTCTTGCGAGATCTTATTGGAGAGAAAGGTGCCTGATTGCGACTTTTCGGCAACACTCGCTTCCTATTCATATGTTCCGAACAGCAGGGACAAGGCAAGCAAGGTTTTCCCGGTCAACATGACAGACACAACTGAATGGGCTGCAGACAGTTGTCCCTCTTGGAGCGGACCCGTCCCATACAATTTATCCATATTGAGTGAAACCGGCACGAACTACTCGGCCCTTTCAGACATAGAGGTTCTGTTGGATAAGAACGCAGTAGGGCAGCAGGTCGGAACCTTAACGATGTCGCTTGCAGATGGGGAGTTAGTGGCACGTTTGAATTTGAGCGCTAAGAACACGCTTACGATGGAATGGATGCACGGTCCTTTGCCGCCTGCGGAGTACCTTATACTCCTAATGCTGCCCGGAGGCAGTTTATGTCCGGCATGTAAGGAACTCGTTGATTTGCCGTTTTTGATGACTTCGGGTGTTTACGAAGAGCCTGAGACTACTGACATGGATGAGTTGTTGTCTAGAGTAGGTACGAGAAAGCAGCGTTTGGAGGATTACTGCAATGAAGGCTGTCCGCAGTATTGCGAGCACAACCTTGAACTTGCGAATACCTATTTGGATGCAGCTAATGAGTTGTCCGATTACGGCCAGGATCTTTCACGCGTCCGCAAGTATGCCTTAGAGGCAGACAACTTCGCGAAGCGAGGCTTGTGGTACTATTGCAACTACCTGGAGCTGCCAGAGGACAAAGTAACGGACTGCCTTGGTTATTCCCCCGGTTTGGTGTAAACTTCCAAGGCCTGTTTACCCGCGGCCTCGCGGAAGGGCAAACCTTAAGGCCTGTTTACCCGCGGCCTCGCGGAAGGGCAAACCTTAAGGCCTGTTTACCCGCGGCCTCGCGGAAGGGCAAACCTTAAGGCCTGTTTACCCGCGGCCTCGCGGAAGGGCAAACCGCATGCCTGAGAGGTTTTTATAATCTCTGCTGTATAATTAACAATACGAGGTCCAACCAGCGATGAACCTAATAGAGACAGTCGAGAATGGAGGCTCATGGAGGGAGATAATATACGACATAGTCAACAGTGAGAATTTCAACCCGTGGGATATGGATGTCGGGGCTTTAGCTGATTCTTATCTGGATAAGATAAGGGAGATTGAGATAGTCAACTTCTCTGTTCCCGGGACTATGGTGCTTGTGGGTTCGATACTCGTAAAGCTCAAATCAGATTCAGTTATGAATACCACCTCGATGTTCGAGGATGTCTTTGCGTCTGAGGATATGGGGGAACTGCCTGAGATGGATGATTTTGAGGCTCCCGAACCTCTGGCCTCGGACTTGGAACTGGCGCCCGAAGCTTCTCTGTACATACGCAGGGTCCCCAAGAGGAAAGTCACGCTGCCGGAACTTATGGTGTTCCTCCGAAAGGTAGTTGCACAGGTCGAGGAAAAACAGGCCAAACGTTCCGAGATCACAGAGGAGCCGCACATTCCCGTCAAAGTCCCGAAAAAGGATTTGAGGGCTATAATGACCTCTGTTTTCAAGGAGATAAAGACGTTGTCCAAGACAAAGCAGGGGACGACTTTTTCAGAACTTGTCAGCGAATGGAAGCGGGAAAACATTGTTTCCTATCTTTTCCCCCTTTTGCATCTGGCGAATGATGAGAGGATATTCATCAAGCAGGAGAAGTTATTCGGGGAGATAACGATAAAACCTAACAAAGGATGAAGGATTCGTTAAACATAGAGCATGTGAGGCTGATAGAGGCCGCGCTTTTCGTCTCCGGGAGGTGGATGGATATCGAGGATTTGGCGAGGTTAGCGGGCACTGCAAGCACTGCGGCCGTTAAAGGGATACTTGATGATTTGAGGAACCATTTCAACTCTTCACAAACAGCATTAACAATACTCGAGCAGAACGGGCGTTATAAGATGGATATCAAGGAGGACCTCCGCGAGAAGGTCTATTACCTTGCCCCCGAACCCGAGCTCAGCCAAGCGCTGATAAAAGTGCTGGCACTCATCGCGAAAAATCAGCCCGTAAAGCAAAGTATCGTTGTAGATACCATAGGCAATCGCACATATGACTACATACGCGAGCTCCGCAAAAAAGGCTTCATAGACACCCGAAAGAAAGGCCGCACGAAGGTCCTGACTACGACCTCGCGCTTTAGAAAATACTTCGGCCTTAGAGACGGACAACTGGAGCCGGAAGAAGGATTATCAAAATGGGTCCAAGACCAAGAACAAGAAGGCCAGAACCAAGAGCCTCAAGAGGGCGGCCAGGGCAACGATTAAAAGCCGGACACACGCCCCCAAGGCCTAGGATGAGCATAGTCCGCGGCGCCCCTAAACGCCTCCCTAAAAACCCCTCCATGCGGGCTAAAGCAGGTTTTGTCAATGGTTTCTTGCGCTCGTATTTCGCCGGAAAAATAAAAAACCCTGAAGCAAGGGAAGCCTACCTTAAAATAGCTTCTAAGACGCGGCTTATGCCCATAGAGGAGTTTGGAGCCGCCAAGGCCGGCAAGTACGTGACGCTCGGCGAGCAGAGGACGATATACGTCCATACTCCGGAGGGCAAAAAGATAGAGCAGACCAGCGTTCTCCTTCCAAAATCCGTCATAACCGAGCTTTACTCTTCCCTCGAAGCTGCAAGCAGGGGTGAAAGAAAAGAGATAAGCAACCGCACTGCAGAGTTGATAGGCCATGAACTGGGCCACCTTCGCAGGGCAGCTCTCGGTGTAGGTGAACAGGAAAAAGCCTATCTTGAGGATAGATATTCTGCCGATCAAAAACAGATGAAGCGCGACCTTAACATAATATACGGCCCGGAGATGGCTAAAAGGTATATGGACTATTGGCCCACGAAACTTATTGCGGACAGCGTTTCAGTAGTCGCGGAAGAAAAAGCAGCAGATATGGCGGCCATACGGGAAGGTGTTATGAAACGCATCATGGATACCGGAAGCCGGATTACAAAGGCTGAGTTCAACAAAGTCGTAGAAGAGGTGCTTAAAGGCAGGCCATGGCCCATAAAACGGGCCGTAATGGCAGACTTAAGACTCAAGGGGGAAGGAAAGCGCCCCCAAAAGCCTAAATTAGGGTTGGCCCGGAAGTTCTCCGGCAGACTCAATGAGTTCTCCAAAGGCATTTTTTCCGATCGTCCCGGCAGCCTTGCAAGCCTCGGTCAGGGTTTCCACGGCCCGGCAGGTGGTCAAAGTAAAAGAAGGAAGGTGGCATGAACCCGCAAAAGACGAACTTTGAAGGCGTATACCGTATGGGGTCTAAACTCATGACCTTGAATCTGGCGCCCGGAAAAGACGTCTACGGCGAGAGACTTGTAAAGCTTTCCGGCAAGGAGTATCGCGAGTGGGAGGCAAAAAGAAGCAAACTTGCCGCTGCCATCCTCAAAGGTTTGAAAAAGCTGCCCGTCAAAACAGATTCTTCTGTCCTTTACCTTGGGGCTTCCTACGGGACGACTCCCAGCCACATGTCAGATATGATACCAAATGGTATCATTTATTGCGTGGAGTTCTCTGAACGGGTTATGCGGGAGCTGATGCAGGTCTGTGAATCCAGGCCAAACATGATACCGATACTCGCGGACGCCAGAAATCCTCAAGAATATAAGTCCCTGATACCCTCTGTGGACTTAATCTACATGGATGTTGCGCAGCCGGACCAGGCCGAGATACTTACAAAGAACGCACAGGCATTTTTGAAGAAAGGAGACTGCGCGATGATAGCAATAAAGGCCCGGAGCATAGATTCTGCGAGGCCCGTAAAACAAGTGTTTAAGGAGCAACAACAAAAGCTTTCACTGCATTTTGAAATAGAGCAGACTGCAGAACTCTCGCCTTTTGAAAAAGACCACATGTTCTTCTTATGCCGTTTCAAAGGTTAGAGAATATCTAATTTGTTGCTTCTTTGCATTAGCAGGAAACCCACCACTCCAAGGAAGACGAGGACTATGACTATATTGACTACCTCCACGCCATAGAGTTTGCTTCTTAGATTGCCTGCAGAAGCAATAAGTATGGATGAGAACGCAAGAGCAGTACTTATGATACTAAGCCCACCGACAGTCTTTTTCATTCTTTCCTGCGTCTTCCACATCAAAGGTATGGCATTCTGGCTCATGTCGAATATTATGTCATGCAGTTCATCACTTTGCCTTTTCTGCTCGTTGACTTTTTCAAAAATGTCTGAGAAGCTCTCGGGTTTATGTATGAATGAAGCCCCGGCCGTCTTGCTTATCACACTTAATATTGCCTCCTGGAGTTTAGAGACGCTAGTGCTGCGCTTCCGGCTACTTCTTTCAAGCTGGAATACATCTTCGGGCTTTGCCTCTTTTTTCTCCAGTTCTATCGTTATCTTTCTCAGGCCTTTCTCAGTGTGGAGTATCTCCTCCTCGTTGCCTGCTAACACTCCCCCGAGTATCCGGCGGATTATGATATCTGCGTTGACTTCCCCCATCGTGAGAAGCTCGTTTATGGTGGCCATGACCTCCTCGCAGATGTCGTCCTTGCCCTTGTGGATTGTCAACAGGAAGTTTTCCGCAAAGTACATTGACACATCGTGCTTAAGCATGTCTTTGTAGTAATTCACGAATACAAGGTCATAACTTCCTTTACCTACCACCCGCGTATCGCCACTTTGGTTTATCTCTTCTATGCCGAACACATCCCTGACGAAATTTTCAATATCGGGACTGACGCCGTCTATATCCAGCCACGCGAATTGGAAGTCCTTCACTACCTTTCTTATCTTCTCTAAGTCGAAATCCTCTATGATCTTACATTCCCCGCCCGAAACGCCTATGAATCTCATTTTTCCTCCATTTATTCTACTGATGCGTGTTTTTTAAACATCTGTTCCTCGTTTTTGTTTAGTTTGAACATAAGCTCGGCTATTATGCCGTCGAAAAAGACAGTTACTGTGTCCTCGAACAGCGTACCCATTGGAGTGAAGGAGGCATGCTCTCCCTTTACCTGCCTCTTATGGTAATCATCACCCACGTCTATCTTTGTCTTGCCCTTTATCAGCACGACCAGCTCGCTCATACCTGCGGCAGTCGATTTTGGGTGGGAGGTAACGCATACTATTTTTGAGCCCCTCTTTTTCGCGGATTTCATGTAGTCGATTACCGAAGACGTCTCACCCGAACCTGTGATGCACACGAAAAGATCTTCCGGCTGCATACTCGGGGTTATAGTCTCTCCGATTACGAAGACATGCCTTTCAAGGTGCATCAGCCTCATGGCAAACGCTCTTGCGGCAAGCCCGCTTCGCCCCGCGCCGTAGATGAAGATGCGTTTCGCGTCCGTCAACTCTTTAACGAACTTGTTTATGTTATCGGAATCTGCCCCGTCTATGGATTTCAATATATGTGTTGTTATCCCTTTTATGGTCTCTCTCCATACTTCTCTTGTCATTCTGGTATCGTCTGTAAATAACCGAACCCGCAATAAAAACCAGAGATTATTCGCGACTGTAAAGCAAAAACAGACTAACTCCAAGAACCACAAAACAGACCGATAACATCACCAACCCCTTAGTAGTCCCCATATAATTGTTCAGGAAGAGGTAAAGCACTGCGCAGAAAGCAATGATATCAACGATAAATATCCACAGCTCCTTGCTTTTCAGGTTTAAGGGCTCTTTTTCCTTGAACTCCTCAAAATATTTGATATCGTGACTAAGCTTTTTAAGCTCCTTTTCCACTTCTTTGTCTGCCTTGGTCTTTTTACGTTGTTTTTCGACGGCAAAACTCCCGGAGTAGCCGCAGTCCTTGCACTTGTACCTCTGATCCGTGGCGCCTACCGCAAAACCGTCAGTCATCGACAAAAAGACAAGACGGTTGCTTCCACAACTGGGGCATTGTAATGTCATTTTCAAGCTTGCAAGTGTGCGTTTTCCTACATCCTGTCCAAAGCCGCAATTCCCAGAAGGCCGAGTCCGTTGGCCATCACCTGTTTTGAGGCTTCGACAAGCATAAGCCTAAGCTCCCTCAGCCCCCCGGCCGAGTCCAGCACAGGAGATTTGAAGTAAAAAACATTAAAAGCCTCCGCGAGTTCGTAAATATAGCTTGCGAGGCTGCTTATTTTCATGGCTTCGGAGGCGTCTTTCACTCTCTCAGGGAATTCTGAAAGCTTCATGACCAGCTCCCAGTCAGCCTCTCCATCGAGCATCGAAAAATCAGCCTTGCCCTCATCATAATCGGTTTTTTCCAGTATTCTCGTAGCCCTCGCGTGCGCATACTGCAGGTAGGGCGACGAATCGCCCTCGAAATTCAATGCTTCATCCCATTTGAAGTTGATAATTTTTAAAGGCGAAATTTTGGCCATGTTGTACTTAATTGCACCCATAGCAACGGCCTTTCCTATAACTTCCCTCTCGTCTTCGGGTACGTCGAGCTTACGCCCCTCTATCTCCTTTTTCGACAATCGTATGCCTTCTGCGAGAAGCTCGTCCGCAGATATGAACTCACCTTTCCTCGATGACATCCGCATACCGGGGATGTTGACCAGTTCGTAGGACAAGTGCTTTATCCTTTCTCCCGCGCCTTTCTCACCCAATATTTCCAGAGCCTTCCTCAGCTGTCTTTGGGGCAGTGTCTGCTCATTGGCTATGACGTTTACGCATATGTCCGCGTTTTTGAGCTTCCAACGATGGTAGGCCATATCCCTCGTAGTGTAAAGACTCGTTCCGTCGCTCCGCATTAAGACTATCTCTTTCTCTATGCCGAATTTCTCCAGATCCACGCAACTGACCTCGTTTTTCACACACCAGTATTCGGTCTTCTTAAAATCCTCTATAATCCTCTTTACTTCTCCCCCGAACACGAACCTGCTCTCCTTGACGTAGGAGTCCATGCCCACTCCGAAATCCTCGAAGGATTGTTTGAAGCCCTCCACACACGTGTCTACTATGAAATCTATGACCTCCTTTGCTTCTTTATCCCCGTTTTCATAAGCTTTCTGCAACTCCTTTGCCTCTTTTTCCAAGCCCACGTCCAGTTTTTTGTTTGCTTCGACGTACTTTTCACCCATCCAGACGTCCGGTTTTTTCCCTGACTTCTCAAACTCTCCCCGATACTCCTTACCTTTGAGGTGATTGGCCAGAATCGCAAGCTGCCCGCCCATATCATTGAGATAGAACTGCGTCTCTACGTCGTATCCGTAGAACCTCAGAAGCCGGGCAGTACAGTCGCCTATGACAGAGTTCCTCAGATGGCCTATATGGAGTGGTGCGTCGGGATTCGCAGATGTATGTTCAAGTAAGATTTTCTTACCTTTTTTCTTGCCTGCGCCGTATTTGTCCCTCTTCTCGAATATCTCCGACAGAGTCTTTTTAGCGAATCCGCCTCTTTCTATGCTTATATTGATGAATCCCTTAACGGCTTCGGCCTTCTTTATCGCGCCTCCTTTGGTCGAGCAGAGTTTATTTGCGAGTTCCTTCGCGAATTCTACCGGGTTTTCACCCTTCTTTTTGGCATAACCGAAAATAGGTATGGAATAGTCTCCCTGAAGCTCTTTCGGCACGGGCTTTAACATGCCCAGGCCTACTTCATCTCCGATATGCTTCGCGATTTCAGCTGCGAGCTCTTTCTTGACAGACATTGCGTGCTATTTAGAAGGATGAAGAATATAACATATAGTTATGGATAAAACAGATGTTTTTGACAGAAGACAGGGAAGAAGGTCAGAAAAACTCATAAAAGACCCGGACAGGAAAAAGGTAGAATCCGGCGTTTTCGAGTACAATACCTTACTTAACATCCAGAAGCTGATGTCGAAGAACATCCTCGACCGCATGGGAGGGCCGGTTTCAACGGGCAAAGAGGCCGACGTTTTTTTGGCCTACAAGAATGGAGAACCGATAGTAGTGAAGATATATCGGCTGGCCACATCCAGCTACTTCAAGAAAGCCACGATACTCCAGTACCTTCAAGGTGACCGTAGGTTTACAGACATAAAGAAGAACAAAACCTCCATAATCTTTGCGTGGGTTCAGAAGGAGTTCAAGAACCTGATATTGGCCTCAAAAGCAGGTTTAAATGCCCCGAAACCCCTGGGGGTGTATAAGAACGTGCTTGCCATGAGTGCGATCGGGGGCGAAGAACCCGCTCCCCGAATGATAGACTCCCCTCCCAAAGACCCTCTCCAATGTTATGAGAGCATCCTCGAACAGCTCCGCCTCCTTTATAAAAAAGACCTCGTGCACGCGGATCTAAGCGAATACAATATACTCATGGATGGTGATGAGCCTTACCTCATAGACTTCTCGCAAGGCGTGTTGAAGACTCATCCGAAGGCAGACTTTTTTTTAAGGCGGGACGTAAAAAACCTGTGCATCTTTTTCAGTAAACTGGGCGTTAACGCAGATGCTGAAAAAGCTGAAGGATTCATAAAACAACCGGATGGAACACACCATCCGTAAAACGATAAGATGGAATACCTCATGATACCCAAGGAAAGAGTAGCAGTCGTCATAGGCAAGGGCGGGAAGACAAAGGCTCTTTTAGAGCAAAAGCTGGAAGTCAAGCTCGACATCAAGGCCAACGGCAGCGTCACTATAAAAGACGAGAACGAGGATCAGTTGAAGCTCTGGAAAGCGAGAGACGTCATAAAAGCCATAGCTCGCGGATTTAATCCCCGATACGCCCTTATGCTCTGCAGCGATTACAACGAGTTTATGCTCATAGACCTTACAGAGCAAATAGGCGATAAGGAAAACGAGCTACAGCGCGTCAGAGGCAGGATAATCGGCGAGAACGGAAAGGCAAGAAGGACAATAGAGAAGTTCACAAACAGCAAGATATCTGTTTACGGTAAAACCGTGGGCATCATAGCGCCGGAGGAAGATATGGAGAATGCAAAAGCTGCAGTCGAGATGTTGGTAAAAGGCTTCCGCCATATTTCTGTTTATAAGTTCCTCGAGGGCCTAAAGACCCAGGGCCTAGAGAAGCCCGACAAAATTCTTAAGGAGGAGTAATCCGGGCTCTCCGCTCTTTTCAGGGTGGAACTGAGTTGCAAAAATATCGTCTTTCCCGGTTATTGCAGAGAACTTCACTCCGTATTCGGTTTCCGCTATTGTGTTCTCTCCTTGCTCCCCATAGAAAGAATGGACAAAGTAAAAGAAGTCTTTTTCCGTCAACCCATCGACCAAGGGGCATTTTCTGATTATCTGAATGTTGTTCCAGCCCATGTGGGGCACTTTCAGCTCCCCTGCCGGAAACCGTTTACACTTCCCGCTGTAAAAAGCCATTCCTGTTATTCCGGGAGATTCTTCACTTCCCTCGTAGAAAACCTGTAAACCGAGGCATATCCCAAGGATAGGCTTTTTATATGATTTTAGGCCTTTTTCAAAGACTCGGAGAGACTCCATCGCGGCTCCAAAGTTCCCCACCCCCGGGACTATTATCCCGTCCATGGCATCTATTTGGCAGGGTCTTTTTACTATCGCAGGTTTCTCACCTATCTTCTTCAATGCGTTTTTCAAAGAAGCCAGATTTCCGGCCCCATAGTCTATGATACCAATTTTTTTCATATTTTCGTTTGTATTTTACTTTTTAGCTTATAGAAGGTAAATATACCCTCATTCTCAAGATGAAAGAAGACACGAAACGTATTTTGAAGGACTATAAGGCTCTTGTGGAGGATGCAATAGAATCCCACATGAAGGACGAGCCGGATTACATGTACGGGCCGCTCCGTGACCTCTTCTCGCGCGGGGGTAAAAGGATACGGCCTGTGCTTTGCCTATTATCCTGCGAAGCAGTCGGAGGGAAAAAGGAAGATGCGCTCAATACGGCCTCAGCCTTGGAGATGGTCCATAATTTCTCCCTGATTCATGACGACATAATGGATAAAAGCGACCTTCGCAGAGGGAAACCCTGCCTCAATCATATCTATGGAGACGCGCTTTCGATAAACGCCGGTGACGGTTTGTTCGCACTGGGTTATAAGGCACTTAGTCGCAATGCCGACATCATGGATGCAAACACATCCCTCGAGGTTTTCAAGATATTTTCGCAAACAGTCCTGAGCGTATGCGAGGGCCAGGCCATGGATGTTGGCTGGACCGCAAACAATTTCTGGGATATAGGCGAGAAAGATTATATACTCATGATGAGTAAGAAGACCGGGGATTTGTTATCTGCCTCCTGCAGTACCGGCGCCGTTATAGGTCAAGGCACGAAAGACCAAGTCAAAACGTTGAGGGATTTCGGCTTGTTTACTGGAAAAGCATTCCAGATACAGGACGACCTTTTGAATATAACAGGGGACGAGGAGAAGTACGGGAAGGAGATAGGCGGGGACATAAACGAGGGCAAGCGCACCCTTATGGTGATAGATACCCTGCAGAAATGCGCGCCTTCAGAGAAGAAACGGCTGGTTTCCCTCCTCGACAAGGACTCTAACACCAAGGATGAGATAAAGGAGGTCATATCGCTTCTGGAAAAATACGGTGGAGTGGAGAAAGCCAGGAAGATGGCTTCAGAAATGACTGACTCAGCATTCAAGAGCCTCGAAAAATTGCCCGACACCCCTCAGAAGGAAGCTCTTTTCGATCTCGCGGAATATGTACTAAAGAGGGAGGAATAATCATGAAGCAACTAAGTTTAGTGAAATGCATGGCAGGCGTCTTTGCTTTGGACAGCTCCGGGAAGATAATAGAAAAAACACTCTTTTCGAAGAAGCCCGAAGATATAGCCTTAAAACTATACGAGGAGTGCCCTGAGGAGCGCCGCCTTGCAGACAAGCTCAAACAAAAGGGTTTCAAGTTATCGAAAAAGGACGATTTCGACCTCAAAGGGCTGTGCGTAAAATCCTCGTTTTGCACCTCTGCAGAGCTGCCGAGGCTTGTTATGCAGGTAAACAAGGAGCTGACGAAACTCAAAGTATCTGCGAAGTTGAGCGACAGAGACAAGATTATCATACAGGCCGTAAGGGCACACGACGCCCTTGAGAAAGAGGCCAATACACTCTCTGAGCTTCTCAGGGAATGGTATTCGATATATTTCCCTGAACTCAGCTCTATCGTGCCGGACAACGACAACTACGCCGCAATAGTCTCCAAGTTGTCCCGCAGAGAAGACATCACAGAGGGGGCTCTTGAGCCTCTTCTGGGGCCGAAAAAAGCCATGGTAGTATGTAAGGTCATACCCTCATCTTTAGGCGCGGATTTGTCGAAGGACGACACAGAGAAGATATCGGAATTCGCTTCAGTAATCGGCACCTTATACGAAAAAACGACATCATTCGAAAATTACATCCAACAGCTGATGGCTGCGTTTGCCCCGAATCTCACGAAGGTCGCAACACCTTTGGTCGGAGCCCGTTTGATAGACGAGGCAAGTTCTTTGGGTAAGTTGGCCAACATGCCCGGTTCCACCATACAGATACTTGGAGCCCAGAAATCGATGTTTAGGTTTCTCAAGACGCGCAAAAATCCTCCAAAACACGGGGTGATATACAAGCATCCCATGGTGAGTGGCGCGTCAAAGAAGGACAAAGGCCGGGTTTCAAGAAGCCTCGCGAACAAGATAGCAATAGCGGCAAGGGCCGATTTCTACAGCCATCGCGTGCTTGACCACCTGCCGGAAGAGCTTGACAACAGCATTTTACGATTAAAGAACAAGAAATGAAAACCTTTCTCGTAAGATATTCCGAGATCGGGCTTAAAAGCAGACCGGTAAGGGTCCGGTTCGAGAACAAACTGGTCAGCAACATCACTCGGCGCCTTGCTTCGCGGGGTGTGAAGGCCGGTTACAGCCATGGAAGAAAGCGCATCTTTATCCACGTCCCTGATGAGTGTATTAAAAAATCCGTCGAGTGTTTACAAAAAACATTCGGTGTGGCGTCATTCAGTCTGTCAGAAGAGTGTGCGACAGATATAAAAACAATAACGAAAGGTGTCGAAAAACTGATTCTCAAGGACCTTGACGATTCTGTTTCACTTGCTGTCCGGGTAAAAAGGGCGGACAAGGACTTCCCGATGAAAAGCCCGGAGGTATCTGCACACATATCAGACAATCTTATCGATAAAACAGGTTGCTCGATAGACCTCAAGAATCCTGATGTTGAAATATTCGTGGAAATACGCCCCAAGATGACCTCGATTTTCAGGGAAAAGATTCCCGGGCCGGTAGGGCTCCCTTACGGGACAGCCGGGAAAGTTGTTGTTTTGCTTTCAGGAGGCATAGACTCGTCCGTAGCCGCGTGGCTGATAATGAAGAAGGGCTGCAAGATAATCCCTGTTTTTGCGGACAACGGCAAGTTTGGAGGCCATTCAAAAAGAGTCTTCCTTGATGTCCTTGAACTGCTGTCCGAGTATGGGGATATCCCGTTTTACTACACTTTCAAAAATGGCCGTAATTTGTCGAAATTCAAGAGGCTCAGGCCCAGCGAGCGTAAATACAAGTGTCTTCTCTGTAAGAGGGGCTTGTATAGGGCCGCGAACGAGGTGGCAAGTAAAGAAGACTGTAAAGCCATCGTGACCGGTGAGAACCTCGCCCAAGTCGCTTCGCAGACGCTCCAGAACCTGCAGGTTATTGATGAGGCGAGCAGCTTGCCTGTTTTCCGCCCCTTGATATCTTTCGAGAAGGATGACATAATACGCATAGCACGCGATATCGGTTCTTTCGAACTGAGTGTGGATGAAAAATCTGAATGTTCAGCAGTCCCAGGGATGCCTGCCACTGCGGCAAGGCTTACGGGCGTCCGTGCCATAGAAGAAAGAACAGGCTCCGATTTCGGGACTTTGCAAAAACATGATTATGATGGATGAATGGTTCAAACGAGGTATGGGTGTGATGATGGCGGCTATAATGGCCCTTGTATCAGCCATACTTCTAAAGTTGGAAATTCTTACCACAGTATTGGTCGTGCTTATATCTTTCTTTACCTTCTTCCTGATAGAACTCATGTTTACCGACAAATCCGACGTTGAGTTCGAGAAGGATCTCAAGCGTTTAAGGGGTGAGGTATCATAACACTGAAGCTGCCAACACCAAAATCCCGATAATCCAGCAATATACCGAAAAGAGGTAGAATTGCCCATGTTTTATCACTCCGACGAGCCATTTCAGAGAGGCGTAACCTGCAATGAAAGCACTAATCATCCCCACAGCCAAAGGCAGCGGGTCCGCAAAAACGACGCCAGCATCTTTCATGGAGTAAATCGTAGCTCCGGCTATTGCAGGTATTGAGAGAAGGAAAGAGAACCTTATGGCTTCCTCTCTTTTTAAACCGGAAGCTAAGGAAGCTGAAATCGTAGCTCCACTCCGGCTTATTCCGGGTATTATCGCCATCCCCTGTGCAAGACCGATTAAAGCAGCTCTTTTGTTGTCCAGTTTACCTTTTTTCTTGAAGAATTTGGTTGAAGCCACTATAAAACCAGTAACTATAAGTGCTATTCCCACAGCAAACGTGTTTTTGAACATGGATTCGGCGTAGTCTACGACAAACAAGGCTAAGAATCCTGAAAATATGGTTGCTACAGCGAGCAAAACGCCGAGTTTACCCTCGCCACTCTTAAAATCCAGCCTCAATAAAGATTCCAGGACTGCTTGCCACTCCCTTTTAAACACTACAAGAACGGCCAGTAGCGTTGCGAAATGCAGCATTATGTCAAAGCTTACTGAAGCCTCTATTCCGAGAAATTGCTGCGCCAGTACCAGATGCCCTGAACTTGATACGGGCAGCCATTCGGTAACTCCCTGCAGTATTCCGAGAAACACATATTCAATCATTCAATATCTCCATAACTGTTTTCCTCATCGTTTCCACCGGTGGCTCGACACCAAGCCATATCTTCTCTGCTTCTGCGCCCTGAAACACAAACATATCAACCCCCGATATTATTAT
>Ga0272442_10002662_pt1 | contig 25642 bp, 18 predicted proteins | sample SSMForm2O_FD_200262 | JGI IMG/M metagenome (GOLD analysis project Ga0272442, IMG submission 200262) | Marine sediment archaeal communities from Little Sippewissett salt marsh, Falmouth, MA, United States - SSM-Form-2O | ecosystem: Environmental > Aquatic > Marine > Wetlands > Sediment ... | reverse complement strand
CCTTTGACTTTTTGGGCATAACCGATATTCCTCCTCCTTTTCTATTCGGATCGAGACCAGGTGGCCAAAAGTCTGGCTCAGTGAATCCTTGCAGCGTAGCAACCCACACACCCTGCGGGATGCGTTTATTGGCCGCTTCATACCTTCTTCGTCCGCAATTTGGCCTTTCGGGCCGCGCTGAGCTGCCGCTCGTCCGATGAAACGAAGAGCTCAGCGTTCCACTGAAGCGCACAAGCCACGTGAAGCGCGTCCATGGCCCTCACGGCGTTGGTTTCCAGGATCAGGACGGCGTCCGCAATCACGGCGGGAACAAGATTCACAATCGTGGTGTCGGCTATCTCCATCGACAGGCGGGCCTTCGTCTCCCGGTATTGGCTCCGCGACAGAGAGCCTTCCCGAAGGCGGCCATTCAGCGCGGAAATAATCTCAGGCACGCAGACAACCGATAGAGCCAGCGCGCTCGCCTTCCCGCAAAGCCGCTCGACCGCGTCACTCCCCGCTTCTTCGACGTAACGCTTCGCGAAAGCCGACGAATCAAAGAAGATATTCATCGGCACGCTCGCCAAGAATCGCCGTGGACAGTCCCGCCCCGTTGGCCGCGAGACGCAGCGCGGGTTGCTTCCATGCCGGCAGCCGGTCCGGCGACGAAACCGGTGACACCTCAGCGATCGGCTTGCCATGCCGAACAACGACCAGCACCTCGCCACGCTCCACGTCGGAGAAAAGGCCCGAGGCGTTCTTGCGAAACTCAGTAAACGTCACAGTTTTCATGCGCCATACTCCTTATGTACAGGAGTGTACATTAGAGTGTACATGTTGTCAAGCATGAATTGCGGCCCATCGGCGGCAGGCTCCAAGGATTTCGCGTTGCTGCAGGGGGCATGGAGCGCTGACCTCCTAGACAATAATCAGATAAATCCGCATAAGAAAATCCATCTACCGCCGCAGTTGCCTCGCCCGGGCGCGTGCGTCGTCGGTCAGGGCGCGGATGGCCCGCTGAATGTCCCGCAGATTGGACTCCTTGTTTTGGTTTCGCCAGATCGTTTCATACTCCGCCTGGAGCGCCTCAGTCCGCTCGGCAAATTTTTCCAGCCGTGCCGCCAGCCGCGCGTTTCGCCGGTCGCCGTTTTCCTGCAGCGCCAGGGCGAGCAACGCCTTTTCACCCATCAGTTCATTCATGAGTGAGCCATGACGCAGCTCGGCGTTAATGAACGATTCGCCTTGGCCCCGCAGTTCGTATCGCTTAAAGACGCGAGCGGCGGCCTTGCCCGCCTGGATCATCTTGCGGCCTTCTTCCTTGGTATAGGCCGGGCTGGGATCGCCCTTGGGCGAGTCGCCAAAAAGCGTAAAGAACCGGGTCCAGCTGCTTCGCAGGTCTCCAATCCAGGCCTGATCCCGCAAAGCTTCGACGCCCTTGCCTGGCGCGTCCCCCCAGATCATCCGGTTCCAGGCTTGATCGAACGCTTCCGGCTTGGGACCCTTGGTGTTCCAGGCCATGGCCGCGCCGAGGGCAATGGGATGCAGCGAACCGCTCAGCGAGTTGTAGTGACCGTAGTCGCCCCAGTCAGTATTGAGCAATCCCAGCGCGCCGTACTTCTTTCCCGCCGCGGCGTAGCGCCGAATGTTCAGGTCGGCGTTGCCGATGCCGTTCGTCAGTCGATTCCAACCCGACGCGCCCGGACAAACAAACACGTCCAGCTCGGCGTCGGTAAACAGTTTCGTGCTCTCGTACTTCGTGTTCTGGTGATATCCCCAGTTCAGTAGAATCGTATCCTTGGGAATCTCGGGCACGAGATCCGGGTGCCGCTTGACAATGTCGCCCCAGAACATCATCTGCTTGCCGTGTTTTTTGCACAGATCGTTCAGGAACGCGATATGCTGGAGGTAGAGCCGCCCCACGCCGATTTCTTCCGCGGTGGATTTCGACTTGCCTTTGCCGAGATCGTAAGTTTCATCGGCGCACACGTTGACGAAAGGCGAATCGAATAGCGGCAGAAAGTCCTCAAACATGCGCTCGAGCAGCGCCCGCGCTTCGGGATCGGTCGTGTTGATCGTCGCGCCCAGCATCCGATCATACCAAGTCATTTCCTCCCACGACTTGGCCGGTTCCACGTCGGCCAAATGGCGATACTTCGGCATGCTCAGGATGTGCCCCATGTGACCGAAGGATTGCAGCGAGGGCACGAGATCGATTCGCCGGTCGCGGCAATACTCCTGAAGCTGGAGTATCTCGTCCGGTTCCAGCGGCGAGCAATCTTTGGCGATCTCCGGATCGAAGCGAAAAGCGAACGTGTGCTCGACGTACAATTGAAACATGTTCACCTTCAGCGCCGCTAGGTAGTCCACCAGCCATTTGAGTGTTTCGAGCTTCGGAACTTTCCCACGCGTGACGTCATGATAGAAACCCCGATAGGCGAAGTCGGGCTCGTCGACGATCTTCATCGCCGGCAGTCGCTTGCCGTGCCGCTCGACCAGCTGAGTCAGCGTCTGCAAGCCGTAGAACAACCCGGAAGGGGAATTGCCGACGAGCTGAACTTTCTTCTTGCCGATTTGAAGCGTGTATCCATCTCGAAGCCGCCGGTCGCATTCGGGCGAATCCTGGATCTTCAAAACGATCCCGGTGTCAATCGCCGCATTCGGTCCCAGCCGGTCCAGCGTCGGTCGAACACCGGCTTGCGCTTCACAGCGGTCTCGCAGCCGCACGACGGCCAACCACTCCGGGCGTTCAACGTCCGCCGGAATGAAAATCCGCGTATTCTTGCCCAGAGTAAATTCCCCGGCGCGCTGCGTCGTTTTCTTGGGAAGCGGCAACAAATTCATGGCAACTTTCCCCTTTCCGTCTTTCTTGTCTTTTCCCGATACGAATCGGGGCGCCCGGGTTTCACATCGTGCATATTGCGCCGTGCCAAGGATCAACGCCCCAATCAATAGTACCGCCCATAATAAACTCAATCGAGTCTTCATCAGTCATTCACCCTTTTTTTGTTTCTCGAGCCAATGGATTCACTTCCCACCCGGCTAGTGTATGCAGAGCCCTCCCCCGAGTCAACCAGGGCTTGCAATCGGCAAGCAAGAGGCTTGCCAAAAAGGAATCGATCGGGTACTCTGTCCAACAATCGAAATTGCTTCTAAATCCGAGGGTGGCACGATGCTGAAACTTTTCCCGATTCTATTATCGGCGGTCGTGATTCTGTTCTGCGAGCAAGTCCCGGGAGCCCCTCCCTGCGAAGCTTCCTCCGCCGATTCGGGCCAGTCAGAAAAGCCGGCCCCGAAAGCCAAACCCTGGCCCGTGCCGATGCCGGAAATCTGGGTGAAACACTATGAAAAGCGCGTCGAAGAGTTCAAAGCGGAGAACGCGGGGCTTCCGAGCGAAAGGAAGAACGTTGTCTTTGTCGGCGATTCGATCACTGAAGGATATCCTCTGGAACGCTATTTTCCCGGCCGACCGGCGCTCAACCGGGGCATCATTTCCGACGGAATCGGCTTTGACGAGCGAGGCGTCCTGAACCGGATGGATTCGAGCGTGTTCGACTGCAATGCGAAGGCCGTGTTTCTTCTGATCGGTGTCAACGACCTTCCGCATGATTGGGTGACGGTTGAGGAATGTCTCGACGGATACCGCGAGATCGTCCGACAGATCCGCAAGCGGCTTCCTGAAACCCAACTCGTACTGCAGACACTACTACCCACGGGCGAGCGCTACAAAAAGCACGCGTATCTCAATCCGCGAATCGAACAGTTCAATACCGCCCTTTCCACGATGGCGAAAGAGCAATCGATCCCGCTGATCGATTTACACGCGCTGTACCGGGACGAGCAGGGAATGCTTCCCGCAGACTTGACGCGGGACGGCCTTCACCTGCTGCCCGAGGCTTATGCCCCTTGGGCCGATCAAGCGGCTTCGTTCATGAAACCGTGAATCCCTGAGAGAGTCCCTTTCTCAGGTAAAACGGGGGGGAGGTTTCTCGCTCTTAAACGCCATGACAATCGCCCCGGATTCTGAAAAGGCGGCCCGCCGCAAATCCGATCCCGGAAAACTCCTCTTCGTTACCGGTCTCCTCATCATTCTGATTGCCGGTCTGGCGACGCGCGGGCCTTCACTGGGGAAAAAAAGCCTCTGGGTGGATGAGGTCACCACCGCGCGACTCTCGCTTCAGGGAATGGGTCCGGCCCTCGCGTACGCCCGAAAAGACGTTACACCACCGTTGTTCTATATTTTCACGTCCCTCGCCGCTCGCTTTGGCGACTCTGAAACTCTTCTCCGGCTGCCGGCCTTTCTCTTTGGCCTACTGGGCCTGGGGCTCATCGTCTGGGCGGGCATCGTGTTCCTGAATCGTCCCATGGGGGGCTTGGTCGCCGGTTTCCTGCTTCTGATTTCGCCTTTCCATCTCTATCATTCCCAGGACGCCCGAATGTATTCCCAGCTGATCGCTCTGACGGTACTTGCCCTGGGGTGTGAAGACCGGTTCTGGGCCGCTTGGAGGCGCGGCGGCCGATTCGAGCGCCGCCCGACGGCGTGGCTGGCCGGCTGGACGCTGGCAACGCTTCTGAATCTTTACACCTCTTATTTCGCTTTCTTCGTTTTATTCGGACAGGGGCTGAGCATTCTGTACCGGCTGGGGCGTTCCCGATCAAAACCGGGACTGCGGATTCTCTTGCTGGCTTGGGCGATCGCTGCCGTGGTTCTCTGGCTCGGCTACCTGCCCTGGCTGGGAGCGACGTTTGATTTTCTAAATCAATACGGGGGTGACTCGATGGAGAAGACCGCGCCGCCGGGGCTGAAAACATTGGCGTTGACTTTCCAAGTCTTTGGACCCCAAAGCGCTTTCGGCGGCCTCCTCTTTGCGGCCTTGGCCCTGGCTGGACTATTTTACTCGGGGCGGCTGGCCCGATTGTTCGTCTTTCAGCTGATTGGTCCAACGCTTTATTTGGCCGTTTCTTCTCCATCGCATTTTTTCGCGCCCCGTTACCTTGCGTTTTTGCTCCCCGTGTATCTCCTGTTGGTCGCGGCGGGGCTCCTGAACCTGTCCCGGTGGCTCCGCCTGTCCGGGCCTTGCCTCAATCTGCGGCAAACCCTGTTTGCAATCTTCTCTGGAATCGTTCTCCTGGCCGCGTCCTGGTCGGCTCTGGATCGGTACTATCGACTGGAAAAGCAAAACTGGCGGGAGGCCGTAGCATTTCTCGCCTCGCACCTTCAGGCCGGAGACCGGATCATGACCGGGAAAAACGGAGTCGATTACGGCGTTCTCTATTATCTGAGGCGTCAGCGGCCCACTTTCCCGGTCGAGTTTCTGCCCCGGATCAAGACCGCGGAACAAGTGGAGGAGCAAATCGAGCGGCCCGGCCGCATCTGGTTCATTCACGCCTGGAGGAAGACAACTTCGTCCAGGCTGCTGCTGACGGTCTACGACCACTTTCATTTGATGGGATCGTACCCGGCCATGAACGACTGGGGGGAAATCTATATCTTTCTGAGAGAATAACGAAATCGGAAACCAACCCGGGCAAAATTTCCATTGAGTATCCCGCCCGGTAACCCTATGATAGAGAAATGAATAAGAGCCTTGGCGGGTGAGTACTCTCAGGATAGAACCCAAAATGTCCGATGCGCCTTATGAAGAGACCTTGATTACCCTCGAACTGGACGGGGTCGAGATCGATCACTGCATCGTCACCGGCGGCACTTGGCTCGACGCCGGGGAGCTGGAGGAGATCACGAAACGCGCCGGAGTGGAGCCGGGGAATCTGTCCCAGGCCCTTGAACGCGCGAAATCCAAGGGCCGAGGCCCCCGGCGGTGCCCCCGTTGCGGACGAAAGATGGAGCGGGTCGACGTCGGCGGGAAAATTCGCGTCGAGATCGATCGGTGCCGCCGCGGCCACGGTCTCTGGTTCGACAAAGGGGAATTAAAGGCCTTGATCGAATCCTATGAAGAGGGCCAGGAAGGCGCCGTCGCTCGCTTTTTCGCCGACGTCTACCGGAGCGAATTGCAACCGGCGGCGAACGATACCCATTGAGCAATTCGAAATCGAAAGGAGCGTAAAATGAGCGGTTTGTTTGCGATCATGATGGTGCTGGTGTTGGCTCTACTTTCTGCCGGTGTTCTGGCTGTCGTCATCATCGTGCTTTACAACGGGCTGGTTCGTCTTCGCCAACAGGTGAAGAACGCCTGGTCGCAGATCGACGTTCAATTAAAACGACGTCACGATCTGATTCCCAACCTGGTGGAAACGGTGAAAGGCTATGCGGCGCATGAGAAGGAAACGCTGGAGCGAGTGATTCAGGCGCGCTCCGCCGCGGTCAAGGCACAAGGGGTGGCCGAACAGTCCAAGGCGGAACAAATGCTCTCCGGCGCGCTTGGCCGATTGATGCTGATTGTCGAGCGGTATCCGGACCTGAAGGCGAACCAGAATTTTCTCGCCCTGCAAGAGGAACTAACCTCGACGGAAAACCGGATCGGCTTCGCCCGCCAACACTTCAACGACATGGTGATGGGTTACAACACCAAGATTCAGACGATTCCCACCAACATCGTCGCCGGGCTGTTTCATTTCAAGGAAGAAGACTTTTTCGAGATTGAAGAACCGGCCGAACGGGAAACCCCTAAGGTGAAGTTCTAAGGATCGCTCAAGGGACTGGGAGCACGGGGCGGATGTGGGAAGCCATTCGAAGCAACCGGCGCAAATCGTGGCTGCTGGTGGGACTGTTGGGAGCCTTGCTGGTTTGCCTCGGTGCGGCGATCGGCTGGGCCGCAATCGGCGATCCCGGCATCGGCGGTTCGGCCGGCGCCTTGGGCGCCCTGGCGCTTTGGCTTGTGTTGATGCTCATCGCCTTTTTCGGCGGGGACCGGCTACTGCTTTCCAGCGCTCACGCCCGCCGCATCGCAAAAGAAGACATGCCCCGGCTCTGGAACGTTGTCGAAGAAATGACCATCGCCTCGGGCTTGGGGAAAATGCCCAGCGTGCATCTGATCGACGATCCCTCGCCCAACGCGTTCGCCGTCGGCAGGCAAGCGGAAACCGCTTCGGTGGCCGTGACCACGGGGTTGCTCAAGCGGTTGAATCGTGACGAGCTGCAGGGCGTCGTCGCGCACGAAGTCGGCCACATCAAGAATCTGGATGTGCGTTTTATGACAATCGCCTCGGTGACGGTCGGCTCAATTGCGGTCATTTCGGAAGTCTTCCTCCGCTCGCTTTACTACGGGGGAGGGCGGCGACGCAGTCGCTCTTCCTCCCGGGGCGGAGGCCAGGCCCAAGCGGTGATCCTGCTTGGTGTCATTCTGTTGGCCGTTCTGGCTCCCGTGGCCGCCCGTCTGTTATATCTGGCTTGCTCGCGCCGCCGGGAATACCTGGCGGATGCTTCCGCGGCTCGGTTCACCCGGTATCCAAAGGGGTTGGCCTCAGCGCTGGAGAAAATCTCTCACAAGGCAAAACCACCCAAACACACCAATCGCGCCGTGGCCCCGCTCTACATTGTCAATCCTCTCCAGGCGCGCGCGCCAGGCGGCTTCTTCTCAACGCATCCCCCGACGGACGATCGCATTCGCATCCTTCGCAGTATGGGCGGCGGAGCCGGCTTCGCCGCTTACGAAACCGCTTACCGGAACGTTCACGGCAAGAATCAGCACTGCTTGAGCGACGGCACCCTGAGCGGACAAAAAGACGTTCCGGTTCGTCCGCCGACAGTGGAGGCGGAGCCCGAGCAGGAGACGCTCGAACAGGCGCGCGAGGCGTTGGACTATCTTGACCGATTAGCCGATTTTCTGCTGATTCCCTGCGTTTGCGGACTGCGAATCAAGATTCCGCCCGGATTCCAACAAGCCATGATCGCCTGTCCGCGGTGCGGTCGCCGGCACGACGTGCCGAAAGCTCTGGAAATCGCTCCAACAGACGCGCCTAAAGAAAGCGGCCAACCGGCCGCGGGCCCAATAACCCGATACGTCCGGAAGGGGAAGGGTTGGGAGTCCTTCAAATGCTCCTGCGGACATGCCATTCACTTGAGTCCTCAATTCGGCGGAACTCGCGCAAAGTGCCCTGAATGCGGCCGTCATATTGATGTCGCTCCGCCTGGCTCGTCCTGAGCCAAGCGTTTGTTACCCCTTTCAGCATACTGAAACAGACCAGAAAAGAACCGCAAGACTCTGCATAGTCTCGGCATCTTCTTTGACCATTGCCCCGGCGATCCATTCGACTGCGGACTTAAGTCCAACGTTTTCAGCGAAGCAAGATTGGCATTGCGCTTGCTCTTCCTGATTACATACAGCGGGGCCGCAAGGAGGTGAGTAAGGGAAAGCGGTGTTCCCGCCGTTCGATTTACAGTATTTGAACTACAGCATTCAGACTACAGTAATTGCCATTCATCCGGAATCAGTTGAGGCAAAGCGCTATCCGGGAGAGGGCCTAAAAAAGGCCTAAAAAGAGTCCAAGGAAAGTTGGGAGAGAGATGTTAGGTTACGTTTTGCTTATTTTAATGGCTGTGGCACTGATCGCTTTATGTCCTTCGATTTTACCAATCCGGTTTTAGTGGTTTGTTTGGATTCGATCGAAGGCATCCCGGCAACACCGAACCGAAGCCGTTGAAAGAGTGATCGAAAGCGCTTTCTTCTTGACTCGACCCAGGGAGCCGGAGGGTCCAGAGGAAAGACCGGAATAGTGCGGGAAAGAAAAACCCGCCTCATGGGGCTAAGGGAGAGTGAAGTGGGCCAACAAACGCCGTTTTGAATGCAAGCGGGTATAAGGCGGCCGTTTCATCAATTGCCCCGGTTATTTTTGTGACAATCAGGCAAGACGGTCGTGCAGAATCTTTCGGTTGGGGACTCTTTCAAGAGAGTCCCCTTCTGTTTTTCCCTCGACCGTCTGATGAAAAAGAGTTACCTTATCGCTTTGAAAGCGGTTGAACCTGGAAGGGACTCCCTGAACGGAGGTTGCCCATGGGCACTTTCAAGAACGTTTTTCCCGCGTTTCCGAATTCTCGTTTCCATTTTGGCCGACTCCAGCGAATGACGGCGGCCCTCGCCTGGATCTGCGTCAGTCTCACGGGCGTAACGCTTTCCGCAGTCTCAGCCGAGAAGGAGGCTGAGACGTCGGCGCGGTTGACTCAAAAGATTGAAGCCGAGGACGGCAAGGCCGGCGCACCTTCCGAAGAATGGGACCTGCGGCAAACGGATAAGGCTTTAGACCGGATTTTCGGAACGCCGTTGTCAAGTTCGATCCCGGACAAACGACAGGACGCGAAGTGCGAAGCGAAATCAAAATCCCCTCGGCGAGCAAAGAAGAGCCTGCCGATTGAAATCGGTGGAGACATTCGGATTATGGGGTACATGGGCCGCGGGATTCACAGAGGATTTGACCGATGCGGCTCCGCGCGGGCCCGCATCCACGCGACCTACAAAGGGCGTCGGTTCGGCTTTCGAGGAGTGACGGTGAAGGCGATTGGGAGAACTCGTTGGCAAAATTAGCCGCACACGTTCGATTTCTTCGGGAGTTCCTATCAAGGCCAAGGGGCATTGGAGCGGTCGCTCCCAGTTCCACCCGTTTGGCAAAAGAAATCACGCGCGGAATCGACTGGTCCCGGGTTCAAGTCGCCGTTGAATTCGGCCCCGGCACGGGAGTCTTCACCGAATACATTCTGTCCAACCTGCCACCGCAAGCGAAGTTTTTTGTTATCGAACGCAATCCCGCTCTAGCGGACTGTTTTCGACGGCGCTACCCCCAAGTTGCCTTGCATGAAGACTGCGCCGGCAACATAAGACAAATCTGCCAGAGGCAAGGCGTCGATCAAGTGGACTGTGTCATCAGCGGCTTGCCTTGGGCAATCTTTTCTGAAGCGCTTCAAATCCGGCTGTTGGAAGCGCTGCACTCCATACTTAAACCGGGAGGGCAATTCACTACTTTCGCTTATCTTCAGGGACTCCTCATGCCAAACGGGCGGAGATTTCGGAAAAAGCTGGATGTTTATTTTACCGAAATCTCCCGAAGTCCGCTGGTCTGGTTGAATCTGCCTCCCGCGTTTGTTTATCGCTGCAAGAAATAAAAATCCTAACCGGTTTCATTCCAAGGAGGGGATCGCGTTTTCGGATCACTCAGAGCGGGCTTGTTTCTGTTGACAAGAAGTCGGATTCTAATAGAATAGAACGGTAGAGAAAGTTAACCGCTTTTCTGCCAGATGACAAATTCGACGCAGGGATGTTTTTTACAGAGAGAAACAGAAGGGAGGAAATCGAAGAAAACAAACCTTTGAATGTTCCTGAAAAGAAACAGGCGATTTTTATAATCCCAGGAGGAATAGAATGCGATTTTCCCTTTTCATGATTGGAGTGCTATGCCTCGTCTCGGTGCCTCTGGCGGCGCAAGGACCGACGATTTTCTATCTGGATTTTGATGACGCTTCGGACGGCGTTTACTCCGAAGGTAATGAATACCTCCCTAGCGCTTCGGAGGTCTCCCTGCCTTCGGCGGCCGGGGTGGGAGAGGCAACGTTTACGTTTCGCAACAACAGTGGCGACGGCCCGGAGATCGGTCCCGCCCCGGGAGGACTGTCCGGAACGCGGCAAGGCGGCAAGGTTCTATTAACCGATTCCGGAAGCGGCCAGGACGAAGGATTACTGCTGACCGTGGACAACGGCTTGGCGAAGCAGGATCTCACGATGGAGGCCGTGTGGTATACCGACGACCCGAGCGGCGGAAGCAATAACGTCGGAATCCAATCGATCATGGGCGATGAGTGGCCGCTCGGCGAAGCTTCTCAGTTCTTCATGCGCACGGTGGGAGCTAACCGCTTCGACTACTGGACGGACCGGGGCGATAGCGCCGGCGAGAAAGTGGAAGTCTCCGGCACGCCGGTGAACGCTTCGGGCGTGTGGTATCACGACGTTCTCGTGTTCGATTACAATGATACCAATCCAGCGAATAGCGAAGTGATCGCCTACCGTGACAGCATCTTACAAGGAACCTCGACCTATGACGCTTCGACTGCTTCGGTGGCGATTTTCGGAACAGCTTTTAATGGAAACCGAACGTTCTCTTTTGGAGTTCACAATTCGCTGGACGCGGGTTTGACCGACCATCGCGGATTGAGCGGGGGGCTTGACGCCGTCGCGATCAGTCTCGGGGCATTGACTCCCGCCGAGTTTGTCTTGCCCGCCGGCAACGTCATCGCCGCGGCAACACCGGTTTCCGTAACCGAGGTGTACGAGGGATTCTATGCGGCGAAGATGACCTTCACCGAATCCTGGTCGCCCGGCATGGACGTCGGGCTGGACCGAGAGGACGATCCCCCTCGTTTGCCGGAGGACTCTTATCTCCCCGTCGTTGGAGGCAACACCATTTCTTTCAGCATCTACGCCCGAAATGGACGCACGGGCACCAACGACAGTTTCCTCGTGCGGGCTGCCTACTACGATTCCGGCGGATGGATCGGTGACTCGACCGATTATATCTTCACGGCCCAGGACATTTGGAAAGAGTTCGGCGGAGTCTACAATGTTCCTTCGGGCGCAACGGCGGCAAACTTCGCCATCCGGATGTATACCTCAGGGGGAGGATCGGTGGTCTTTGACGACATTTCCATGACCGATGTCACAGCCTCAAGTCCCCTGCCTTTAACCAACGGAGGATTCGAGTATTGGCCGGGATCGGCGTCTATCGCTCCTTCGGATTGGCGATTCTTCAACGCCAACGCGCCAAACTCGACCATCGAAAGGTTGGGAATCAATCCGGGCACGACAACCGGCGTGGACTCCGGGTGGGAAAACTACCGGTAAACCGCCGGCGGCAGCATCCTCAACAAAAGGAAAAGGGCCTGGGAAATTTTTTCCCAGGCCCTTTTTTCTTGGAGCAGGAGACGGGACTCGAACCCGCGACAACCACGTTGGCAACGTGGAGCTCTACCAACTGAGCTACTCCTGCAACCGCCTGTCGAAAGCCTTCGGCGGTGTCCTCACGCTTCCGGCCTTCCTACGATCAAAAGCGAAGCAGAGTATAATAAGCGGCCCGCCGCGTCGTCAAGTTGTTTTTTGAACGGACCGTTCTCCTCTTGGCGGACCCTCCTCGGCGGCGTCCTCCCCCGATTCCACTCGGGGGCTCACAACGTCCTCCTCAAGCTCATTGAAACTGCCGCAAGCCGGACATCGGCTCAAGCCGCCCGCCGGAACGTCCTCATAGACTTCCCCGCAAATATGGCAGCGAACGCGCAGCCGTCCCGAAAGCCGGGGTAAATTCAGCCGCCCGCCCGCCCGGCGCTCCTCAGCCAAAAACGCCCAAAGCACCAGCCCGACGATAAAAACCAGAAAAACGGTGATCGCTATTGTAAGAGCCATTCTGCCGTCACTTCAGGCTGGAGCGGCCCGTATGGCCGAAACCGCCCGCGTTACGCTTCGTTTCAGGCAGATCCGCAACTTCCTGCCATCGCCCCGGGACCACCGGCGCGAGGACCATCTGGGCGATTCGGTCTCCCCGGTTTATCGTATACGGTTCCTCGCCCAAGTTGATCAAAATCATGCGAATCTCGCCTCGATAGTCGCTGTCAATCGTGCCCGGCGTGTTGAGCAGCGTCACGCCGTGGCGAACGGCCAATCCGCTGCGGGGGCGAATTTGGGCTTCATATCCCTCCGGCAGGGCGATGGAAATGCCGCTCGGGATCAAATTCCGGCCTCCCGGCGGCAGCACCACCGGCTCCTCGATGGCCGCCATCAAGTCCATCCCGGCCGAGCCGGAACTCATATAGTGCGGCAGCGGCAAGTCTTCCGTGCCGGGCCGGCGCTTCACCTGCACGCACATTTCACTGTTTGCCCGTTTGTTTTTTCCTGTCAAGGCCGCTCGTGTGTCCTTTTCCTTTTGGATTGGCCGGGAGAATATCAGAAGAATCCTCCCCTGTAAATTCATCCCCGGCATCATCCCCCATCATCATTCCCTTTACAAGCCCCGGTCGGCCGCTATAATCTTCCAGATTTCGGAAAAGGAACCAGTGCGGTGCTTGAAAAAATCGCTGAAGCGCTCCGCCGGCACGACAAGTTCGTTGTCTCCACGCATGTTAATCCGGACGGCGACGCGATCGGTTCGTGCCTCGCCCTCAAATGGATGCTCGATGCCATGGGGAAAACGGCCTGGGTCATCAACCCGGAGTCGACCCCGGAGAAGTTGCAGTTCCTCGATCCCGAGAACACGATTGTTGTCTATGACGCCCCGATCTGCGATCCAATCCTTGAGTCCGCCGAGGTGCATTGCACGGTCGATGTCAGCGAACCGGGTCGGGTGGGGTCCGTACTTGAGCCCCTGCGAGCCGCCGGACTCGTGGAGATCGTGATCGACCACCATCCGGGGAACAACCATAAAGCCGACCTGGCGTATATCGATCCTCAGGCCTCGGCGACCGGCCTGCTCCTGTGCGATCTCATCGAGACGCTTGGGCTTCCGCTCAGCCCGCGTGTGGCCGAGTTGCTTTATGTTGCGATCATGACCGACACGGGCAGCTTCCGCTACACCAACACGGACGGCCGAACCCATCGGGCGACGGCGCGCTTGATTGAAGCGGGAGCCGAACCCCAAAGGTTGTACAGCGCCATCTACGAACGAGACTCGATCGAGCGGTTCCGGCTCTATCAGAAGGTGATTGGCACGGCCCAGTTCGCCGCCGGCGGCCAGCTGGCCTGGATGGTCTGTCCAAAGGAGTTCTTCGAGCAGACCGGAACCCGCAACACCGATCTCGAGGACTTTGTCAATACGCCTCGCAGTCTCAAAACCGTCGAGGTTTCGATTCTGTTCTCTCAACCTCGCTCCGGAACGGTTCGCATCAGTATGCGCAGCAAGAACCGGCTTGATGTCAGCCGGCTGGCGGCCCGGTTTGGCGGAGGCGGCCACGTCCGAGCGGCGGGGGCCGTTGTCGAAATGTCCCTCGAAGAAGCACAGAAACAAGTGCTTCAAACCGCTGAACAAATGCTCCTGGAGACAGCCACCCCCAAGGCTGAAAGTGAAGAAAAGTAGTCAAAAACTGCAAGGCCATGCATGATTGCCCTGGCGATTTGAGACCCACCAAGACCTTAAGTCCTTAATTTTCAATGAAATCTACATACTCTCCTCGATTGTCCTTTTGGGCACGAGTGTTGCTAATCTATTACCTTCGGAGGGGTGTGCTTGAAATGATCGGCCCGGCCTTTTCCACGCTGGCGGCGTCGATTTGGCTTGGTCAGATGTATGAAGGGAGTCCAGAATGAAATGGAGAGCCTTGGCAGTCGGCATGGCCATCCTCGGCCTGACGGGAGCAACGGCGGCTTACGCCGTTCCCTGCGTGATCATCAGCGAAGTCTACTATGATCATCTTGCATTCGACAACGACTGGGAATGGATTGAATTGTACAACCAGTCAGATCAAGCGATCGATTTATCCGATTATTGGCTCGGAGCCGGTGGCATCAGCTACGACCAATTCCAGTTTTCTCTCTCAGGCACCATCCTGCCGGGACAGACGTTTGTCATTGGAGGACCGAATGGGGACGCGGTCAGCGGCAATCCCTCCTTTGACTTGGTGCTGAACTTCTTAGGCGGTCTGCCCAATCCCGGCACGACCAACACCATGCGCGCCATCGGCCTGTTCGACATGGCGATGGGGGATTACGTCGATGGAACCAGTACGCCTTTCGACGCGGTCTTCTTTGGCGATCAACCGAACGTCAACACGTTTCTTGACGTCGATGGCTCTATTGCGACCTTTGACGTAGGCGATTCGGAAAACGGCAACTCAATCGAAAGAATCAGCAATACGGGGGACTGGGTCGTCCAACTCAATCCCAATCCGGGTTCGGCGAATGACAATCTCGAAATCATTGTCCACCGACAACCGCCGCCGACCATCCCGGAGCCGGCAACGCTCACGCTCGTTGCCGCAGCGATGGTTCCCCTGCTCATGCTGGGAAAGAGGAAATTAAGATAGCGGTTGAGGAGCGATCGAGGAGAAGTAAAAGTAACAGCGGATGCTTGAGCAGAGCATCCGCTGTTGTGTTTTCAACTTTTCAATCCAACCGGGAAACCTCTACCGCTCCCGCAACCGGCTGGTGCGAAGCCAGCGCGCCAGCCATTGCACCGTTTCATTATGTTTGAGCTTCTCGGTGTGGAGGAACACGACGCGGTTTCGCTCGAGAATGCGGTCGGTGGCGTCTTCGTCCACCATCAACCGGTAGCGCACGCCGGCCCGCGCCATGTGCGTCATGAGATAAACGTTCTCGTCGGCCAAGTGATCGGTGAAAACGCTCAACAGCCGCGCTCGCCGGTTGCGCGCCACCCAATCCACGAACTGATCCAAGCGGGCGTAACTCGAGTCCAGCAAATAGACCTCGCTGAGGTGATCCTCCAGCCCGCCGTGCTCGACGCAGAAGGATATCACTCGGTAGGCGCCGCTGTGGCCGGATAGAACGATTTTCCCGAGCCGGGCTTCAGCATCGATTTTCCCCTCGTCGCGCAACACTTGAAGCACTTCCTCGGTCAGGCGCTTGAGGCCGCCGGCGCTTTCCATCTTGCCGCCTCCCGAGTCCCCGGCGTCCTTCGGTCCTTGGGGAAAAACCAGAATCACGTTTTTGCCCGAAGTAATCACCTGCTCGCGAATTTGGAATTGCTCAAGAGACCCTCGAATGTTATTGCCGTGACCGTGGAAATAGTACAGCAGATCGATCTTCTTGCTCGGCCGGTAGCCTCGCGGGATGAACAACGCAACGCTGTTGTCAATGTAATGGGGTTCGCGCGGGTAAAACCGATCTTTGATTTTGAATCCCTCGCTGCGGCTTTCGTCCGGATAGGGCGCGTTGTCCATTTGGAAAATGCCCGTCTGCCCCAGCTCGCTGGCTTCCCACTTCGACTCCTCGGCGGAAGATATTAAGCAAAGACACACAACGCAAAATGCACCCATTGAAATTAAAGAGATTTTCATATTATCCATCCCTGTAGATTTTCCGGCATCATAAGATCACATTTGCAGAATAGCATACTTAGATGGTTTTTCCCACATCGACGTCTCGAGCCATGTGCGTTGGATGAGATTTTCAGGTTTAAGCGCCAAAGGCGCGCGCTATTCCAGCCTAGGGCGCAAGCCCTAGGATCGCAGTCGAACCCATAAATAAGGGCTGAAGGCCCGCTTGATCTTATGGACCGGGCTTTCAGCCCTCAATGAGTTGGAGCGTCCTTCAACCTGGGCCTTCAGCCCAGGCTGGTATGAATCGCGCCTTTGGCGCTCAATGAATTCTTATCATCGAATCGACTCTTGATTAGAAAACCAACTCAAGCGCGGGATTATATCCTCCTGCCAGAATAAAAACTTCTTAACGATCGACCTCGGCAAATTCATCGCCCATTGCCAAGCGCGCGGCTTCGTGCGATATAGAGAAAGGAAGAGACCGGACTCGGGAAGGTTGGCGGTTGAACTCGAAGATTTCGAGATCTATCCTGCAATACCCAATCGAAGCGAAAGTGAGGACAACCCATGAGTTCGAGCAATAAAGCGACACGACCAGCCCTGACCCCCGAGCGCATCATGGAAATGGCCCGGGGCTTTCAGGCCAGCCGCGTGCTTTTCAGCGCCTGTCAGCTCGGGGTGTTCAACGCCCTGGAGAGCGGGCCGAAGACCTCTGAAGCGGTCGCCGAGACGCTCGGGACCGATCCCCGGGCCACCAATCGACTGCTGAACGCCTTGTGCGCGCTGCAACTCGTCGAAAAGCACGACGAGCGCTTCTGCAACTCCGCCGCCGCCGCCCGGCATCTGGTCAAGGGCACGCCCGGCTACCTGGGGGGGCTTGGGCACCTGGGGAACTTGTGGGACACCTGGAGCACGCTGACCGAAGCGGTTCGCCAGGGAACAGCCCCAAACTGGCGGCCGATGACCGAGCGAGGTCCCCAGTGGACGGAGGACTTTATCACCGCCATGGAAACCTTTTCCGCCGAGCGAGCGCTTGAAGTGGCCGGCCTGCTCGATCTGTCAGGCGTTCGCCGGATTCTGGACGTCGGCGGCGGCTCGGGAATTTACTCCATCGCGTTTGTCCAGGCCGGCGCGCAGGTTCACGCCACGGTGTTTGACTTGCCGTCGGTCGTTCCTCTCACGCAACAGTACATCGAAAAGGCAAAGTTGTCAGACCGGATCGACACCGCGGCCGGTGACTACACCACCGCTGAGCTCGGCGAGGGCTTTGACCTTGTGTACCTTTCTTCCATCATCCACATTCAGTCGTTTGAAGAAAACCAGGAATTGATCGCCAAGGCGGCGCGCGCGTTGGCCCCCGGCGGCCAGGTCGTCGTGGTTGATTTCATCATGGAAGAAGACCGAAGCCGGCCGCCCTGGGGCGCGCTCTTTGCCCTGAACATGCTTGTCGGCACTCGCTCGGGCGACACGTACACCGAAGGCGAAGTGCGCCGGTGGATGCAGCGCGCCGGCCTGTCGAACGTGACTCGAAAGGACACGTCCTTCGGCACAACCATGATCGTCGGAAGAAAGGATCAATGAAGAATCAACAGGTGGGTTGGCACCCACCCTACCGATTTTTCGCATAAGCCGCACAATCCTTGCGAGCAGGTCTCTCTCCCCCTTACGAAGGGGGAGCTAGAGGGGGTTACTTTTAAGAGTGTGAGCCGTACTGGATCTGAACATAAATAATAACCAGGTGGGTTGGCACCCACCCTACTGTCTTGTTATTGATTGGAGTTGAGAGTTTGCCACAGCAGTTCATTGAAGTTCACGGCGCATGTCAGCACAACCTGAAAAACCTCGACCTGAAAATTCCCCTGGGACAAATTACGGTCATTACCGGCGTCAGCGGTTCGGGCAAAAGCAGTCTGGCCTTCGACACGTTGTACGCCGAGGGCCAGCGCCGGTACGTCGAAAGTTTCTCGGCCTATGCTCGGCAGTTTCTCGACCGGATGACGCCGCCCCAGGTCGAGCGCGTCGAGGGCCTTCCTCCCGCGATCGCCATCGAGCAGACCAACACGATTCGAAGTTCCCGCTCGACCGTCGGCACGATGACCGAAATCAACGACTACATGAAAACCCTGTTCGCCCGGCTGGCGACCCTGCACTGCCCCGGCTGCGGCAGACCGGTGCATCGGGACGATCCCGAATCGATTGCCAAGGAACTCCTGAAACACCATCGGGACCGGCGTGCGGTGGTCTGTTTCCCCCTTTCACTGACCAAGAAGGTTCACGTCGATCAGGTGGAGAGCGGGCTGAAGCGACTCGGCCTCTTTCGCCTGTTCGATAGCAGAGAGGCGGTCGAACTAACGCAGACGCTGCTGAAGAAGCGGATTCCCGCGACTCTCCAAGTACTGATCGACCGGCTGGTGCTTCGCCGAGCGGACAGGCAGCGGTTGATCGACTCGCTCGAACAGGCGCTTCGGTTCGGCAAGGGCGCTCTAACCGTTTTCATCGAACGACAGGACAGGGGCTTCGAAGAAGAGCGGTACAGCGAGGGCCTTCACTGTGCACAGTGCAACGTTCACTTTGCCGCGCCGACGCCCAACCTGTTCTCGTTCAACAGTCCCATCGGCGCGTGCCCGACCTGTAACGGCTTCGGCCGAACAATCGCCATCGACCACGACCTCGTGATCCCTGACCCAAGAAAAACCCTGGCCGGAGGCGCCATCCGGCCCTGGACCGGCGGCTTCTCGGTCGAATGCCAGGAAGACCTGCTGCGGCATTGCAAGCGCAAGGGGATTCCAACGAATGTTCCTTTCGAAAAGCTGTCCGCCGGGCATCGCAGCGTCGTGCTCGACGGCGACGGCGACTTCTACGGCGTTCAGGGCTACTTCGATTGGCTGGAGGGCAGGGTCTACAAGATGCACGTCCGGGTGCTCCTGTCGAGATATCGCGCCTATGTAACATGCAAGAAGTGCGGTGGCGCCCGCTTGAAAGACGAAGCGCTTTACTATCGGCTGAACGGCAAAACCCTGTACGATATTTACGCCATGGCGGCGCGAGACAGCGAAACATTTTTTAACGCGTTGCAATTGCCGAAACATCTGGACAAAGTCAGCGAAATTCTACTCGGCGAAATCCGCAGCCGCCTTCGCTACCTCAATCACGTCGGGCTGGACTACCTCACGCTTGACCGGCAGTCGCGGACGCTTTCCGGCGGCGAAGTGCAACGAGTGAATCTGACCTCGGCCATCGGCTCTTCGCTGGTTAATACGCTGTTCGTGCTGGACGAGCCCACCATCGGGCTGCATCCGCGTGACACGGGCCGCGTGGTGGACGTGCTCGAGCGCCTTCGGCAGAACCGCAACACCATCCTCGTTGTCGAGCACGACCCGGACGTCATTCGCCGGGGGGATCACCTGATCGATCTCGGTCCCGGCGCAGGAGCCGGCGGCGGCCAGGTAATCTATCAAGGCAAGGTATCCGGTCTGTCCCGCGCCAAAGAGTCGCTTACCGCGGCATACGTCACCGGCAAAAAATCCCATCCCCTGCCCGAGCAACGCCGCGGGCCTCAGAAAGGGCGCCGCCTCACAATCCAAGGCGCGCGGGAAAACAACCTCAAGAACCTGACGGTCAAAATCCCTCTCGGCCTTTTTGTCTGCATCACGGGTGTTTCCGGCTCGGGGAAAAGTACGCTGATCGAACAAATCCTCTATCCCGCCCTTAAGCGCGAGCTGGGACAGGGCGTCGGCGCGTCGGGAAAACACAAGGCGATTCGCGGCGCGAAAAAGATCGAGGCGGTTCACCTCGTCGACCAATCCCCCATCGGGCGAACACCGCGAGCAAATCCGGCGACTTATCTTAAACTCTTTGATTCGATTCGAAAACAGTTCGCCGCCTTGCCGGCGTCCCGCGCACGCGGCTACACGCCCGGCACGTTTTCCTTCAACAGTCCTCACGGCGGCCGCTGCCCGAAATGTTCCGGCGAAGGATTCGAGCGCGTGGAGATGCAATTTCTCTCCGACGTTTTCGTCACCTGCGAAGTCTGCGGCGGCAAGCGCTATCAACAGGAGATTCTCGAAATCGAACTCGACGGCAAGAATATTCACCAGGTGCTCGACATGACGCTGAACGAGGCGCGCACGTTTTTCGCCGGGCGCAAAGAGATGGCGGCGACGCTCGAGCTGCTTGAGCAGATCGGCCTGGGCTATTTGCGCCTGGGGCAACCGATCAACACGCTGTCCGGCGGCGAAGCGCAAAGGCTGAAACTCGCCTCGTTTCTTTCCAGCCCGAAGAAGGCAAACAGCCTCTTCCTGTTCGATGAACCAACCACCGGGCTTCATCCCGATGACATTCGCAAGCTGCTCGCCGCGATCGATCGCCTGGTGGAAGGCGGAGCCTCAGTCGTGGTCATCGAGCACAACCTGGACGTCATCAAGTCGGCGGATTACCTCATCGATCTCGGACCCGAAGGCGGCGACGCCGGTGGCGAGATTGTCGCCGAAGGCTCGCCCGAAGCGGTCATGCAGTGCGACCGCTCGCACACCGGCAAATGCTTGAAGCGGTATCTCAAAACTTCCCGCGTTCAGAAAGATCGCCGCGTGGCGAAGAAGGTGAAAGCGAAGAAGCCCGCCAAGCCGGTCATCGCGGTTCGCGGCGCGCGCGAGCACAATCTTCGAAACATCAACCTCGACATTCCCCACCAGCGCATGACGGTCATCACCGGCCCCAGCGGCTCGGGTAAGTCAACGCTGGCGTTCGACATTCTCTTCGCCGAGGGACAACGCCGCTTTATCGATTGCCTTTCGGCCTACGCCCGGCAGTACATCAAACAGGCGCACAAGCCGGAGGTCGACCGGCTGAGCGGCATTCCCCCCACGGTTTCCATCGAACAGCGGCTCAGCCGGGGCGGGCGAAAATCGACCGTCGGAACGGTCACGGAAATCTATCACTATCTCCGGCTCTTGTTTTGCAAACTCGGAGAGCAACACTGTGAACACTGCGGGCGGCCGGTCGGCGCGCAGGATCCCGCCGATATCGTTCGCGAGATCCGCCGCCTGTATCCCAGAAACGCATTGAAGCTTCTCGCGCCGCTGGTTCGCAAGCGCAAGGGGATTTATCGCGACCTGTTCAAGCGCCTTGTGCGCGAGGGCATCACCGAAGCCCGCATCGATGGACGCTGGAAGCGGCTCGATCCGCCGCCGGAGCTGTCGCGCTTTGTCGAACACGACGTGGAGATTCCCATCGCCGAGCTGTCGGCGAAAGAACGGACTTCTCCCCAGCTGCGCCGCGCGGTCGAGCGCGGCCTGAAACGAGGCCGGGGCCTGCTTCTCGCCCTGCCCGCAAAAGGCAAGGAAACGCTGTTCAGCACGGAGCGGTACTGTGTCTCCTGCCGCATCAGTTATCCCGAGCCGGACCCGCGCTGGTTCTCCTACAACAGCCGCCACGGGTGGTGCCCGAGCTGCGAGGGTTATGGTTTTCTATGGGAGGAAGATCCGGAAGAGGCGACGCCCGCAACGCCCTGCCCGGACTGTGACGGTTCGCGGCTGAACGCTCTCGCGCGAGGCTTCAAGATTCAGGACCGTCACATCGGCGAAGTGGCGCACATGACGCCCGGTAAGGTGGAAAAATTTCTGCGGCGAATTCGATGGAAAAAGAGCCAGCGACCGGTCGCCGGGCCAATCCTGAAAGAGATCGCCTCGCGCCTTCGATTCCTCGAAGAGGTGGGACTGAATTACCTCACGCTCGACCGGGACGCCACGACACTTTCGGGCGGCGAAGCGCAGCGCATTCGCCTGGCGGCGCAACTCGGCAGCAACCTTAGCGGCATTTGTTACATTCTCGACGAGCCGACGATCGGCCTTCACCCGCGCGACCACCAGCGGCTGCTTGAAACACTCGAACGCCTCAAGGCACGAGGGAACAGCGTGGTGATCGTCGAACATGACGAAGCCACGATGCGCCGGGCGGATTACCTCATCGACCTCGGTCCCGGCGGCGGCGTCCACGGCGGCCGCGTTGTCGCCGAGGGCACCCTGAGTCAGATTCAGCGAAACCGCCGCTCGCCCACCGGCCGATATCTAAAGAGCGCAAAGCCCTCCCGCAATGGCCACAAGCGCCGCGACGTCAAGGGCAGCGATTGCCGATGGCTCGAAGTACTCGGCGCGGAGGAGCACAACCTGAAACGGCTCGACGTGCGCGTGCCGCTCGGTCGCTGGACGGTGGTTACCGGCGTCTCGGGCTCGGGCAAGAGCACGCTCGTGCGCGACATTCTCTACAACGGCCTTCGGCGACAGTTGCACAAGACGCCCGTGCCGGTGGGAAAGTTCAAGGGCTTTCGCGGCACCGGGCCCCTGCGGCGCGTGGCGGAGGTGGATCAAACGCCGATCGGCAAGACGCCGCGCTCGGTACCGGCTACGTACGTCGGTTTCTTCGGCGAAATTCGCAATCTCTTCGCCGCCCAACCCGAAGCCCGAATGCGCGGTTACGGCCCCGGGCGTTTTTCGTTCAACGTCGCCACGGGCCGCTGTCCGAAGTGCAGCGGGCAGGGGCGAATCAAGATGGAAATGAGTTTTTTGCCTGACGTGTTCGTGGACTGCGACGCCTGCGGCGGAAGACGCTACACCGAGGAAACGCTCCAGGTCGAGTGGAACGGCAAATCGATCGCCGACGTGATCGAAATGACGGTGGAAGAAGCGGCGAAGTTTTTTTCCAGCTTCGAGAAGATTCACCGGCCGCTGTCGATCCTCAACGCCATCGGACTCGGTTACCTGACGCTCGGCCAGGCGAGCAACACGCTGTCCGGCGGCGAAGCGCAACGGATCAAGCTGGCCGCGGAATTGAGCAAGCCAACCCAGGGGGGGACGCTGTTCGTGCTCGATGAGCCGACGACCGGGCTGCACTTCGTCGATATCGAGAAATTGGTCGCGGTGCTCCACTCACTGGTCGATCAGGGCAACACGCTGGTCGTCGTCGAGCACAACCTCGATTTCATCAAGGAGGCTGATTACATCATCGACCTCGGCCCTGAAGGAGGAGACGCCGGCGGGCGAATCGTCGCCACAGGCCCACCGGAAAAGATCGTTCAACGAACCAAACAGTCCTACACGGCAAGGTTTTTGAGGGAGTACCTATAACTACAATTCTTTGTATTTAGGATTGACTTAAAAGTGATTGAACTTTTCACGGTCCCCATCGCACGACGTCGCCGAGGCTGACGATGCCGTTGGTGGGATCGTAGTACCGGGCGCGTTCGGCGATCCAGGGGATGGTGAATCCGTTGCCGGGGGCGTCGCCGTCGTCCGGACGGCGAAAATCGGGATAGTCCAGCTTCCGGTCGGGCCCGCCCCAACCGATCCAGTACAGCGTGTTCAGGTTGGGCATGTAGCCCGCGCCGCCGCCCCCCACAACCATGTTGCCCGCGGCGACAAAGCGCGTGGTGGCCCATTCATAGGCGACGCGCCATTGGCTGTCCGGGGGATTGAGTTCGTTGAGAAAACTCGACGGTGCGAGCGGAATCGCCGAAAGATACTCCACCGGCGAGGTCAGCGCGCGAAGCCCATAACGCGTGTCCCACAGGTCGGTGTCGGCCGGCTCGACGTCATCGCCGTCCAGGGGAACGTCGTTATGATCCGAGTAGTAGGCCAGCAGCGCCCCTTCGAGCGTCCGCATGTCCGCTTGCGCCCGGGCGACCTTCGCCCGCATTTGGGCTTGCAGAAAATTCGGGATCGCAATCGCGGCCAACACCCCAATGATTGCCACGACGATCAATAGTTCAATCAGCGTAAATCCCCGGACTCGCATCGCTCGCATCTTTCTCTCCACTCAGGATTATGGCAAAGCTCGGCCCTGCGGTCTATCTTGAAATCCTCTCCCAGTGGGAGAGGCAGGCTTCTTTGCTCTGCTTTGGTGAGGGAATCAGTGAGAGCGTCATAAGCATGGCCGCAAGCGGCTATAGAACCCCAAGAGTGCGAAAGTTGTAGTAGCGAATTTATTCGCTTTGTTTATCGACAAAGGACTGAAGTCCTTACTACCACAACTCACTCCCCTGCAATTTAGGATGGACAGGCGGTGCCGATTCGCGTTACCTTTATTGATCGAAATGCTCTTGAAATCTCATTGAGGGGTTGACTGTGAAAAGACTCCACACACGATTCTTATGGATCTTGATCATCACGCTTGGCGCTTGCCTGATCGATTCGACGCCGGGACGGGGAGCAGCCCGGCGTTCGTATGATCTGGTGGTCTACGGCGGAACCTCGGGCGGCGTCATCGCCGCGGTGAAGGCTGCGCGCATGGGGGGGCGCGTGCTGCTCATCGAACCGGGTCACCACTTGGGCGGGTTGACTTCCGGGGGACTTGGCGCGACCGATATCGGCAACAAGGACGCTATCGGCGGCATGGCCCGCGAGTTCTACGCCCGGCTCTACCAGCATTATACTCAAGACTCCTCCTGGACGTTCCAAAAACAGGAAGAATACCATCGCGCCGACGCCTGGCACGAAGATCGGGTCTGGTGGATGTTCGAGCCGCACGCCGCCAAAGCGATCTTTCGACAGATGCTGCGCGAGGCCGGCGTTTCCGTGGCGTATCGCCAGCGGCTGGACCTGAAGCGGGGTGTCCGCAAACGCGGCGCGCGGATTGTATCGATCACCATGGAGTCCGGACAGTCCTATCGCGCGAAGATGTTCATCGATGCCACCTATGAAGGCGACCTGATGGCGAAGGCGGGAGTCTCCTACACCGTGGGCCGCGAGTCGAACGCGACCTATGGAGAGACGCTCAACGGCGTTCAAACCAAAAACGCAATCCATCATCAGTTTCTTTTCCCGGTCGATCCTTATAGCATCCCCGGCGATCCTTCGAGCGGCCTCTTGCCCGGAGTACATCCCGGCGGGCCGGGAGCCGAGGGAGGGGGAGACCACCGCGTACAGGCTTATAATTTCCGAATCTGTATGACGGACGCGCCCGAAAACCAAATCCCCTTCCCCAAACCGAAGGGCTACGATCCGCTCCGCTATGAACTGCTGCTCCGGTACTACGAAGCGGGTTACGAGGACATTCCCTGGCATCCCTTGCCGATGCCTAACCGAAAGACCGACACGAACAACAACCACGGTTTCTCGACTGACCACATCGGCATGAACGATGACTATCCCGACGGCAACTACCGCACGCGCGCGAAAATCATTCGGGACCACGAGCGCTATCAAAAGGGACTCTTGTGGACGCTTGCCCATCATCCCCGGGTGCCCGAAAAGGTTCGCGAGGAGGTCAGCCGCTGGGGTCTGGCAAAGGACGAATTCAAAGACAACCGCAGCTGGCCGCATCAGTTGTACGTACGCGAGGCCCGGCGGATGATCGGCGAGTACGTGATGAGTGAACTCAACTGCCGGGGCAAACGGGTTGCGCCCGACTCCATCGGCCTAGCGGCCTACACGATGGATTCCCACAACACCCAGCGCTACGTGGACGCCGAGAGACACGCTCGCAACGAAGGCGACGTGCAGATTGGAGGATTTCCTCCGTATCCCATCAGCTACCGATCCGTTATACCGAAGGAAAGCGAGTGCTCGAATCTCCTGGTGCCGGTTTGCCTCTCGGCCTCGCACATTGCCTTTGGCTCGATCCGAATGGAGCCGGTTTTTATGGTGCTTGGACAGTCGTCCGCGACCGCGGCCTGCCTGGCCCTGGACGAGGGGATCAGCGTCCAGCAGCTCGATTACGAAACGCTGCGGGGGCGCTTGTCGGCCGACCGGCAGG
>Ga0272442_10002661_pt1 | contig 25643 bp, 21 predicted proteins | sample SSMForm2O_FD_200262 | JGI IMG/M metagenome (GOLD analysis project Ga0272442, IMG submission 200262) | Marine sediment archaeal communities from Little Sippewissett salt marsh, Falmouth, MA, United States - SSM-Form-2O | ecosystem: Environmental > Aquatic > Marine > Wetlands > Sediment ... | reverse complement strand
CCTTTTCCGGCATGGGTTTGTATGCCGGACTGTTCTGGTCTCTTCTGGCCTTTGCGAACCTGCCCGTATCAACTATGCTTGCCATGCTTTTGGCACCGGCGCTCTTCTTTTCTTCTCTGTCATCCGATTCATTGGTTGGCTTGTTTATCGGGGTCATTCCCGGCGCTGTAAAACACATGCTCAGAATAATCTACATGTGGCGTTCAGGTTCTCTCACGAAACTGGTGTCCGAACAATCACGTCTCTGGAAGAGGCCGTGGCATCCAATACCATTTGAATTAGCCTGGTGGTTTCCCTTTGTCTTGTCTATTGTCTTATCGGGATATACATCTCAACAGTTCATCACATGCGGATTGATTCTGGTCTTTGGCCTGGGGTTGCATTGGGCCAATTATCGCATTATCTATTTGAATGACGAACAGGCCTTCCATCTGGCTTTTCTTACCATTGGCCTTGGTTATGCTGTTGCAGTACAATCACTGGTTGGATTGTTGGGGATCATCCTTTTTGCTTACAGTCATCCGCCTTTCTGGTATGAATCGATATGGTGGAAATGCCCACATGACAGGCATAAGGCCTGGCAGATAATCAAATCCTACTCACAGGTGAAACCCATCCGGCTGCCTCACCCTCCTCAGTGTATGACATTCTTCAATCAAATCCCTGACGGTGCCCGAATTCTCTTAGAATCCGATGGGGACCCTCGTACCGAATCGATATTTAGGGCTTTTACACAGTGGACTGAAGAATTTTTACCGCAACGTCAGGTTGACCTGGCCAACGAAATATTCACACGTAGTGTGGAACCCACGTTAGTTACAAATTATTTGAACCACTTCAACGGCTCGAAAATGAATCCACAGACCATGGGACAGCTGTGTAAGGTCCTGGGAGTTTCACATGTAATGGTATTTTCCTCTGCAACCGCCCGCGCATTGGAGTCTATAGGATATAAACAGATCGCCCATGTGGATCTGAAAACCCTGGAAACACATGATCTCAGTATGCTTCGATTGCCTCGGATGGTGCTCGCCCTGCTGCGGGCGCCGGTACCGGTGACGGTGATTGAACCGGCGACAAGATGGTCACGTCAGGGAAATATACTCACCTGGCATGCACGAGCCGGACAATCTTACATCATTCGATATCGTAACCATCAAAATTTTCGTGCCTATCAGAATGGGCAAACATTGAAAGTCGAACCGGTGAGACCCGTTAAGGAACTGCCCCTTACATTCATGCGTGTCACGGCAATTGCGGACGGTCAGGTCATACTGTGGTTTGCCGATTTCTTCGCTCGGATATTCGGTGCTGAGAAGAGGAGGATAACGGCCTTCATGAAGCCAGATGAGAGCAAAGGCGCTACTCTGAATCGACAGGGTGAAGAAAAATATAGTAACGGTGATATCGATGGGGCACTACATGCCTTTACCAAAGCAATTGGTGTAGATCCCGAATTTGCCACACCACACAATAATCTGGGTGTGTTGTACTGGCAGACGGGAGATCTCAAACAAGCTGTCGACCACTTTGCACGGGCCGTCGAAATCGACCCGAATGATCGTGATACGATTGTGAATTGCGGTGAAGTGTTTCAGTCACTGGGAAAAATTGCAGATGCACGGACCATCTATTCTTCCTGGCTAAAGAAAAATCCTGGTGATCAGGAAATAGCCAGGTCATTGGCACAACTAGAAGACACCGGATAATACAGTGCGGCGGTATGAGTACTCCGGCAATGTAACATATCAACTGTTATGCCGGACGTGATCCGGCAGCCAGTCTAATGCCGGATTCCCGCTTCCGCGGGAATGACACCCCTTACCTGTATTGTCGTCGAATACCACGGGCGCAAGACAGACAGGAATAGTTCCTGTTTCTCTTGCGCCTTTTTTATTGATGACGACGAAAGTTATTTATATTGCCATGCCCGGATTGAACCGAGCCGAAGATCACTGAGCCATGATCACACAACAGATTACATGCAGCGATCGGTATGGCACTATGCCGCACAGGGTCTCGTCTGTAAGACAGTATGTGTCATGGCGCCATGTCTTCATCGGTTACTTCATTGCAAAGCCCTTACCCCGTAGAAATGCCCTCATATGGGGACGCGAAACCCGGCTCACCAGTTCAGACACCTGCTGGGACCAGCTGTCGTCCTTTTTATTGGAAGTTCTCCTTTTATAATAGTCACTGGTCACATCATCATAGATACCGATCAGTGCTTCGTCGCCGTCACCGGTGTACCCGTCCTCCTTGAGGACTACTCCCAGCGGCAATCTCGGTTTTACCTCCGGATCATGGTCGGGATACCCCAGACACATACCGAAGACAGGATATACCCCATCGGGAATATGTAACAAGTCACATACCGTCTGGGGATCGTTCCGGATGCCTCCGATATAGACCCCGCCCAGGCCCATCGATTCGGCAGCAAGCATGGTGTTCTGGGCGATTAATGCCGCATCGACGGTGGCAACGATAAATTGTTCCGTATATCCCCGCACCATCTCCTTCCCCAGTTTCGTACAGGCCCTGTCGAGACGGTTCAGATCGGCACAAAAGACAAGGAAGAGCGGACACTCTTCCACCCATGTCTGGTTGCCGGCAAGCTCCGCCAGTACCCTCCGCTTCTCTTGATCGGTGACCCTGATAATCGTGTAGGCCTGCACAAAATTAGAGGTGGATGCACACTGGGCAGCAGCCACTGTGTCGCCAACGGTCTCCTCCATGACGGGCCGGTCCTGAAATTTTCTGATGGAACGATGTGCCATCATGGTACGTATCACGTCATTCATCGGTGGTAGTTCCCCCTTCCTCTTTCTTACGCGGCTAGCATATCCGCGGCGATTCTGCAAGCAGGTTTCAATCCCCATGATGGGAATCTCTGCATTGTAACGGACAGCCAGCACATCCCCCCGGCAGACGCCACACCCCTCCCTGTCTGACAGGCCGGCAGGCCATGTGGTGCGCCTGCGGTCATCCGATGTCTCCATGTTCACACCGGGATATGTTCTGTCCCGTCTCTACCCCGTTTTCCGTGACTTTTCACCCGTCACGATCAAAGAAGATTGACCTATATCGCCTTTTTCGATATATCTGGTACATCCGTTCCAGGGCTTCTCCGCATGAATTGTGCACTCCCCGCAACAGGGTACGGGGGAAATATCCGGCTGTCTCGTGACAATCGGCCCACTGCCTGATGGAAGGCGCATGCTGCAGGCATCCCGGCCGCCGGGGGCCGGCATATGAGAGATGTCCCCCGCGGTGACAGCGAGTAACCCTGACCGCTGAGGGGGTCACGCCTGGCATGGATAAACACAGGGTGAAAGGAGACTATCTCTCAGCGAACCCATCGTCGGAGGCATTGCATGTATAACATACTATTACTGGGAAACGGTGCCCGCGAGCACGTCATTGCCGAAACGGTCAAACGTTCACGGCACGAGGTCAGTCTCTTTTCCTACATGAAGTCAAACAATCCCGGTATCGCCGCACTCTCTGAAAAGGTCATGCTGGGAAGCTACGGCGACCTGGACGGCATCAGCGGTTTTGCGGCGGAACACACCATAGATTTTGCCATCATCGGCCCCGAAGACCCCCTGAATAACGGCGTCGTCGATGCACTGATGACTGAGGGCATTCCATCCGTGGGACCCACGAAATCCTGCGCCCGGCTGGAGACATCGAAGATGTTTACCAGGAATCTCCTTGAAAAATACGGCATCCCGGGAAACGCACGCTTCAGGGTCTTTTCTTCCCTGGAGGGCATTCCGGAATTCCTCGACCAGGTGGATGGCGTCGTCCTGAAACCGGACGGACTCACGGGGGGGAAGGGGGTCATGGTACAGGGAGACCATTTCCAGACCAGCGAAGAGGCCCTGGAAAAATGCCGTGACATCCTCGAGGAACACGAATCGGTCATCGTGGAAGAAAAATTCGACGGTGAGGAGTTTTCTCTCCAGTGTCTCTGCGACGGAGAGACGGTGGTGGCCACACCACCCGTGCAGGACCACAAGAGACGCTTCGCGGGAGATACGGGACCCAACACGGGCGGCATGGGGTCCTATTCCATGGCAGACCACCTCCTCCCCTTTATGACCGCCCGTGACGTCGAGGCCGGTCTCGACATCACCCGGCAGGTGGCCCGTGCAATCCGTCGTGAGACGGGGGAGGCCTACAAGGGGGTCATGTACGGCGGCTTCATTATCACGAGAGACGGTGTCAAACTCCTCGAGTACAATGCCCGGTTCGGAGACCCCGAGGCGATGAACACGCTCCCCCTCCTGACAACCGACTTCGTCGATGTCTGCCGGGCCGTCATCGACGGCACACTGCAGGACCTGACCATGGAATATGAGCACAAGGCCACCGTATGCAAATACGTCGTCCCCCGGGGCTACGGCCTCCCTGCGGACCATCCCGATGCACAGTCGACGTCGGCCCCGATAGCCGTCGACCGTGCCGAAGATGTGAACCTCTACTATTCCTCCGTCGACAGGCGGGAAGACGGCCTCTACATGACCACGTCACGGGCCATCGGCATCGTCGGCATCGCAGACACACTGGACGAAGCCGAACAAAAGGCCGAAGGGGCCATCGCGGCCATTCAGGGTCCCGTCGATCACCGGCCCGATATAGGGACAGAGGAACTGATAAAGAAACGAATCGAACACATGGACACCATAAGGGGATAGATCATGAGTACAGAAAACCAGATAACACGAGTATTAATCAGCGTCACCGACAAGAGCGGCATCGTCGAATTCGCCCGGGAACTGGCGGCATTCGGCGTGGAGATCCTCTCCACGGGGGGGACGGCGGCCCGACTCCGAGACAGCGGTCTCGCCGTGACCGATGTATCGGACTACACGGGGTTCCCGGAGATGATGGACGGACGGCTCAAGACCCTCCATCCCAAGATCCACGGCGGCCTCCTGGCACTGCGCGACAGTGAGGACCACATGCAGGCGGCGAGAGAGCATGACATCGAGGCAATCGACATGGTGGTCATCAACCTCTACCGCTTCGAAGACACCGTGGCGAAGGAAGGGTGCACGCTGGAAGAGGCCATCGAAAACATCGATATCGGCGGGCCGACGATGCTCCGGGCGGCGGCCAAGAATCACCGCTTCGTCAGTGTCGTCACGGACCCTGCAGACTATCCCCTGATCATAGACGAGATGAAGGAACGGGGCGGCAGGATATCGGAAGCAACCAATTTTGCCCTGGCAACAAAGACCTTTCAGCTGACGGCACGCTACGACGGGGCCATATCCAATTATCTGGGGGCCATCGCCCCCGGCGGTGGGCAGGGTGATTTTCCCGCCACGCTGACGATGCAGTTTGCCAAGGCGCAGGAGCTGAGATATGGCGAGAATCCCCATCAGAAGGCCGTCTTCTACCGCGAGAGCGACCGGACGCTGTCGGCCATACCCAATGCCCGGCAGCTCCAGGGCAAGGAACTCTCCTACAACAATATCATGGACAGCGACGCCGCCTGGTCCATGGTCTCGGACTTCACGGAACCGGCCGTCATCGTCATGAAACACGCAAACCCATGCGGCGCGGCCACATCGGCGAGCGGCGTCAAGGAGGCCTATGTCAAGGCCATGGCCACGGACCCCCTGTCCGCCTTCGGCGGCATCGTCAGTTTCAACCGCCCCGTGGACGGGGAAACGGCGGAAGAGATGACCAAGACCTTTCTGGAGGTCATCATCGCCCCCGCCTTCGATGAGGAGGCACGGGAGATACTGGCCGCGAAAAAGAACCTGCGGGTCCTGGAAATAGCGGCGGGCCGGAACGTGGGAGACAGCGACCTCGACTTCCGGCGCGTGGCGGGTGGCCTCCTCGTCCAGGGACGGGACATCGGTGTCGATGACGTCCGCACGGCGGAAGTCATGACCAAGAGACCCCCCACGGAGGATGAGTACCAGGCCCTCCAGTTTGCCTGGAATATCGTCAAGGGGGTCAAGTCCAATGCCATCGTCCTGGCCGCGAAGGACCAGCTGGTGGGCGTCGGCGCCGGGCAGATGAGCCGTGTCGATTCCGTCAGGATAGCACAGATGAAGGCACAGCTCCCCACGACAGGAACCGTCCTCGCCTCGGACGCCTTCTTCCCCTTCAGGGACAATGTCGATATGGCGGCCAAGGCAGGCGTCACGGCCATCATTCAGCCCGGGGGATCGATCCGAGACGCCGAGTCCATCGAGGCGGCCGACGAGCATGGTATCGCCATGATCTTCACAGGGAAACGGCACTTCAAGCACTAAAAGAGGAGTCTATCGATGAATAAGGAAAGCAGTCCCATTGTCAGCATTGTCATGGGGAGTGATTCCGATTTTCCCATTATGGAAGAGGCAGTCACCCTCCTCAGGGAATTCGATGTACCCCATGAAGTCGTGCTCACCTCGGCCCACCGGTCGCCGGCACGGACCACGTCCTTTGCAGAAGGCGCCGCCCGACGGGGAATCAGGATCATCATCGTCGGTGCCGGCATGGCGGCACACCTGGCCGGCGTCATCGCCTCGCTGACGCCCCTCCCCGTGCTGGGCGTACCCATCGATGCCTCGCCCCTGTCGGGCACGGATGCACTCTTCTCCACGGTGCAGATGCCCGGCGGCATACCCGTGGCAGCCATGGCAATCGGTAAGGCGGGGGCGAAGAATGCCGCCCTCATGGCAGTGAGGATCCTGGCACTGGAAGACGACACCCTCCGGTCGCGACTCGATGCCTATATCACGGGTCTCGCCGACGGCGTGGAGGAGAGACACCGGAAGCTCCAGGAAAGGCTCTAGGCGTCCATGGCAGAGATCCTCGTCACTGACCCGGTCACCCCCGATGGGGCCGTCATCGATGAGGCAGTGGACATACTGCGGGCAGGCGGTGTCATCGCCTACCCCACGGAGACCCTCTACGGCCTCGCCGCCGATGCCGGCAACGAAGGGGCCATCGAACGCATATTTGCCATCAAGGGAAGGGAGTTCCACAACCCCATTCCCCTCATCATCGGTGACAGGGAGTCACTGCCTCCCCTTGTCAGTGAGATACCGGGGCGGGCCGTCGGGCTCATGGACAGATTCTGGCCGGGACCGCTGACGCTTATCTTTCACGCCGCGGAAAACCTGTCGCCACGCCTGACGGCGGGGACCGGCACGATCGGCATCCGCCTCTCCAGTCACGCCATCGCCCGGTCGCTGGCCCACGGGATCGGCGGCGCCATTACCGCCACAAGCGCCAATCTGTCGGGTGAAGGGGGCATGGCCTCCCCCGAAAGGGTCCTGGAGGTACTGGGAGACGAGATCGATGCCCTCATCGACGGCGGGACAACCCCCGGGGGACCGGGATCGACGATCCTCGACATCACCCGTGATCCGCCCGTCGTCCTGCGGGAGGGCGCCATTCCGGCGGCCTCCCTGATGCAGCACTGACACTCCGGGGCCAGTCACTCCCCGGCGACACCGAGCAGGTCCATGATGGCACAGGCGTACACCTGTGTGGCAACCAGCACCTTATCGATATTGATATATTCATTGACGGGTGACCATGCGTCTTCACCGGGCCCGAAGGTGATGGCCGGGATACCCTGCAGATTGAACTGTATCGTGTCGCAGTAACCGTTCTTGCGGTAGTACCGGGGCTCCTTGCCGGTGATTTCCCGATAGGCCCCTGCAATGGCCCGGACAGGGGGTGCCTCTTCCGGGATCTCCTCCGTACCGGGGATAAAGGTATAGCCCGGCAACTGCCGGACCTCAGCTTCAAAGGTGGGGTCTTCCGACTGTACTCCCTCGATGACGGCCCGGATATCGTCAATGATACCCCGGGGGGTCATGCCGGGAACGAGGCCCACGGCAACGAGCCGGGCGATGCATCGATTGGGCGTAAAGCCCGTTTCTCCGGGTCTCCCTCCGGCGACCTTCACGACACAGAGTCCCGGTCTGGTGCTCCCGTACAACTGCGGCTTCCCGTGGGTGAGTTCCAGCCCCTCCAGCCGTTGCAGCAGCGTGACCATGTGATTGATCGCGTTTATCCCCGTTTCGGGTCTCCAGATATGGGCCTTGGTGCCCCCTGTCTCGACCTCCAGGAGACAGTGACCGGCATGGGCAACGGCTATGTCGATGCCCCAGTCATCAGGGGTCGTCCAGCTCGTCGGTTCCGAGACGATGCAGTAATCTCCCTCTACGAGCCCCTCCTTTGTCAGATATCTCGCCCCCGAATACCCGTTCCGCTCTTCATCGATGGTGTAGACGAACTGCAGGTCCCCCTCCAGCTTCACACCGGCCTTCAGGATGGCCTTCACCGCCGTCAGCTGGCAGGCCATATTCCCCCGCGTGTCCGATGTGCCCCGCCCGTATATAGCCCTGTCAATGACGGTCGGGTTATAGGGGTCGAAATTCGTTCTATCCCATTCCGCCGGGTCCCCGGCGGGATAGGTATCGAGGTGATCGTTCAGTATCAGACGGGGACTCCCCGTCGAGCCCGCCAGTCGGGCCATGACATTGGGCCGGCCGATGACGGTCTCCGTCATGCGGACCGACAGTCCCATGTGCCGCAACTCGTCGGCCACCGTCAGGGCGAAGGCCTCTTCCCGTCCCGACGGCATGTCGGGATCTGCGGGATTTTCCGCCGCCGGCTGACCGGCAGGTACCAGTTTTTTTATCAGGGCAACACATGCCCCCTCATCGATCTGTCCAAGCACCCGTGCACGCAGTGCATCCATTCTCATCTCCCTTCTGCAGTAACGCTCACCTGTCTCCTGTCGCCACGGCACAACCGGTCATATATCAGCGAATAATCAACCTCGGCACCCTCGAAATGACCCAGCCGAGATAGCTCAGGTACTGCCGCTTCAGGTTGGGTATCTCCAGAAACTGATCCATGGCCTCACTGCTCCGTGTCAGGACACTGAAAAATATCCGGGGGAACCGGTTCATGATCCGTGATGCCAGGAGGGCGTAGTGAAAATCCCGGCCGAATTCCCGGTGGCACCGCCGCTCATACTCACGCGTATGGGCTGCATGACACTGCCGCAGCACCATGTCGGCAATCACCTCCGCCGCTATCTGTCCCGACCTGATGGCGAAGGCGATCCCCTCTCCGGAAAAGGGGTCGACAAAGCCGGCGGCATCGCCCGCGAGGACCATGCGTGACGTCACAACGGACCGTCTGATGCCCCCCATGGCCGCCACATGACCCCGCAGGTCATAGTCCCCGGTGAACCCGTTGTCACGGAGGAAATCCTGCATCACCCTGCGCGGTTCGCTCACATAGGCCACGGGCCCCCAGACACCCACCGAGTAATAGCCGTCGTGGGGAAATACCCAGCCATATCCCATGTGGACAACACCGGGATGCATCTCGATGAGTCCGGGCAGCCGGGCATCGATGGCCTCGTTATCGGCCGCAACGGCGGCGACCATGGAGATACCATATTCCCACTTCCGGTCCCGTCGCCTGACTCGGTCCCTCAGTCGCCCCTGCGCACCCTCGGCAATGATGACAAATCGTGCCCGGTAGGTCGTACCGGCAGTGATGACCTCCACATGATCAGCGGCTTCCCTGCAGTCGATCACCCGTTCACCGGTCCTGACGACGGCCCCCGTCTCGCGCGCCTGTGCAAGGAGCCAGTCGTCGAAATGATACCGCGTCACCATGGTGGCAATCCGCCACCCCTTGTTGTGTTCGATGGAACGACGGGCATAGCAGACCCGCATCCCGAATATTTCCTTTTCCCTCAGGGGATCCGGTATGTCGCGGCCGAGACAGGACAGGGCCCGCCTGGAGAGGGCTCCGCCGCACAGTTTGTCTCTCGGGTATTTCTCCTTGTCAAGCAGCAGGACCTCCAATCCCGACGCCCCTGCCATCTTCGCCGCTGCAGACCCCGCAGGACCGCCACCGACAACTATGACATCATACATGGCACCAATCCACTCAACCCATCACGTGATATCCGGGTCTTCTGCGGCGAAAACCATCGCCTTGAACTCATCAAGACCCATTTTTTCTATCATGGCCCCCAGTCGCTGGCCCCGTCGTGCATGTTTCTTATACGCTTCAATGATCCGGTCAACAAGTCCATACATCTCATCCGTCGACAGGTCGCTGGCAATCTCCTGTGCCAGTCGCGGCCGGGACCCCCCATTGCCCCCGACGAGCACCTTCCATCCCTTGGGCATACCGACCAGGCCGATCTCCTTGATACAGGTCTCGGCGCACTGGTTGGCACAGCCGCTGACACCGATCTTGAATTTTGACGGCAGTTCGAGACCGTGATATTTTGCATCAAGCTTCAGGCCCACACCGAGACTGTCCTGTACCCCCCGCCTGCAGAAGTCAGTCCCCGGACAGGCCTTGACGCTGCGGACACAGAGCCCTGTGGCCGCCCCCTTATCCATGCCGAGATCGTTCCATACCTTCTCTATATCTTCTTCCTGCAGTCCCACAATGGCGATCCGCGTGGCACTGGTCAGCTTCAGCGCGGCGGCATTGTATTTTTCTGCAACGTCTGCAATCTTGCGCAGTGTATCCGGACTGATGACACCGCAGGGGATATGCGGCGCCACGGCGTAGGTCTTTTTGTCTCTCTGAAGAATAACCCCCTTCTCACCATCCTGTAGCATGCTTCGACTCCCTTCCCACTAGTTAGTGATCTAACATATATCCAAAAAAATCCTTTTTGGCAATCTCCATAACGCCGCCACATCTCCCGGCAGGCGACTGTGCCTTATTTCACAGGCACCGGTGACAGGCGGCATCAATGATGATTTACTCATACAGCGGAATCTGGTATAAAAAGGGGCGACGCAGTGAGAGCGGTCACGACACCTCCCGCTGCGATATTCCCCTATCACTTCACACGAGAACAACAGAGGAACTATGACTGCAGCAATCGGGTTTGACAACGAAAAGTATCTCAGGGAACAGACGGCATCCATACTGAAACGGGTGGAACGATTCAACAACAAGCTCTACCTCGAATTCGGCGGCAAGCTTCTCTATGACTATCACGCCGCCCGGGTACTCCCCGGATATGACCCCAACGTCAAGATGAGACTCCTGCAGCAGCTGAAGGACAAGGCCGACATACTGCTGTGCATCTATGCCGGAGATATCGAGCGCAAGAAGATCAGGGCCGATTTCGGCATCACCTATGACTCGGATGCCCTCAAACTCATCGACGAGCTGAGAGAATGGGAGATAGACGTCCTCGGTGTCGTCATCAACCGCTTCGATGACCAGCCCGCCGCCACCCTCTTCAAGAACAAGCTGGAACGGCGGGGCGTGACGGTCTATACACACCGTCATACCAAGGGATATCCCACCGACGTGGACACCATTGTCAGTGACGAGGGATACGGGGCCAACAGTTACATAGAGACGAACAAGCCGCTGGTCATCGTCACGGGCCCCGGCCCCGGAAGCGGCAAGCTCGCCACCTGCCTCTCTCAGCTGTTCCATGATTACAAGCGGGGGATGAAATCGGGATATGCAAAGTTCGAGACCTTCCCCGTGTGGAACCTCCCCCTCAAGCACCCCGTCAACGTGGCCTACGAGGCGGCCACTGCCGACATCAGGGACTTCAATCTCATCGATCCCTTCCACCTGGAGGCCTACGACAGACAGGCGGTAAACTACAATCGCGACGTGGAGGTATTCCCCGTCCTGAGAAGGATACTGGAAACGATAACGGGGGGAGAATCCTTTTACCATTCTCCCACCGACATGGGCGTCAACAAGGTGGGATGTGCCATCACCGATGATGCCGTCACGGTGGAGGCGGCCACACAGGAGATCGTCAGGCGGTACTTCCGCTACCGCTGCGAATATGTCATGGGATTTACCGATGCGGAATCGGTGCAGCGGGTGGAACTCTTTATCAGGAATTTCGATATCAAACCGGAATACCGGACCGTGGTGGAACCGGCCCGCCAGGCGGCCCTGGATGCCCGGGCGCGGGACAAGGGCAATGAAGGGATCTTCTGCGGAGCCGCCATTGCACTGCCTGACGGCACGGTGGTAACGGGGAACAATTCACCCCTCATGCATGCCGCATCCAGCGTGGTCCTTCACGCCATCAAACACCTTGCAGAGATACCCGACAAGATACAGCTCCTGCCGAAGAATATTACAGACTCCATCAAGACCCTCAAGACGGAGATACTGAACGAGAAGACGATCAGTCTCGATCTCAACGAGACCCTGACCGCCCTCAGTATCAGTGCGACGACAAACCCGGCAGCGGCACTGGCCATGGAGACACTGGGTGATCTGCGTAACTGTGAGGCCCACATGACGCACATGCCGACACCGGGCGATGAAGCGGGCCTGCGGCGACTGGGCGTCAACCTGACCAGCGATCCCAATTTCCCCACCCTCAATCTCTTTATCGCCTGAGGGATCAGGCAAGCGGCGAGGGGGTCTGCCATTCCCTGCATGTCTCATGATAGACCATGAGCTGCCGCGACAGGTCGTCGTCTCTCAGCATCGTGCTCAGGTCCCCGGCAGAGAAGGGGATGGTATTGAAAAACTTCTCCTCCAGTTCTTTCGTCTTCCCCCAGAGCCAGAGGATACGACGGCGGCGTTCTTCCTCGCCGCCGTATTTCTCCAGGATATACCGCATGCGCTCATCGAGGGATACGACCTCATCATGGAGCACCCGCTTGTCGGCATAGTTCACCACCTCTTCTTCGCGGCAACGTGACGTGGTATCATACTCCTTGAGACGCACATGCTGACCCACAATGGTCCCGACACGGGGATAGCCCTGTTCAGTGAGATATTCCTCACCCGTCAGGGCATGCATTTCATTCGTCCTGAGGCTTCTCGTCTTGGTGATATCATGGAGCAGCGCCGCCACCCGCACCAGATCCCGATCGAGCCGCGCACCGCCATCGTTCAGGGAATCGGTAATCAGCAGGGCCACCCGGGAGACCTGGATGGAGTGCGCCACGATGTGATCCATCATCTCCATGTCGGCCATGAGATGGTAACACCGGGCAATCGAGGGAATTCTTATGTCGTCATGTTCCATGGGATGTCTCCTGCCCCGATAGACGGGATGAGTCCCTCCGACGGGGACCGGTACATGGGTGCGACTGTTTTCTCCATGAAGGCAGTTACCTCTGTGCTAGCACATCCCGGGGGAAAATACCAGAGCGATTGAAATTGACAGAATAGGACGTACCTGATAGACAGATAGGTGCCTGTAAGATCAATCGAAGACGGTGAAAGGTACGGAGACGTACCGCCGATATACCACAGTGCCGAAAGGAGGACCGAACGATGTTCAAGAAGAATACACTGTCATTCCTCACTCTTGTGTGTGCCCTGGCATGGTGCTTCCTCTGTGCCCCTGTCTCTGCCGATGTGGCCATCTTCCTCAAGAACGGAGAGGTGATCAAGGTGCCCGTGAACAGGGACGATATCATCGGTATTTCCTTTGAAGAGGGGGGCGAATCGGGTACCCGTATCGCCTGGGACTTTGAGTCGGGGACACTGGATGGATGGGAAAAGAAGGGATCATCCTTTAATAACCAGCCCACCTACGGAGACAATCCGACGGCCCGGCATCGGGGACAGCCCTCCAGTCACGAGGGGAACTACTGGATCGGCACCTTTGAAAACCGTCCCACACCCGATGGTAATGCGGGGGCCGAGCAGGGCGATGGCCCCAAGGGAGTGCTCACATCCGAACCCTTCATCATAGAAAAACCGTCCATCACCTTCCTCATCGGGGGGGGATGCAATATCAATGCGGAACGTGCCGAACTCGTCATCAACGGCGAGGCGGTGCTCAAGGCCACGGGCAAATGCACGGAGACGATGGAACGTCAGACCTGGGATGTGTCGCCCTATATCGGTCAGGAGGCCCGCATACGGCTCATCGACGCCTCCAGCGGCGGGTGGGGCCACATAAACTTCGATGACGTGCGATTCGAATAACCTGCCGCATGACACCGAGGGCGAGGGCCACGATCCGCTTTTGACGATCAGTTCTCGAGAGCGTTCCTGAACACACTATGGAGAAAAGAAGATGATACACGTTACCTGTCTGGGTGCCGCCGGTACTGTCACGGGCTCAAACTACCTCGTTGAAGACTCACGGGGCAACAAGATACTGGTGGACTGCGGTCTCTTCCAGGGAAGCCGGGAGATGGAAAAGCGCAACTGGATGGACTGGGACTTCGATCCCCGGGAGATCGAGGCGCTGCTCCTCACCCATGCCCATCTCGACCACAGCGGGCGTATTCCCAAGCTCGTGAAGGACGGCTTCCAGGGAAAGATCATGACCTCACCCCCCACGGTGGAGTTGTGTCAGATCATGCTCCTCGATTCGGCACATATACAGGAAATGGATGCCGAATGGCAGTCGAGAAAGAATCACCGGCAGGGGAAAAAGGGAATTGCTCCGCTCTATGACACAGAAGACGCACAGAAGAGCATCCAGCTTCTCACCCCCGTTGAGAGAGATCGAGTGGTCACACTGGCATCGGGCATAAAATTCCGCCTCCGCAATGCCGGACACATTCTCGGATCCTCACTGATAGAGGTATGGATCACCGACGCGGACCGGGAGGTCAAACTGGTCTTTTCGGGCGACCTGGGCAAACAGGACCAGCTCATTGTCAGGGATCCCCATGAGGTCATTGACGCCGACTTTCTCTTCGTCGAATCCACCTACGGCAATCGCCTGCACCGTTCCTTCCCCGAGAGCAAGGCAGAGATGCTGGAGGCCATACAGTACGCCCTGTCCAACAACGAAAAGGTCATCATCCCGGCCTTCGCCATGGAACGGACCCAGGAGATACTCTATCTCCTGGCGGAATTCTCGCGAGAGGGGCTCCTCCCCGATATCCCCGTCTATCTGGACAGTCCGCTGGCCATCAAGGCCACGGAAATCTTCCGGAAAAATGAGCAATACTACGACGAAGACGCACAGGCCATCCTTGATCAGGGGATTGACCCCCTCGGCATGCCCAATCTGACCTTTACGCCGTCGACGGAAGAGTCGATAGCCATCAATGAAAAGCCGGGGTCGGCCATCGTCATCGCCGCCAGCGGCATGTGTACTGCGGGACGGATCAAGCACCACCTCAAGCACAACCTCTGGCGTCCCGGCGCCAGCATCATCATCGCGGGATTCCAGGCCCAGGGTACGACGGGGCGGAAGATCGTAGATGGGGAAAAGTTCGTCAAGGTCTTCAGGGAAGACGTGGCAGTGAAGGCAAAGGTGTACACCATCGGCGGTTTCTCGGCCCATGCCGATCAGGCGGGACTCCTCGAATGGGTGGGCAACTTTGCGCCGTCGAACCCCCGTGTCTTCCTCGTCCACGGTGAACCGACGTCGGCACAGATCCTGGGCCAGAAGATCGAGGAACAGTTCCACCTCGAGACCCATATCCCGACCTGGAAAGAGACACTGACGCTGAACCTCAAAGAACCGATGCAAAAGTCGACCATCGTCGAAGCGATGCCTGCCGACACCGATCAGACCATGCTGCACTCCCTCGCCGCCATAGAGGGAGAACTGACGCGACTGCGAAAATCCATCGAAGGGGGAGGCACCGGGACGACGGAACGGCGTCTGGAGCAGTTACGCAGTGTAGAGGAGGCCCTCCGATCCCTGTCGTGATGCCGGCCGACGGCACCGTGAAGGAACGGACTGTCTCGGGACCGCGACAGAGACGGTCATACTCTCTTACGAAGAGAAGGGAGGAAACATCGCATGATCAGAGAATTGATAACCGCCACCCGGAGTTATCGCCGCTTTCAGGGAGATCACGTGATCGAAGGCGACACCCTGAGAGGGCTGGTAGACCTCGCCCGTCTGGGCGCATCGGCCGCCAATAAGCAGTCACTGAGATATATCATATCATGCAACGAGAAACGGAACGCCCTCATCTTTCCCCACCTGGGGTGGGCCGCCTACCTGAAGGACTGGCGGGGACCGGCGGTGCATGAACGTCCCTCGGCTTACATCATCATCCTCGATCACCGGAAGACCACGGTCTCCTTCGGATGCGACTACGGCATAGCGGCGCAGAACATCATGCTCGGTGCCACCGAAGAGGGACTCGGCGGGTGTATGCTCGCATCCATCAATCGAGACGGCCTCCGCCGGGATCTCAGCATACCCGACATATACGACATCTGTCTCGTCCTGGCACTGGGAAAACCGGCTGAAGAGGTCGTCATCGAAGTGGTGGGCGCCTCCGGTGACATCCGCTACTGGCGGGACGAAGACGATGTGCATCACGTCCCCAAGCGGTCTCTGGAGGACATCATTATCGGCTGATTAGGTATATTCATCATCGCACAGAAAGGACGAGAGATGACGAAGATACATAACATGACTGATTATGACAAGACCTACGGGGAATTCAGATGGCATGTCCCCCCCTCTTTCAACTTTTCCAGAGACATCATCGACGGGTGGGCCGTCGATCCCGACAAGACGGCCCTGATCTCCGTCGATGACAGCGGCACTGAAACGGTCAGGACCTTCAGGGACATCAGCAGGGCATCGCAGCGACTGGCATCGGCCCTGCGGGGCGAGGGTGTCGCGCGGGGCGACGTGGTCATCATCATACTGGGACGCCAGCCCGCATGGTGGGAGATTTTCGCGGCCTGCCTCCGCATGGGGGCCATCGCCGCACCGGGGACGACACAGCTCACCGCCACGGATCTCGCCTACCGCATCAATACCGCCGGGGCCACCTGCGTTATCACCGACAGAGCCAATGCACCCAAGCTGGAAGCAATCGGGGACCACTGCCCCACGCTCCGGACCAGGATCGTCGTGGACGGACCACGGGAGGGCTGGATCGACTACGGGACGGCAGTGGCGGGGGCTGCAGAAGATTTTACCACCGTCGATACGAAGAGCGACGACGGGGCCCTGCTCTATTTTACATCGGGGACGGCGGGGCACCCCAAGATGACGCTCCACACCCATACGTCCTACCCACTGGGTCACCAGGTGACGGGGCAATTCTGGCTCGACCTGACACCGCGGGACCTGCACTGGAACATCAGCGACACGGGGTGGGCAAAGGCGGCATGGAGCAGTTTCTTCGGTCCCTGGTACTGCGGGGCCGCCGTATTCGTCCATAACACGGCACGGTTCGACCCCCGGACGACACTGGAGCTCCTGCAGCGATACCCCATCACCACCCTCTGCGGCGCACCCACGGTCTACCGCATGCTGGTCCTGGAGGACCTGGACCGGTATTCCTTCCCGACACTGCGGCACTGCGTCGGCGCCGGCGAACCCCTCAACCCCGAAATCATTGCAACGTGGGAGAAGGCGACAGGCATCACCATTCGTGACGGCTACGGCCAGACGGAGAGCGTCTGCCTCTGCGGCAGTTTCCCCTGCATCGAACCCCGGCCGGGATCGATGGGAAAGCCGACGCCCGGCTTCGACGTCAGGATCATCGACGAGGAGGGGAACATCCTGCCCCCCGGCGAAGAGGGGGACATCGCCGTCCGCATCTCCCCCGAGAGGCCACTGGGACTCCTGAAGGAATACTGGAAGGACCCCGAGCAGACAGCGGCCCTCTACCGGGGCGAATGGTACATCACGGGTGACCGGGCATATCGTGACGCCGACGGGTATTTCTGGTTTGTGGGCCGTTCAGACGACGTCATCCTCACCTCGGGATACCGGATCGGACCCTTCGAGGTGGAAAGCGCCCTCATTGAACACCCTGCCGTCGTCGAATCGGCCGTCGTCTCCAGTCCCGATGCAACACGGGGCGAGGTGGTCAAGGCATTCGTCATCCTGGCACCCGGTTTCAGTGCCGGTGACGACCTGGTCAGGGAACTGCAGGATCACGTCAAGGGGGTAACGGCCCCCTACAAGTATCCGCGGAAGATCGAATTCGTCAGTGAACTGCCGAAGACCGTGAGCGGAAAGATCAGGCGGATCGACCTGCGCGATGCCGAGTGGGGCAAATAGCGTCACATGAAATTGACGGGGTCCACATCCACCCTGATATCGGGATCGGACCGCCTCGTTGTCTCCAGCAGGGCCCGCGCAAAGGAACGCACCGCGCCGCTCTGCCGTCCCTTGAGCAGGAGGTGCCACCGGTACCGCCCCTTGATCTTGGCCAGGGGGGACTCTGCCGGACCCATGACGTCTACCCCGTAGCGGGCGCTCTCGCCACGGGCGATCTCCCCCAGTCTCCGTGCACACTGTTCCGCCTTTTCCCCGCTGGGGCTGGATATCCGGAGGTTTACCATACGGCTGAAGGGGGGATACCCCAGCTGCCCGCGGTTGGTGATCTCGGCCTCGTAAAATCCCCCGTAGTCATAGTGACAGGCGAGCGCGATGGCATAATTGCCGGGATTGAAGGTCTGCACGATCACCCGCCCCGGCATATCGCCCCTGCCGCTCCTGCCGGCGACCTGCGTCAGGACCTGAAAGGTCCGCTCCGATGCCCTGAAGTCGGGGATGTTCAGTGAAGAATCGGCGGAGACGACGCCGACGAGGGTGACGTTGGGATAGTCATGCCCCTTGGTAATCATCTGTGTCCCGATGAGGATATCCGTCTCTCCCCGGTCGAAGGACCGGAGAATTTTCCCGTGAGATCCCCGCTGTGACGTGGAATCGCTGTCCATGCGCTGTACCCGCGCCTGTGGAAACAGGGCGGTGATCTCATCCTCCAGCCGCTCCGTCCCGGCCCCGTAATTCCGGACATTACTTCCGCCGCAGGCGGGGCAGACGGGGGGAGACTTGACCCGGTAGTCACAGTAGTGGCAACGCAAGGCGCCTTCGCCGGCGTGGTGCGTCAGGGCAATGGAACAGTTGGCACAGGTCAGGACATGGCCGCAGTCGGCACAGCAGAGGAAGGTGTTGAACCCCCGCCGGTTGAGAAAGAGGAGGATCTGTTTCCCCTCGGCCAGTGTCTGCCCGATGGCATCTTTCAGGGGCCTCGACAGAATGGGGACAAGGCCCCCTGCTCCCCGTTCATTCTTCATGTCGATGATCTCCACGGCAGGCATGGGCCGCTCTTCCACCCGTTTCGTCAGTTCGATACACCCGAAGCCCCGTTCCTTCGTATTGTAATAGGTGCGCACCGACGGCGTGGCCGACCCGAGGAGGACCGTGGCCCCCACCATGCTGGCCCGCATGATGGCGATATCGCGGGCATGATAGGTCATGTGGTCATCCTGCTTGTATGACCCGTCATGCTCCTCATCGACAATGATGAGCCGGAGATCCTTGACGGGGGCAAAGACGGCGGACCGCGCCCCGGCGATGATCCGCGCCTCACCCTTTTGTATCCTTCGCCACTCATCGTACCGGGACACCCGGGAGATGCCGCTGTGGAGGATGGCCACCATGTCCAGGTCAAAGCGCCCGGTGATCCTGCTGACGAGCTGCGGCGTCAGGGATATCTCGGGAACGAGATAGAGGACACTGCCCCCCGCCTCGAGTACCTCGTCCATGGCCCGCAGGTAGATCTCCGTCTTGCCGCTTCCCGTGACGCCGTGGAGGAGATGGGGCGCGTAGGTCCCCGATGCAATGGACGCCCTGATCGTATCCAGTGCACGCTGCTGCTCGGCCGTCAGCGTCACCTCGCCCTGCCGGCACCCCAGGTTGTCTTCCCCGGGGGGCCTCCGGTAACACTCCCGCTCCCCTGTCCCGATGAGGCCCTTTTTTGCAAGGCTCCTCACGACGGCATGGACACTGCTGAAGTTCTCTCTCAGCAGCGAGAGGGGTGTGTCCCCCTCGCGGGCGATCAGGTCTAAGACACGGCGCTGCTTGTCCGTCAGTTTCATGTCCGGCGGAGGATCAGCGGTCACGGTAACGACGGTCTCCCGCTTGACCGATACCGCCGCTTTCCCGATCCGGTGTTCCACCTTGAGGACACCCTGTTCCTGGAGTTTCGTAATGTCACTCTGGAGATATCTGCCCGTGTTGTCTTCCCGTACCTGCCTGATGGAGCAACCCTCGGGATACTCCCTGAGCAGTGTCACGATACGGCGCGCCCTGTCGGAGAGATCCGCCCCATTGGTCTCCTCCCCCTGCGGCGCCAGCGTCAGCCAGAGATCGCTTGAGACATCGATGCCCCCGGGGAGTATGGATTTCAGTGCCATCCCCAGGGGATACAGGTAGTAGTCCGCGACCCACCGGTAGAAGGCCAGATCGTCTGCCCTGAAGAGGGGAACGTGATCGAGGACCTCGATGACGTCCCTGATCCCCTCCCGGTCCGGTGACGCCACGGTGTCCACGACATAGCCCGTCACCCGGCGCCTTCCCAGCGGCACGAGGACGCGCTTTCCGATTTCCACCTGCCCTTCCATGTCGCGGGGAACGGAGTAGGTCAGTACCTCTATGGAGGCAATGCTCAGGGCAACATCACAATAGTGCATAGGTCATATATCCCCAGATCCGGCATACCGGTCGCGGCACGGCACCGATGAGCATGAAACTATCAGAGCACCCTGCCCTTTTCAAGGATAAAAGGGGACATCCGCGAGAGCGAAATGGACGCAGGACATCAGGGGTGACGCGAAAAAACAGGTCATCCCGCCCGTATCATGGAGATTGTCCTTGACAGAGAGGCACAAAAGGTACACATTATCAGGGTATTGTTTATTTCCATAGCGGTGGTACTGCATGCTCCGTATACCTTGTATACACCGAATCCCTTGCATGACCCCGCGCTCCCGATTACCCCGGGAAGCGGGCGTCTTTCATGAGGCACGATCGATGGATAGAGTGAAGAAACAGGGACACCGGCTCCTCGTCGGTATCATTGGCACCATCTGTTTCATGCTGCTCCTGATCCACCCCGTCCATGGGCAGACCGAAGGGGCGGAGGAACCGGTACCATCGCACTCCGGGAATGCCACCATCGGTCAGCTTATCAATGCACCCGCCCGGCAATTCGGTCAGTCGCGGGAATCGGTGATTCGCGCCTTACAGGAACCGCTCCATATCGCAACCGTCGAATTCCCCAACATCTACAATCCCGATGTCATGGATCGGATCTACAAGCTCGTCTACAAAGGTGTGGAAGTTGAGATTTATGCAGTCCCTCAGACGGGGACGGAATTTCTCTGGTCGGTGGCGCTCACCCGGGACATGCCGGAAATCACATACGGCATCCACATGGGTGACGCTCCGGAGGCCATCGAAGGTTTGCTGGGAATGCCCGAAGAACGGACCACCGAAACCTGTACATACCGGTACGGCGAATCGAACAACTCGGGGACCGATACACTGACCTTCACCTTCGAAAAAAAGTCGCTCGTCGAGATCTGCTGGGAATATTTTCTGGATTAAGTGATGCACCGGCCAACACCACATGAGACACCCGGGAAACCCTGCTCGGCGCAGTTCACTGCGTCATGTGTCCCTGCCCTTGTCGGGCCTTTTTATTGACCGTTCCCTGCCTCTACCGGAATCAGAATTTCGTTCCGCCGCAAGAACCACGGGATAAAGGGAGGATTGTATCGAGCCCATATGGGATCGCCCACAGTGGTAAGGCCCATCCGGCGAATCCATGACTCCAGTTCCACCTTGTGTCGCAGATACCCCTTCTCGCTCCAGAAACCGGAGTAGCGTACCGCGGCCATACGTCGAGCGGGAACCTGACGCACTGTAACGGCCGGGTCATCTGGTTCCGGAAGGGTTTCCATAGTGTATGAGGCCGGCATCATGAAGCTGACAACCCAGCGTTCCTCGACACGCTGCTGTCCCACGGGCGCCGTCATCTTGATCTTTTCCCCCGTTGGCTCTTGGGATACCGGGGCCGTCATCGCCACCTTGTCGCGTAACCGATTGTCGCCGGAGATGTAGCGAAAGAGCCGTTTGAATGCCTTGCTGCCGGCGTCTTCCAGATTTCCATCGACCACGGTTTCGGCAACGATGTGGGGCGCATACTCACGGATCTCGAAGGTGTTGTCTTTTTTTATCACATCGTACTTGGCTTCTTCAATCGCCATGGCATCTATCACCCCCAATAGTATGAACACTGTGATCACTATGATTCGTACAAAATGTTTCATTATTTTTTCCATTCACCTAGACATTAAAAACCCATCCTTATCCTTGCCCCATCTGGCATGCACTGCCGTGGTATGCCACGTGCCTCTCAGGACAGAATACACACAACCGATCATGTTCCTGTCAGCATGGTGATTGCTGTCTCCAGTGCCCTGTTGAAATCCATGGGACGATCCATCATCAAGAAATGATCGGCGTCCTTCAGAACAATGGCAGTGAAGGAAAACATGTGCCGACGGTTTGCTTCATAATTGATGGGCCACAGATCCCCATTGACAGTGATGACCGGAATGCGGATTTCTCTGAATACCTTTGCCGCTCCACCGGTGATGTATTGGGTCATCATCTCATTCATGGCGCTGAGAGCGACCCGGGGTGGCGCAGCGGACATATCCGCCAGTATCCATTCGCGTAACTCCGGATCGGTGGTGGGTGCTATCATCCCGCTCACAAACTGCCTGCTTCCATCACGAAAATTTTCCTGCAGGGGGGCGATCATCTGTTTGAGTTCTTCGCGAGTTAAGGGGTACTCAATATTTTCCAGGGTATCGATACCGATCAGGCCAATCACCCGTTCAGGCATGAGGCGGGCCGCTTCTGCAATCACTGAGCCGCCCATGGAATGACCGATGAGAATAACGCCATGACTCCCCGTTGATTCTGTTACTGCCCGGACATCCTCACCGAAAGATGCCATGGTATATTTTGTGCGGGTCATCCCTGAATGGCCGTGGCCTGCAAGATCCAGAACGACGACACGATATGTTTCCGAAAACACCGGCACCTGGGCACGCCAGTAGCGGGCATCGCAACTCCAGCCATGTACCAATACCAGCGTCGGTTCTCCCGTGCCGAAGGTTTCATATGAGATTGGTGTGCCGTCTTTTGAAACGACACTGTGGGGCCACTGGGCTTCTGCCGGTGAATATGCAAAGGCCCACATTAAGAACACCAGGCAGGCAACCAGGCCCATACACTGTTTTGCACCCGATTTGCACAGCAGTGGCCTCTCGCTCCACGATATGTTTGTATTGATCTTCATTATCTCATCCCCCTGTCAGCCCGGCGCGGCTTTTTGCGATGGCGGCATTAACGTTGTCATGCATGCGCGCAATCACGTCCGGGACGCTCGTTCCATATAGAGATTTTCAACATTCAACAGTATTGATGTGGAAATAACATCGAATCCAAATTTTTCATAAAAGCGCCTGTTCTTATCGCCCTGTGTTTCCAGGTAGGCCTTTGCGGAACAGGCATCCACTTCCCTGCAGAATCGATCCATCAGCAAGGAACCAATACCCGATCCCTGATGACTCGGAAGCACACCGATCGGACCCAGATGCCAGTGTTGCTCCAGGGGATCATGACGCGCCCACTCTGCGTCCCATAGAGACTTGCGCCAGACGATATCATCTGTATCCTCCGACTTGTGGAGGTCATCCTTGACGGTACTCCCACGGCATGACTTCATCCTCATCACGCCGACGATAGTATCTTTTTCCTTCGCCAGAAAAATGATGCCCGGCACTTGAAGGAAGAGATCCTGGAACATTTTTGCAATTTCCACTCGTTCCTTTTCACCTGCACCCCGAAAAATAGTACAGTGGACGGGATTGTCGAGCATGGCGACACTGAGCACCCTTACCGATTCCTGGAGGTCATCGATTTCCATCAGTGAGATATTGATGTCTTTCATATTCATTCCTGTACGGATTGACCGTCGCAATCTCTTGTTATGATGTGCAGAACGAAATGCCCACCGGGGAGGGCCGCTCTTGGCCCGAAGCCAGTGAGACACCATGTCAGCCGGCCCTGGGCAGCTCTTGATATATTTTTTGTACCACTTCCTTACCATGCTTACGTTCCAGACGGCGAACAATAAAGTGACCTTTTGCCATGTCCTGGAAATGGTCCATGAAAACAGTATTAATGACGGCGCCGCCTGCAGCACCGATTGCAGGCACTGCCTGAGCAGCAGCTTTTTCGGTTATTTGTATGCTGAATCTCTCAGCAACTTTAGCAATAAATCTGACCAGTAACGGGGCCCCCTCGTCTGTTACTGTCTTGCGTGCCAGGAATTCTGCGGCATCTGCGATAGACGCGGCCAAGGCTGCGCGAACTGCATAATATCCGCTTTCTGTTCCATCATCAGAGTCACTGACCCCTCCGAGGGCAAAGACCTCCAGACATGCAAGTTTGACTTCAACTTCGGATATTCGCTCACCCTCACTCCTGGCAATGTCTGCAATTGAGCGGAGCATGATCGTTGTGGATACAGGCAGCTCGACGGCGAGAGCCGAAATTCCAAAAAATCCCCCAACGCCGCCACTGACAGCAACTCCCACCTTGTGCCATATATTAGACGATGGTTCACCCGGAATATTCTTCATGGTAAAAATAGCCGCGTCCGCAGCCTTGAGCAAAGATGCCTGTGTGACCTCGCCTATATTTTTATTCCAGTTGTCAGGCAAAAAACCCATGCCTTTTTCGATAGGGGTCCCAATAAGATTGGTCACTTTTGCAGCAATTCCCGGATTTTCTAAAAGATTCTTCGCAAATTGAAGTTCTTTCCTATCTTTATCAGGAAACTCAAATGTCATCTTGTAATCCCTTTTAATTGTGGCAAACACGGCTAAGCGGTTGCAATGGAGCACAGCGGAATTGCATGCGGACTTACGCCGATTGCCAGCACCGTATAAGATGTTGAGAGCCGATTCCAATGGGTCTCTCTTATTCCACGTAACCGCTGCCGATGGCAGAAAAGGGGAGGTCCAGCTCCAGTTCCGGTACCTGCTTGGCGATCCAGGCGGTGAAGGTGTTGCTGTTGGGACCCGGAAAGACCTTGTAGGTCCTTTTCCATGGGTACGCACGGGCAGCCTTGTCAACGGCACTAATCAGTTCGTCGACCCCCCTTCCCCGGTGCTCTTTGAGAACCCGGGGTTTCTCGCCGTACCAGTAGCGGTCGGGGACGTCCCGGGTAATCCTCAGGACCGACTGGCCACGATTGCCACGCCAACCGACCACATCGTACACCGTGTAGGAGGTTTCGCCGGTCCGCTTGGCTGCGATCCACGTGTGAATGGCAAACCAGCCACGCCAACCCCAGGCACTGGCACCGTAGACGTGCAGTACCGCTTCATTGGTGATGGCAGGGTCGGGCGCGATCCCCGCAGATTCGCGACTGGCGGTACGCCAGTCTTTATCAGTACAACTGATCGACAAAAGTAATCCCATCAGGACAAAAGCCGTCAGCAGTTTCACGGGTTTCACACGCCTCACGAAATCACCCTATATCGTGCCGCTCCTTTTGATAAGCGCTCTGTTTGGGGGCTTACGCCCGGTGTGAGCAGCGGCCCCTATACATGCAAAGGTAGCAGGGCTTCCCCGTAAAACCGCTGTCTTCACACCGTCTGCTCCCCGCCTGTGTCAGCAGCTTTATTCTTTCGGTACGAACAAGAACTCCAGATTATCCTTAAAGGTAATGCTGTTTATTTTCCATTCATTTTTTGGCTTATAGTAGGTAAACTTCCAATAAATTGCGTGATTTTCAAATTTGTGCAGATAGTAATACCGTACAAATGATTTACCCAGTCGTTCTTCCTGGATGAACTCTATCCCTGTT
>Ga0272442_10002660_pt1 | contig 25646 bp, 22 predicted proteins | sample SSMForm2O_FD_200262 | JGI IMG/M metagenome (GOLD analysis project Ga0272442, IMG submission 200262) | Marine sediment archaeal communities from Little Sippewissett salt marsh, Falmouth, MA, United States - SSM-Form-2O | ecosystem: Environmental > Aquatic > Marine > Wetlands > Sediment ... | reverse complement strand
CGTGTATCTGCGCCTGACCGACGGCATCGATACGGACGCCACAAAAACACAGCTCGTGGACGACTTCGCGGTCATCGTACCCGCCCTGAAACGGGACGACATTCTGCTGCTCTACTTTTCCGGTCATGGCGGACAACTGATCGGCAGCGACCTCAACGAGGACCAGTTCGCCGATGAGAACGCGGAGTTCATCGTATTTTCCGACGGCACCACAAACAGTTATCTGCTTGATAACGAGCTCTACGCGCTCCTGGCGCAGTCTGACGTGGTGAAGAAAGTCGTCATCATCGACGCGTGCAATTCCGGGGGCTTCATCGGCCAGGAGTACGACTTCGACGCCCTCAACCCGGCCTACTCCAGCGCCGACAAAACGAGGAGCAGCATCCTCAGCTCAAGCCTGCAAGCCTTCTTCAGCCCGGACACGGGCGATATCTCTCCCTCCGACGCGATCCTCATTACCGCCGCCGGAGAGCAGGAGGTGTCCTGGGAAGCCGGTGCATACGGCCACGGGGTGTTTACCTACGCATTGCTGAACGCCTTTACCGATGCTGACTACAACCGGGATGGTTATATCGGCACGGGAGAAATTTACCACTATGCCTGCGAGTTTATCGAAGCATTCTGGAACAGCGTCGCGCCGGAAGATGAAGAATTTCAATTCATGCCGCATATCTCCGGGGGACCGGTGGACTATATCCTCTTCGAAGCCGATTAAAACAAACGCACGGACGACGCGCCAGGCAGGCGGAGGGCGCCCGCAGGGCGGTCCGGAGGCGCGTAGGGAGCTTTGAGGAAGACGGCTTGCCCGGAGCGCCGGAGGACGGGACCCCGGAGCACAGCCGGCCCCGGCCGCGATGTCTCTGTTCGTTTGGTCTTTGTCCTTGGTCTTTGGCCTCGCGGCCGGGGAGGCGCCCGAAAAAAACACAAACGAGTACAGCGCCCCTGAAAACACCCCTGAAAACCCTCAGTTTTTCAGTTCTTCAATCTCGTCCCTGACGATGGCGGCCTGTTCAAACTCGAGGTTTTTAGCGTGTTCGAGCATCATGCTTTCCAGATGCCTGATGAGCTTCGCGCGCTCCCGCGGAATGAGAAGATTGTAGCCCTGCTTGATGGTCTCTATAGACCGGGTCTCCACCTGCCGGGCTTCCTCCTTCTTGCGGATCAGAATGTCCTGAATGGCTTTTTTTATGGTCCTGGGGGTGATCCCGTGCTCGGTATTGTACTGCATCTGGACAGAGCGCCGGCGGTTGGTCTCTTCGATGGCTATCTCCATGGCTGTCGAACGGCGGTCGGCGTACATGATCACCTTGCCGTGTTCATTGCGCGCGGCGCGTCCGATGATCTGAATGAGGCTGGTGGCGGAGCGGAGGAAACCGATTTTGTCGGCGTCGAGAATGGCGATGAGAGACACCTCCGGCAGATCGAGACCTTCCCTCAACAGATTGATACCCACAAGAACGTCAAACTCACCGCCCCGCAGGTCCCGCAGGAGTTCCACCCGGGCGATGGTTTCCACCTCGGAGTGGAGATACCGGACCCTCAGTCCCAGACCGCTCATGTAATCGGTGAGATCTTCCGCCATCTTTTTGGTAAGAGTTGTTACCAGGATACGCTCTCCCGCGGCTATACGCTCATTTATTTCACTGTAGAGGTCCTCGATCTGTCCCTCCGACGGCCGTACTTCGACCTCCGGGTCCAGCAGCCCTGTAGGCCGGATAATCTGCTCCACCATCCGGCTGCTCTTGTTTATTTCACGGTCACTGGGGGTAGCGGATACATAGATGATATTGTCGAGATGATTTTCAAATTCCTGTATGGTCAGGGGCCGGTTATCCAGGGCCGAAGGGAGTCTGAAACCGAAATCCACCAGGTTGAGCTTACGCGAGCGGTCACCCGCGTACATCGCTCCCACCTGGGGAAGGGTCACGTGAGATTCATCGATAAAGGTAAGAAAGTGATCGGGAAAATAATCCAGAAGAACAGCAGGCCGCTCGCCCGGCGCCCGGCCGCTCAGCGGGGCTGAATAGTTTTCAATACCGGAACAGTAGCCCATCTCCTCCATCATCTCAAGGTCATATTCGGTGCGGGTCTTTATGCGTTCGGCTTCAAGTAATTTACCCTGGTTTTTAAGCTCCTCGTATCTTTCCTTCAATTCAGCGCGGATCGAATCGAGGGCTTTCCGGACCTGCTGCTCAGGCATAACGAAATGCTTGGCGGGATAAATGGATACGGACTCAAGTTCCTCCAGGGTTTCCCCGGTGATCGGGTGTATTCTCCGGATCCTCTCTATCTCGTCCCAGTCAAACTCGATACGGTAGGCTTCCTGCAGGTAGGCCGGGTATACTTCCAGCACGTCCCCCCTGATCCTGAGGGAACCTCTTTCCAGCACGGCGTCGTTGCGTTCATACTGCAGACCCACGAGTTCCCTGGCAAGGGAGGACGCGTCGGTCTGCTTCCCCAATTCAAGCCTGATCCTCATCTCATGAAAAGATTTCGGGTTGCCGAGACCGTAGATACAGGAAACCGTGGCCACCACAATGACATCTTTTCGGTCCATAAGGGCGCTGGTAGTCGAAAGCCGAAGACGGTCGATCTCATCGTTGATGGATGAGTCTTTTTCGATATAGAGGTCCCTCGCCGGTACATAGGCCTCCGGCTGATAATAGTCGTAATAGCTGACAAAATATTCCACCGCGTTGTTGGGAAAGTAGCCTTTGAACTCGCGGTATAACTGGGCGGCGAGGGTTTTATTATGGCTGATAACAAGTGTCGGCAGCTGGATACGTTCGATGATTTTGGCCATGGTAAATGTCTTTCCCGAGCCGGTTACCCCCTTCAGAATCTGCTCCCTGATGTTCTGTCCTAAACCTGCACTCAGCTGATGGATGGCGTTCGCCTGATCACCTGCTGGTTCGTATTCCGAGATTACTTTAAAGCCGGGCATACGCATTCGTACTCCTGAGGAGTCCTGTTTTTCCGAGGGTTATCCGCGGGAGATCTGAGTGGTGCGGGTGATATGGATGATACGAGTGATATGGCTGGTGCGGCTGGTGCGGCTGGTGCGGCGAATTTTGAATGATATTTTCATACCCGGTTCGATGAATACTCTTCATGCCTATTCCCACTCCAGTTCTGAGGGCCGTTCGGCGAGTGTCACCGGCAAAGTCCGTTCCCTTCCTTTGCGGATAATCGTGACCTGTACAGTCTCACCGGGCTGGTTATCTTCGAGGGCGCTGAAAAGATCCGAGAGCGTCGCGACCTCCATTCCATCGACACCGGTTATGATGTCACCGCCGAAATAAATAATGGAGTTTCCGTAGCGTACCGGATTTGACTGGTCGCCGCCGCGAATACCCGCCGTATCCGCAGTGCTGCCCGGGACCACTTTTGAGACCATGACACCCTTTGATATGCTCAGCTTTCCGTATCGCACAATGCTTGGTTCAAGCTGGACCGGGACGACTTCGATCCATCCTCTCTGCACCTTTCCATATTCGATCAGCTGCGGTACTACCCTGCGGGCGGTATCCACAGGTACCGCGAAACCGATCCCCACACTTCCCCCGCTCGGGCTGTAAATCATGGTATTGATACCGACCATCTTTCCGAGTGTGTTCAGCAGCGGGCCTCCCGAATTACCGGGATTGATTGAGGCGTCCGTCTGGATCATGTCGCGGATAACGAGGTTGCGCGATGTCCTTACAGGTCTTCCCAGGCCTGAAACGATCCCGGTGGTGAGGGTGCGGTCGTAGCCGAAAGGATTCCCGATGGCCAGAACAATCTGTCCAACCCGCAGGTCCCCTGAACTGCCAAAAGGAACAGTGACCAGCTCTTTTCCCTCCGGATCGAACTCAACCACGGAGAGATCATTCTCGGGGTCATTACCGATCACCTGTCCCTCATACTGGCTGCCGTCATAGAGGTTGATAAAGACTTTGTAGGCGTCCTTGACCACATGGTAATTCGTAAGGATATAACCGCGTGAATCGATTATCGAACCCGATCCGGTCCCCCCCTCTCTCGGCACGGGTTCCAGAAACCAGTTCAGGCTGAGGGTCTCGGTGGTAATGTTGACCACCCCGGCGTTCATGCGTTGATACACGTAAATATTTCTTCGTTCATAGTCCGTAAGCTGTACATCCGAATCCGTTATTTCCAGCAATTCCGCCTTTGAAACAGGAGAGGTCTGCAGCTCATAATCATATTTCTCCATGCTTTGCTGTTCGGTAAGCCGGGCTGCTTCACCAGCCGTTTCACCAGCCGTTTCCCGCCAGGGAAAATCGATAACGCCGAAACCGATAAGAAGCATAAATAGTACGAGAAAAAAACTCATGATGTAGAAAAGCATCTGGCCGCGATTGTGGGGACTCATCATTCACCTCCACTGTAAGTATAAAAAGAGCTGACTTGTTTGCCAAGCATAAAACATGCTTATGCTTCTGTGCGGTTATGAGATTATGCTGCCGCGCCCCTGTGCTTCTGTGCTTCTGTGCGCTTACGCGGCATTCCAGAAATAGTCTCCTTCGGTGTAGCGGCGGAAATGTACAGCTTCGAGCAGATGATCCGGCAGTATTACTTCACTGCCGTCGAGATCGGCGATGGTCCGCGCGATTTTTATCACCGAATATTCCGCCCGTGTCGACAGTCCTATCTGCTCCACCGCCTTGCGGAGTCCATCCGCGGCCTTCGCAGAGAGCGGACAGCAACGCTTTAGTTCCGCTGTAGCCATGTCGGCATTTCTCAACCCGTGCTGTTTACATCGTTCATCCTGAGCGGCGATAGCACGTTCGATCCTTTCGGACATGTCCCGGCTGGAAGAGACCTTCTTCCGGTTGTCCAGTATCGGTCCCTGATGCTCCACGGGAACCCTCAGATCAATGCGGTCGAGAAGAGCCGCACCTAACTTTTTCCAGTACCGGTGAATTTCAATAGGAGTGCACATACACACTGCCCCCGGTTTGCCGAGTTTTCCACAGGGACAGGGATTCACCGCCATGATCAACTGGAACCGTGCCGGAAACCAGTAGTGCATACCGGACCTCGCGATTTCAACTATCCCCCTTTCGAGAGGCTCCCTGAGGGATTGGAGCAGATTGAAGGAAAACTCGAAGGCCTCATCCAGAAACAATACTCCCCGGTGCGCGTAGGATATTTCACCGGGCTGGATCTGCGAACCTCCGCCAATAAGGCCTTCTCTGGAAGCTGTATGATGGGGAGCACGCAGGGGAGGATTCCGTATCAGCCCGCTGCCCTTTGGCAGCATACCGCCAATGGAGTATATTCGGGTTACTTCGATAGCTTCCTCCCTCCGTAATGGAGGAAGAATACTCATGAACCGCATGGCAGCCATTGTTTTCCCCACACCGGGGGGACCGAACAGGAGCATGTGATGGCGGCCAGCGGCGGCTATCTCGCAGGCCCGTTTCAGATGGCCCTGACCAAGAATATCGGCATAATCATTTCCCTGGGACCCTGGGTTTTCGTCCCGGCCGTTTTCGTCTCCGCGGACTTCATTCACAAGCAGGTCCAGGCCGTGCTCATCTCCGCCAGCATTATTCATAAGAAGGTTCTTTCCGTTTTCGTCTCCGCGGACTTCATTCACAAGCAGGTCCCGGCGGCGGTGAATCAGCAGTGAAAAGATTCGTGAGATCTCCCTCAGATGGCCGATGGTGAGGACTTTATCGGCCCCTACCGTAAAGGCTTCATACGCATTTTCCCGCGGTACCAGGTAGAAATCTATACCAGCCTGTACCGCTGAGGCGACTGCCGCCAGAACTCCATTGACAGGACGCAGCGTACCCGACAACTCCAATTCACCAATGATGAGGATGCGCAACCCGGTTTCGGCCTGGATCTGACCATCAGCCAGAAGCAGCGCCGCTGCTATGGGTAAATCGAATGACGCTCCGGCTTTTTTCACACCGGCGGGAGCCAGGTTGATCAGTATCCTCTCACGGGGCACATGAAATCCCGAGTTCCTGACCGCCGCCCTGACACGTTCCCGTGCTTCACGGACCGCGTTATCCGGCAGTCCGACCACATCCATTCCGGGTATTCCTCTCCGCAGGTCCACCTCGACCGTTACAAGATCCCCGTCGAAACCGCCGCTTACATAGCTGTAAATTGTCATCCCGCCCCCTCAATTTATATCTAAGCGGCGGAACACTGGTTTGATTTTAATACATATCCGAATGAATTTTTTGCGGGCACCTATCTGCTGTCCCCGCGGACCGATGAATTCCCCGAGGGCACCTATCTGCTGTCCCCGCGGACCGATGAATTCCCCGAGGGCGCCAATCTGCTGTCCCCGCGGACCGATGAATTCCCCGAGGGCGCCTGTATTTTATAATTGCAGACGGGCGATTTCCTGCTGGACCATTTGATCACATCTTTCGTTGTATTCATCGCCGGAATGTCCCTTCACCCATTTCCACTCAAGCCGTAATCCCTCACAGAGCTGTTTCAATTCCTGCCAGTATTCACGATTTTTAACCGGTTTCCTGGCCGTGGTCATCCAACCGTTTTGTACCCACCGCTGAATCCATTGGGTAATGCCGTTCTTCACATACTGCGAATCGGTGTACAAAACTGTTTCCCTGGATTGGGCGCTGAAGTCACCGCGGGCAGTTTTCAGGGCCTCAATTACCGCGGTAAGCTCCATCCTGTTGTTGGTGGTGAGTTCCGCCCCGCCGGACCTTTCACGCCGAACGTCCCCGTCCAGTAACACACACCCCCATCCTCCGGGGCCGGGGTTTCCGCTGCAGCCGCCGTCTGTATAAATGATCAGTTTATTTTCTTCCATAATTTTTCTCGTCCCTACATTAGGACGAATAAAGCATTCAAATCAAGCCCTGGAATTGACGACTATAGCGGGGATGCGTATACTGAAAACCGGAGTACTGGGAGGACATATGCCGGAGCAATTGATATTAAAGAACCTTGAGTTCATAAAAGTATTGCCGAGTTGGGCACAGGATCTTTCCTATAAATACTGTTCGAAAACCGCGAACCTTTATATTATCCATGGAAATATCCGGGACTTTCTGCCGAACAAAATGGTGGAAGGGGAATTTATATTCGTCAGGATACAGGAATTTATCTCTGAAGTCCTGTTCGGGAATCGTGATATCATCGCCTACTACGACCGCTCCTCCGGAATAAACTTCTGTACCGCCGAGATGAGAAAAAACTATCTCGCCGAAATGCGCAGGCTTTTCCCCGATGAGGATCCTGAAAACTTTGTTTCAAAAAATCCGGATCACGCCTTTAACTATCTGGAAAAATACTTCCTCCTGAATCTTCCCCATAAAAAAAGGATAGTGCTCATCATCGATTATTCCGAAACCATCATCCCGAATACCGATCTTTCACACATGGATGATGATGACCGCTACTGTCTCGTGACCCTCAACCGCTGGGCCCATGATCCGATTTTCACCCAGGGTGATGTTTCCATAATCCTTCTGACGGAAAACCTTTCTGACCTGAGTCCCAGACTGGTCAGTTCTCCGCATACAGTGAAAGTAAATATCCCTATTCCGGATGAAAAGGTCCGTCTCAGTTTTCTCGAATCACTCGAGAGAAAAAACGAACTTATGATCGAATACCGGCTGAACTGTTCCAGGATCGCCAAAGTTACCAGCGGACTCAACCTGATGAACCTCAACCAGCTCGCCGCGGAATCGTTCCAGGAGAACAGACCCATCACCATGGATTATCTGCAGGAACGGAAAAAGGAAATTATCGAAAATGAGGCTTCGGGACTCCTTGAGTTCATCGAGTCAGAGCATGACCTCACAATGGTATCAGGCCACGATTTTGTAAAAAAGCGGTTCAAGAACGCAGCCAGGGCGATCAAACAGGGCCGTCTGGATGTGCTGCCCATGGGATACCTGCTCTCCGGTCCGGTCGGCACGGGTAAATCTTTTATGGTAAGCGCCTTCGCCGGCGAGATCGGGATTCCCATTGTGAAATTTCGTAATTTCCGGTCCAAATGGCAGGGAGTCACCGAATCGAACATGGAAAAGGCCCTCAACATTCTGAAGGCGATGTCGCCTGTCGGAGTGATGATTGATGAGGCGGACGCCTTTCTCGGAGACAGGAACCAGGATGGGGATTCGGGAACAAGTAACCGGATATTTGCCCAGATTGCCTCATTTATGGGTAATACCGAATACAGGGGCAAGATAATCTGGTTTCTCATCACCTGCAGGCCCGACCTGCTCCCGATAGACCTGAAACGCCAGGGACGGGCGGAAGAACATCTGGCCCTCTTCTACCCGGAAACACAGGCCGAACGTGAAGACCTCGTAAGCACACTTATCAAAAAACTGAAGATGAAAGTACAGAACGTGGATATTCCCGATCTCCTCAAGAAATACCACTTTGAATCTTCCGGCGCCGATCTCGAGTCCATTCTCATCCGCGCCAAATTTAACGCGGCCATGACAAATCATATCGTCGTCACCAAAGAGGATCTGGAAACCGCGATACGGGATTTTATCCCGCCGTCCTATCCTCATGAAATAGAGCTTCAGAATCTGGTTGCGGTTCTCGAATGCACAAGCCGGGAGATGGTTCCAAAAAAGTTCCGCAATCTCGATCGTTCAAGAATCGTGACACAAATCCGTGAATTAAAAGAACTGCTTGGAGAGGAGCGCTCATAGTGGAAATTACACGCAACCCGTACGGCACCACACAACAGGGAGAAGCCGTTGATGAGTTTTACATCGCTAATTCTCAGGGGGTATCCTTTCGCCTCATTACATACGGGGCTACCCTTACATCCGTAAAAACACCTGATGCTGCGGGTAAAATAGAAGAAATCACCCTCGGATTTGATTCCCTCCACGGGTATGAGGGTCAGCATCCCTATTTCGGCGCCACAGTCGGACGTTTCGCCAACCGGATTGCGCGCGGGACCTTCAACCTGGAAGGCCGCGATTATCATCTGGAAAAAAACAACAAGGGAATACACCATATACACGGCGGACCCGGTGGTTTCAGCCGGAAAATATGGGAAGCCTTCCCGGTAAGAAAGCTGGATGAAGCGGGTGTTACGCTGAACCTTCACAGCCCGCATCTCGAAGAAGGCTACCCCGGAAACCTCGACGTGAAACTCGATGTGATGCTGAATGAAGAAAATGAACTCAGTTTCTCTTATGAAGCAGCCTCTGACCGGAGCACCCCGATCAACCTTACCAACCACACCTACTGGAACCTTGGCGGTCAATGCAGCGGAAGTATTGGCGGACACATCCTCCGCATAAACGCCACCGGCTATATAGAAGTGGATGATGAGCTCATCCCCACCGGACGGATTCTTCCGGTAGAGGATACAGCCTTTGATTTTCTGCTTCCCAGGCCGCTGGATGAGGGTATCAGGGAAACAGGCGGAATCGATCATTGTTATACTCTGTCATCCGAGAACGCGCTATCCATTCCGGCGGCGCATGTATTTGAACCTGCCAGCGGACGAAGTATGACAATACTCACCATTTCCCCCGGAATGCAGCTGTACACAGGTAATTTTTTAGACAAGAACCCAAGCCGCTGCGGTCACATACAGCAACACGGAGCTTTTTGCATGGAAACCGAAGAATATCCCGATTCGATGAACCACCCCGATTTTCCCAATGTAATTCTACGGCCCTCGGACCGGTATTTCAGAAAGACAATTATACAATTCGGAATCCAGAAATAACATGTAGATTTTATCATACACGAAGGAGAATATATGAACTCATACACACCCTTAGCTCTTGATTTTATCCTCACTGATGCAAAGCCCGCGGACAAGCATCAAGTGCTCGAGATTTTCGCGGAACACGCGGCTCAGAACACTGTTCTGAAAAAATTCAAAGCGAAAGAACTGCTCCGCAAGCTGGAAGACCGGGAATCACTCGGCAGTACCGGATTTGGAGATGGTGTCGCTATTCCGCACTGCGCAATCGACGGCCTGGATGAATTTGTTGTCGGGATGATGATTGTACGGGATGGAATAGATTTCAGCGCGATTGACGGAAATCCTGTACAAATGTTCTTTCTCATCATCGGTCCCACCGAACGGAGAAACCGTCATATAAAAATCCTCTCGGCAATCAGTAAGATGTTGAAAACCCAGGGAGTAATGCAGAACCTGCTGAAGATGTCCGACAAGGAGCAGATTGAAAACCTGCTGGAGCAGCATCTTACTATCCGAACTGATAAACCCCCCACGGAAGGTTACTGTATGCTGAATGTCTATATTCAGAAAGAGGCGGTTTTTGATGAAATACTCGAGCTGCTCTCATCGGAAGTGGAAGGCTCCATCACCGTCATCGAAACTCAGAACGCCGGTGAATACCTGAACCGCCTCCCGCTTTTCTCCAGTTACTGGACCGAGGGCAGTTCCACTTTCAACAGACTCATTCAGACTATGGTACCAAAATCTCACTGCAATAACCTGGTCCGCAGGATCAACCTGATCGTAGATACCTATTCTGATAATCCCGGAGTACTGGTCACCGCCCATGAACTGATGTACGCATCAGGTTCAATCGATTTCTAATGTATATATAAATGGAATTAACTATTATGCTGCAAAATTGGATTCACGCCTTACACATGCCGACCCTTCTCGTGGTCGGAATAATGACTTTTTCCGGACTCTATTTCGGTAAAATGATCAAGACAATCAAACTCCCTTCGATTATCGGTTTCATGCTGGCGGGAGTATTGCTGGGGCCCAGCCTTTTCGATCTTCTCGGCGCACAGCTCCAGAATAATCTGGGATTTATCACCGAGGTCGCCCTCGGCTTTGTTGCTATCAGTATCGGTCTTGAACTGAAAATGGCCACTCTCCGGCAGCAGGGAATCGCGATCATTATTATAATCATCACAGAATCACTTCTGGCCTTTGCCCTGGTTACTGCGGCCGTCACATGGTACACCGGTGACCTCGCCATCGGCCTTATCTTCGGCGCCGTTGCTCCTGCCAGCGCTCCTGCCGGAACTGTGGCAATCATACAGGAATACAAGGCAAAGGGGAGCCTTACCAAGGCCCTCTATTCCGTGGTGGGTTTCGATGACGGTCTGGGAATAATTATTTTCGGATTCGCGGCCGCTATCGCGAAAAACCTTATCCAGCAATCCGCAGGGATGCACACGGATAGTATTTTCAACCTGCTCCTGCCTCCCTTTATTGAGGTCGGTCTGAGTATTGTTATCGGCGTCGTCGCCGCTCTCGTTTTCGTATTCCTTGGCCGGCGGCTGTCCAGCAGCAGAGACCTTTTCATTCTCTTATTCGCCACTGTACTGATCACCAGCGGACTCAGCGCGCCCCTGCATATTTCTCTGATTCTTACAAACATGGTTCTGGGCTTCGTAATCGTAAACACGCAGCCGAACAGTCTCATAAAGAAAATAGGAGATGAGCTGTCCAATGTGATGCCGCTGCTTTTTGTTCTGTTCTTTGTGCTGGCCGGAGCAAACCTGCATGTCGCAGCCCTGCCGTCTCTTGGACTGCTCGGGGCGATATACATTGTCAGCCGCACGCTTGGACTCGCCGGCGGCGCGACACTGGGAGCGACCATCGGCAGAGCCGAGCCAAAAATCAGAAAGTATCTGGGTCTGGGTATCCTCAGTCAGGCCGGTGTCGCCATCGGGCTCTCATTAATCGTAAAACATGAGTTCTCAGCCCTGGGCCCGAGAGGAGCGGAAATCGGCAGTATGGTTATCACAACAGTCACTGCCACCTGTATTTTCTTTGAATTCATAGGGCCGATCCTGACGAAGATCGGTTTGGAAAAAGCGGGAGAAATCGGCGTCAAAGAATGACGCCGATTTTTCTCAGGACGGGAATCCGTTGATTTCTATTGTAACTGAAGATAATTTTTCTGAAAGCGGATTTACTTTCTGAGAAGTCCCTGTATGATCATCTCTACCGCGTCTTCCTCGTTCAAACCACGGGACATAAGGGTTTGCAGCTGTTTTGAATCCACTGAGCCGATGGCTGCCTCATGGGTAATGTGTGCCTTTGGATGACGGCAGTCAACAATCGGGATTGCCTTGGCCTGTGCCTCATCCTGTATGATCTCATTGCAGTCCACATGACCCTTCGCTCCAGCTGCCGTAGCCGTCAACTCATTATAGATTTCAGCCCTGGCATTGTTTCTGACCGCGATATTACTTGCGAGAAGGCCCCTCGAATTGATACCCTTCAGCCATCCGGCTTCACGTATCTTTATCAGGTCATCATCACGTCCGCTGATCCGGGACAGGAGTTCTAATACGGAATTGTCACCGCATTCCGCTTCGTAATCTATATCCATTGTCCCCACTCTGCCTTTGATCAGTTCAAATTCACTTTTAAAGTAGCTGTTTTCACCCAGAAAAATCTTTGCCTTCGGTATAACAGTGATTCCTTTTTCATTGCTGTGAATGTGCCGCTCGAAGTATGTGTACTGCGCGCCGGCATCGAGCTGTATATGCGCGTCCATAAGATGCTCGACTTCGGAAGCGTTTGAGAAGGTGCAGTGAGAAATAAAATGAGCCTGCGCGTCTTCTTCAAAATGGACATTCATCCGAATATGCTGCAAGCCATTCTCGAGCATCCCGAAACAGAGGTAAACCGGGTTTTTAATTTTTGTCCCGCGCTTCACCACGACATCCACATCCACGCCGCTGCGCGTCTCGGCGGACTCCACAACTAATCCGTCAACCAGGGTAGCGTTGAGAACCGAGTTCCCGTGGATCTCCAGATGCGCGACATCGGGTCCGAAAGAATGTTTATGCATGTTGATAGTTGAAAGGAGGCGGTCTATTGCGCTTTTACTGCTCACACCAGAACCTCCTGGTCGGGAACATTTTTATGCGTGCATGGTACACATCTTCGTTGAAAATAGCTGGTCAGCTTTTCAACCGGTCCTTTATCCACCAGTGCCCCGTTACACAGCAGAAATGCATGGTCCGCGTGCTTTAATACCTCACCGGAGTGAGTGATCATGATCACCGTAGTCCCCTGTTCCCTCAGGCTTGAAAGGACCTCAAAAATTGAGTTTATCGCGTCAATATCTACCCCCGAATCAGGTTCATCCATCAGCACAACCTTCGGCTTCATGGTGACTATCGAAGCCAATTCGATGCGTTTTCGTTCACCGCCGCTCAGCGTTGTGTCAACATCCCTGATGAGATACCTGTCCGGCTCTAATCCTACCAGTTCCAGGGCGTCTCTCGCAATCCGGCTTTCTCCATTATGACCAGCTGCCCGCTGGATAAAATCCGCCACGGAGATACCGTGAAATCTGGCAGGTTCCTGCCATGCCAGTGTAATTCCCAATTTAGCCCTTTCGTTGATTGTAAGGTTTTTTATCGACTTTCCATTGAAGAGGATATCGCCGGAATGCCCGCGGTAATCGGGCAGTCCCATTATGGTATGGGCGAGTGTTGATTTTCCCGCGCCGTTCGGTCCAACCACAGCGTGAATATGTCCCTCCCAAAAATCGATGGACAGGTTTCTAAGGATATGATGTTCACCAAAAGACAGTGAGACATCCTTTAGTTCTATGATTCCCATTTATCCCTCTCTTTTCTGCTCCAGTAAGATTTCCATATAGTATCTCGATTCAATTTTAGCTCTTGATATATTGATATCTGATAATATTTTATTCAGCTTTTCTTTCGAAATATCTATCTCGGATTCATCATCAATAATATACTCTATTTCAACAAACCATCCCAGCTGGTCCACAAGGGTGAGCTCAACAAGAGCTTGATCATAGGAATACATATCTCCGGTTTTTTTCTTTTCTATGTATGTAGTATACCCAAGATAGTCACAAAAGCCAATAAACTCCAGCTCATCCGACACGTTAAATTCATATTCCCTGTTCACTTCGATGCCGTCTTCTCTGCTCTTCTTTTTATAGGTTACCGTGCAGACGCCGGCGTCATGTCTTATTCGAAAGAGGGACCCGGATAATCCTTGTCTTGTGAAATAGGTGTCTTTTTTTTCATAGCTTCTCACGTGCTGCGCGATCTGGTTTAATGTATTCCTGATACGGTCCGGATCATCGACTTTTGCTTTCAGTTCCACTTCAATCGCCATTGTCAGTCCGCCTATTCCTTCCAGGGGAATATCATTCCCTTTAAAGTTCGCTGGCCTGTTTTTTCTCTCTCATCAATAAGCAATGCATCCCAGGGAATGGACTTTCTGCTTTTACCGGGATTTTTTTCAATGTACTCATACTTGTACATCCTGAGCTTCAATGCAATTTGATGGGAAAGAAGAACGGCACTCATCCCCGGTATGAGAAATGCGGTTATCCCTGAAAGTATGACATTGAAAACAGTGTATATCCCGAGGAAGAGGGTAAATCCCGGATTGTCAAAACAGATAAAAAGACTCTTTTTTATGATCCCTTTTATTGAATTATCGAGCTGCGCCTTCACGGGGAAAAGCCACAAAGTGACAAACCACCAGAAAATGGAAAACCAGAACAGGATTGAAGCGGCAGTGAGTCCGACAAGCCCGCCCATGGTCAGATAAAAAGGAAATCCCACTATCAATACGATGCTCTGAAAGGATGAGATGGTGCCGAAAATGAAGGACACCTTCCACATTGAAATGACAGCCGGTACAAGCTGACGAAGTTCGGGCGCCTTTCCCCCGATCAAGTCCAGGGTAAACACTGACACTCCCCCCGCGTACATATGCAGCAGGTAAATCAGGACCACGATGACCGCGATGGCTCCAGCCGGGATGCTTATCAGAAACCTGGGTATCGTCAGGAAGGCCAGCAGGAGGATAATAAAGCCAATATTTAAAATCGCCAGGGTAATGAGATTATCCCATCCGTCAAAAAAAGCCTTTTTCAGAAAAAAACCAATCATATTTCCACCTGATTCCTATCGCACGCGCAGCTTTGGATAAACTGACAGCAGAAGAAGCGCAATCACGCAAAAAGCCCATTCCAATCCCACAGTATCAGCAAGGGCACCGAATAATGGTGCCAGAACGGTAACGACCAATGTCTTCAACTGACTTTCAATGGATAAGCCTGTGGCCATCACGGAACCCTTGATATTCTCGCTGATATAGCCCAGAGTCATAGGACGGCGCACATTCTGGAGTATGTAGAATCCTATGAAGATAATCACACCCGGCAGGAATGCATTGTAGCGCATACTCAATCCGACGGCAAGCAGCACTCCGATGGAAAGCAGATAGACAGTGTTCAATCCCGTCATCTGCGATTTGAACTTTTCCGCGACTAATCCCGAGTATTGAGATACGATGGATGTAAATACATATAAAACAAAATAGAGAAACCCGACCACTACGGCAATTCTTCTCTGATCGGTCAAGGCCATAAGAACCGGTAAAGATAAGGCGAGGCTTTTCATGACCGGCTGAATATAGTCCTTTGATGTCTTGAATACTCCATCGTATATACTGGAGTTCAAAAATAGATACCGTAATTTCCTGGACTGGAGTAATCCGCGGAATTCTTCCAGGGTCCTGTTAACGGCAAAAACGGTTTTCATTTTTATTCTGCGATACAGCCCCGCCTCTGTCTCCGATGGGGACCGCTCTTCCGGATTATTTCTGTCAACACTGAAATCGAGATAACGCGGGTAGCTCCTGATCAGAAAAAAACCGAACACATAGGGAATTGCGGTGAAGAGAAATACGGTGCGGTAAGCCTGGAAAGAAAAAACCAGCGCCGCGGCGATCAATGCCGACAGTGCCGAGCCCCTTTGACTCCAGCTGCGGGTATGCCCATAGTAATGTACTTTCTGATCTTCCAGTTTATTCCTTTTGAGATAGTCAAGTATCATCGCCTTATGCGTTCCGCTCCGGAAGGCTTCCCCGAAGGCAAAAAGGACCATCGCGAAAATATACATACCGAATCCCGGATAAAAATAAAAAACCAGAAAGGAGAGAATATAGGCGCCGAAAGCCGCCATCATGGCTTTGCGTCTGCCGAATGAATCGGCTACAACACCGGTTGGTATTTCGAGAACATTGGTACAAATTTCACGGACACCGAATAAAATGCCTATTTGAAAATAACTAATTCCGGATTCAATAAAAAAAAGCAGCAGATACGGATCAAAAAACTGCAGGTTTTTTATAAACCCATACATGCAGAATTTGTAATACTGTACATCTTTTTTTATTTTTTCCATCATAAAATCTTAATAAAAAAAGCCGTCTCTGTATACACAGGACGGCTTTCTGGATAGTGGCGAAGGGATTTGAACCCCTGACCGAACGGATATGAGCCGTTTGCTCTACCAACTGAGCTACGCCACCGCTTAAATGATAGCAGCAATATACCAATGGATTGTATTTCATGTCAATATGCCTGTAGAATAGTTTGTATCATAATTCTCGCGATATGGAATAAGTCGCTGAGAAGATTATGTGGAGGCAGCTTTGAAACATGAATGGACTACCGTCGTCCGCAGTTATGAACTTGATATGCATCGTCATGTGAACAATGCTACATATCTGCAATACCTGGAAGCCGCCAGGATGGATTTTCTTAACAGCATTGGATTTGATTACTCAGATTTTTTTCGGAAGGGTTATAGCCTGTTTGTATCAAAAATAGAAATTTCCTATAAATCTCCGGCATATCTCTACGACCTGATCAAGGTGACAACCGAAACAGTCAAGAAAAAACGTTTTAGCGGGACCTTTCGTCAGACCATCAGCCGCGACCAGGTAATCCTCGCGGACGCGTATGTAACCTGGGCCTGTGTGAACAAAAAAGGCAAACCTGTTCCATTACCTGATGAATTCAACTATCCGGAATTTACACCTTTTAATCAAAGCATCCCTATATAATTTATGGTGTCAAGCTTCATGGGGACGGGGCAGTAATAATGACGCGTCGTCAAACCAGCTTGTAATGCCTGCTGAGATCAAACAATTTTGAATTCCAATAGTTCTGGGAAGTAAAACTCCGGCGGTCCGCGGGATCCGATATCCTGCCGGCTATCTTCTGGAGGCTCTGGAAAGCCTTGCTCAGATAGGTAAGCATGTTGAGTTCTTCCTTGTCTTCGTCTGACGGGAGAGTTATGGTCCTGAAGTAATAGTACAGATGCCGGTACGGATCCTGACGGCTTATACGTTCCTGAGCGAAGAGATTCTGGAAAGCTTCCTCAGACTCCTCTTTATGTCCCATTTCATGCAGACAGAAGCCCTCGATTGAGTAGAGGATCTGTCTCAAGGTATTGTATACCCCCGGTATCTTGAGTGCAAAATTTTCATACGGCTCAAAACCATCCACCGGAAGCCAGCAGATGGGCAGGATATCATCCGATTCATCTTCGAGATAACGTATCGCCGTCTCAATATAGCTTTGGGCGGATTCAAGATTTCTGTTCAACAGCTGCCCTTCCGCCTGAAAGTACAGCGTTTCGGCAGTGGCAGGTAAGGATGCCAGAATGTTCTGCCCATTGTCTATATACCCCTGGTATATGGCTGCCCGTGCCAGCCAGGACATAAAGTAGTTATGTTTCTGCGCCCCGAAATAGAGCCTGTCATGGGTCAGGAGTTCCTGGAACAACTGGTAGGCCTCATCATACCGTCCGAGTTCAAATTGAATACGGGCCCGCAGCATCACAGTATAGCGCTCCCAGAGCCTCCTTCCCGTGCTGTGGGCCCTTTGCTCAGAGGCGACCGCGTGGGAATATGACAGTGAATAATCTCCTGTCAAATAATAACTGAGCGCGGTCAGAGCGATGCTTTCACAGGCCACTGAATTGAGAGTTGTGTCATAGGTTTTCTGCCGCGCCTGTCGGAAGTACTCCGATGCTTCCGTCATGCGGTTGTTGGTGAGCATTACTTTTCCCAGCAGAATGATCGCTCTGCTTTCCAGTTCGGGAAAGTTTTCCTCCTGCACCTGCAGCAGGGACTGCTTCACCTTTTTTAAAACCAGTTCGTTCTCGCCTCGTTTTCTCCAGAGGTATTCGCCTTCGACATAGGTGAGCAGGATCTGAGGCCAGCGCTTGATTGAATTATCCTCGTTGGCTGAAGGGGATGTTGTGAATAATTCTCTGTAATACTCTTCCGCGCTCTGCATGTCCCCGTCGCACATGCTTGCCAGCAGCAGGACCGTGTTGTTGACAACCGGATGATTATCGCCAAGTAAGGTGATTGCCTTTTTTACCTGCTCGAAAAGCTTTATTTCCATATTGGAAAGTATATGCTGGACAATAAGGCGGTAGATGCTCAGCACTCCCTCCTCTGAAAAATGCATTCTATTTGCCGTTTCAATCAAACTGAACAATTCAAGTTTCTGGGCGTTCAGCACGAGGACTTTTTCAATTACCTTCTCCAAATTTGAAAAATCATTGTGTATCGCGGTCCGCATTTTTTTATATAGATCTTTACTGGTAGGATAGTGATTCGACGTATCGGTTATCATCCCGAGGGATACCAGCTGATAAAGACACTGTTCGGTTTCATCCTTCCCGATCCCGTTTTGGAACATGATCTGAATTATTATCGATTTATCCGCCAAACCGTTGAGTACTGAGCAGCAGTAAAAAACACTTTGTACCTGTTCAACTGATTCACCAAGCACACGCAGAATATGAGAATCCTCCGCGGGATAATCCTGTGATGTATCCGGAGCGGTTCCCGGTATGAAAAGCTGGTAGGGTGAAGAGATGGACATCCCTGTTTTCGATGACAGCTGTTCAATCCATTCACGCATGAGAAAAGTCTCAATACGCAGATTATCGGAGAGCAAAGAACTGCTTCCTTCGCCGCGTATAGTCAGAATCGGAATGAACTGCTTTGATTTTACGTTATTTTTCAAAATATTGAGTATAAACTCCCGTACCTGCTCATCCATCTCATCAAAAGCGTGCACAACGATAATAGGAGGAAATAATTCCATGTTCATATAGCTGCGGTAGACTTCAAGATAGGTCCGAAAATATAGCAGCGCGTCGGTCTCAGACCACGATCGGTAAGGAATAGCGGAAAGCATCTTCAACTCGTCCCAGACTTTTTTCTCGTATGTGCTCTGATACCTGGACAATTGCTCCGGAAAAAGTGGTGTAACATCGTGCAAGAGGGATATATGCGCCGGCCCGATATCATAATGGCTGTTAATTTCAAGCCAGGACTTCTTTTCATTTTTTGACTCGATCATTCGCAGTAAATTTTGAATGATCAGTCTTTTTCCGCTTCCAGAGGGTCCCGAAAGAACAGGGATTTTGACTTCCTTTTCTTCATTCATCAGAAAAACATGATCAAGCAGACGGTCCAGGATGTCCCCTGCGTGAAACAGATCAGGTACCTGTGCTTTTGATAAGTTGGTCCTGTTAAAATCAGTTATTTTATAGTAATTATTCGCTTCCCTGTATGATACAAAATGATCGATCAGATCAAGGGCTTCCCTGGTGCACCATACACCGTCCTCTTCGGGGAGTAAAAAAATCTTACTGATCCCCTGATTGTGTTCAAGCCCCTTCTCCAGCAGCCCGCTCTTCTGCACAAACACGGTCATACCCGGGATTTCTTCGGCTTTCTCCTTGATGAGGTTGTGCAGGTAGAATAGTATATCCACGATTCGGCTTAATGAAGTATTCCCTTCCTCGCATTCGTAAAAAAATATTGCGGACCTGGTTTCCCTTCTTTCAAACCCCGTATTCTGAAAAACTTGTTCAATATCGGTGATAATTTGTTCTATGAGATGTTTCTCTGCTTGCAAAAGCTGATTGAAACCATTAATTTCAATAGTAATATTAATCATCCGCTTTGTATTGTAACGTAGAATACGTTAATGTAAAGTAAAAGCATTGTGAAAAGATTCATAGAATATGAAAAAGCGAAATATCAAAACCTTACTCTGAGAATATTTCCCAGCACACCCTTTCAATATGTGCTTGCCCGCATGAACGAAATAGATTTTATCGGCAGCGATATTTCCTCCGAACATATTATCTATGCCGTCCTTGAACTGCTCAACAATTCTCTGCGCGCCCACAAAGATAAACAAATAGAAGAGCCGATCCTTCTCAAGTTTCGAGTCTGTCCAACGGGATTCGAGATATGTATCCAGGATTGGGGCGGGGGTTTTGATATCAGCGGACTTCCGTATGATCTGTACTCCGATCCCGCAGAAATAGATATCCATAGTAACAGTTTTGAAAGCTACAGGATAAACAATAATTATCAGAGATTTGGCCTGGGTCTCTACCTGGCGAAAAAAACCTTCCCCTATTTTACGTTGAATTTCTTCGACACGCAGAAACAGGAGATACAATGGTCTCCCGACACCGCGGCGGGCACGCAGATAAGGTTGAGAACATTTATTGGAGATTTCACATATATGGATCCATCCGAAACTGAGGGAATATATGAAAAACAGGAGAATATCTAATCGTATTCATTCCTACGCGAAGGCATTTTTTCACTTTTATGATCTCATCGGTTATGTAAGAGATATTTCAGATAATGGATTGCGAATAGAGATCTTGTGCGAAGACCTTCCGGATTTAGATAAAACCGTACATACAACCATTATTTCTCACCCTGATTTGGGGCTTGATCCATTCAATATCCTTACGGAAGCCCGCTGGAGTAAAAGAAACGGTCCGACAATTGCCGTAGGTCTCAAGGTGCTCAGTTTTTCAACAGCACAAGGCGAGGAAATTTTTAACCGGCTGGTGGAAATCTTTGAGGACAATAAATCCCTTTAGCATTTCCCCCTGCAGTACGTGGAATGGATTAGAATTCTATCTTTGGAGGGGCAGCCCCGCCTTCCCAATATGCATCATCCTTTTCTGTAAATGGCCGGCCGTAGATCTGGTCAAAGAGAAACCTGAAATCTTCAGGCTGCATCTCCATGAACTGCACTCCAAAATAGGTGATACCAATGGATTCATATCTCCTCATTACCCGGCCGACGACCTTCATCGTCCGTTTCCCGATATTCAGCACCAAATCGAGGTCCGTATAGATCCTGATTTCTTTACTCAGCTCTCCGGAAGGATAAGAAAATAAAAGACCAGAGGCACTGACATTGATTATTTCGGCCTGAAAGTTTTTCTTCTCTTTTTTTTCCGGGGCAAAATAACCGCTGTCCTTCAGGGCAAACGCGAGGACATAGGAAAACTCAAGCGCGAATTCGAGAACATTCAGATTAAAGGGTCTTTTTCTTTTTGCCGTATTCGCGAGATAGATATAACCGACTACATATTGAAGATAGATAATCGGGCAGTACAGTTCAGAAAATAATCCCTCCTCACTTTTATCCTTAAAGTAGTTTTGTACTTCCTGACGGTTTAAACCCAGGTAAACTCCTTCTCTCTCCATTGGATCCGGAAAAAGCTCGATCGTTATAATCGGCTGCTGCGGAAAATCGTTTTCTGCGGGAAGTCCGCGGGACATCTGTGGAATAAAGATGCATTTCCCGGTTTCAGTGACAGCCTTTTCTTCGAGGCTCTTCGGGGCCTTGTTTCGCAGCATCACAATGGTATTTTTCTCGGCAAACTCCGTCGCTTTTTCCCTGAACTGCTTCATGAGTTCCTGTATCACTCCCCCCTGGAAATATTCCGAAACGAGCTGTTCATCAACAGTCCTGTATTCCGAACTTTCGGGAAAACGCAGCTGTACCGCCACGTCTTCAAAAACGAAACTCATCGTCAAGCCCTGCGGCTTAACTATGCGTTCAAATTTTCGTTCCAGATTTTTCACGAGACCGGGGGGTATGGAAAGGGTTACAAGTTCGCCGGGCTCAAGAACGGTTGTCTCAAACATCATGGTATGCCCGTAGTAGGAAAAATAAACCCGCACAGGTTCATTCCGTACCAGCAGTTTGCCTTCACTTGTATCACATTCCACGGTGATAACTTCATCATCACCCTCGATAGCAGTACCCTTTATTTCATATTCCGCCCCATGAATCTCCAGGGGCATCTTATTTTCAGATAAAACTCCGAGTACAAACTCTTTTTCTATTCTACCGACCTTTTCCCCCATTCATTCTCTCCTTGTTACATCTGAAAAGTACCATATATTTCCGGCCGCTCGGAATAATCGGGAAACTGATACTCAATGTCCAGCTCATCCAGGACAAAGCTATCGGACAAGATCCGCCATTCATCATTATTCAGTATAAAGACCATCTCACCTGATGTTCGCCCGATATCTGAAAAAAGCCGGACATCCATCCTCGCGGAACCATTTTCAAATCTTATCCTCCCGAACCTTGTCATCCGGACTGCGTGCTGGAGAGGATTTCGGGTTTCATCCTTGAGAGCTGCCATCGACCTCGCTTCAGCCGCGTACATTTCTTCAAGAGTATCTGTCAAACGCTGATCTTTCAAGGCAAGCGCCCATTTTTCAGCAAGTGTGTATATATTCTTGCTCTCCCGGTCCAGAAGATCGACAATTGACAGCGCGCCGATGACCCTGTCCTGTGGATAGTGCGTTTCCGTTCCGGCATGATCGAAAAACCGTCTCGTACGGTCCATATCTCCAATATTCTGTTTCCTGCTTATATTTTCAGCCTGAGTGTTTGTCTCAGGATTCTGACCTTCTCCGCCAAAGGATAATGTCCTTTGCGGCTTCTCAGCCTCCGGAACGGAACTGGCAGGATTATCCTGAGATGAGAGACTGTTTTCCTCTTTTGAGCTCTTTGCGCAGGAAACAAGCGCGAGAATGACTATTACTGCTATCAGCACAATTTTCTTGCCCAAAAACCACTCTCCTGTCTGACCGTAATTGCCCGAACAATCAGCAATCAGAATATGTCACTATTGTAAACCAATTTCCCCCCGAGTTAAACAATTACTAGCATATGGACAATAAAAATCAGAATCGGTACACTTACTGAAATACTGAAGCGGGATAACTGTCCCCCATACCATACAAGAGGTCCGTAATGCGCCGCGCAGAGATTTTTTCACATCTGGTACACGATTATACAGAACCGATTCGGGATCCTCTCTGGCAGAACATCAATCTCTCTCCCGGCTTGAAAAGGCTTGTCTCACTGGATCCTTTTCAGAAGCTGGGCAGGATCAAACAGCTGGGCCCGGCGTTTCATATTTATCCCGGGGCAGTGCATACCCGGCTCAATCACAGCCTGGGTGTCTTTCATATCTCAAGGAAACTCCTGCTGTCCCTGCTGAATAAATCTGAACGTATACCCCTGACACTGGTTGGGGTCAAAGCATTCCTCACCGCAGCGCTCCTCCATGATCTCGGACATTTCCCGTTTGCCCATTCCTTGAAGGATCTGCCGCTGAAAGATCACGAACAGATGACCGCGGAGAAAATCCTTTCCAATCCCCTCTCCGGGGCAATCAAGGATTGGGTCGGTACCGAACCGGCAATGGTGGCGGAAATAGTAGATGAAAAACTGCCCGTTTCCCACGGACCCGAAGTTCTGCATTACAGGAGACTGCTTTCCGGTGTACTGGACCCCGACAAACTTGATTACCTGAACAGGGATGCATATTTTTGCGGTGTTCCCTATGGTATACAGGATACAGAATATATATTGCATAAGGTCCACCTTCATCCAAAGAGCGGTATTGCCATAGACTCGGAGGCCGTAACAGCGGTTGAAAATATTCTTTTCTCAAAGTATCTCATGTACCAGACAGTGTACTGGCACAGGGTGGTCCGTATAGCTACCGCCATGATCAAACAAGCAGTGTATATGGGTATGATGGAGGGAAAGATTTTACCGGAACAGCTGTACTGGCTGGATGATGAAGAATTTTACCATACCTTCTTTTCAAAAGATTACAAGCCTTTCGAATTGATCGATCAGGTTATGCGGAGACAGTTTTTTAAAACTGCTTTTGAGAGCCCCTTCGATCCCGACAATCCCCTTCACCGGGACCTGACTTCTCTTGAAAAAAGAATACAATACCAGGAAAAGATAGCCGCTCGAATCGAGCGAAAATTGAACTGCAGCGTTTCCCCGTACGAGGTGGTGATTGATATCCCTGAACCGATATCCTTCGAGGTAGAGCTTCTCATCAGGAACAATGATGGATACATACCTTTTGTACAATCAGGTTCCGTATTCAGCCGGCCGGTAGTCGAGGGCTTTACGTCTGCTCTGCGTATGGTGAGGCTCTTTCTTCCGTCCCGTGTATCCAGGCTCGTAAAAGCACCGGAAGAGCTTTTTATATGATCCAAACAGCCGATCTGGTAAGCGGGGAGATCCCTCCCTGGATCCGCCGCTTCGTAAAGCGAACCGGACGGGGAATCAATAAATTCGGAATGATTCATGAGGGCGACCGGGTGCTGCTCTCCATTTCCGGGGGGAAAGACTCTCTCGCCCTCGCCCTTGCTCTGGCCCTCCGTAAACGCTGGCTTCCTATCGATTATGAATTACAGGCACTGCTTATTGACTGGAAGGAATATCCGCTTTCGGAGAAGAAGCTGAATGATCTTCTGTGCTTTTTTCAGAGCCTGAAAATACCCTTCAGCGTCATCCCTGCCACCATGTTTTCAGAATCTTTTAACGGAGAATTCAACTGTTATCTTTGTTCCCGAAACAGGAGACGGATACTGTTCGAATACGCCCGCGAACAGGACATTACAACAATCGCGATGGGTCATCATCTCGATGACTTTGTGGAGACGGCGCTCATAAATCTCTGTTTTCGGGCAGAATTTTCTTCGATGCTTCCAGTGCAGGATTTTTTTTCAGGGAAACTGCATATTATCCGCCCAATGTGTGAGGTACGGGAAACGGTAATCAGCAGGCTGGCACGCGAAATTGAACTCCCGATCGCGAAAGCACCCTGTCCCTACAATGAGACCAACATCCGCTCCAAATTGAAACCAATTATAAAAAATCTGTCTCATATCGATAGATACACGCGGGAACATATTTATAAGGCCCTCGATTACGAAAAAGTTACTCAAAAGAAACCACGAAACATCTTGAAAGAAGGATAATTGTCCCGTATTGTGTGGATAAGGAAAGGTGCGAATGAAGTATTCAAAATTAATGAAAGAGAGAATCCGGAGGGCCACCGTTCTCTTTCGTGAACTTGACTGTGAACTCTTTGATGAAGAAAAACTCGAGGACAGCTACAGCTCCGCTTTTTTAACCTCCGCGGGTCTGCAGGGATTCTTTTATATCGAGCGTGAAAACCGTTTCCTGGAAATCGCCTACAATTTTGCCTTCAGCCCTCAGCTGGGCATATTCCTGCAGCGAAGGATGAATGAAGTTCTTGAAGCCTGTTTTGAATACGGTTGTTACATGAATACTTATTCCGACGAGAGCGCTGTCGGGATCTCTGTTTTCAGCAAGATTTACTTCAGCGGTTTGAATTATTCCAGCTTGAAGGATACCCTTCTTGATTTTTTACGCTGTGCTGATACGATCAAAGAGGTGGTCAGTCTGAAGAAGTCGTAGCGAGGAGCCTGCCATGGAAGTTCACAATATGATGGAAGACATAGTTTTTCAGATCGTACAGGAGATGTTTGAAGAAAAATCCGGAAAAGACTTTGCCCTTGCCGACTGTTATCAATGCAAGCTTGATGTAGTGTGCTATGTGCTAAACAGGATCAGACCGGAATATATCATTTCAGGCAGGGGTCTGGCGCATTATGAAAGCGATTATCAGAATAATATTCAGAAAAATGCCGATATCGCTGCCCTTATAAA
>Ga0272442_10002659_pt1 | contig 25652 bp, 20 predicted proteins | sample SSMForm2O_FD_200262 | JGI IMG/M metagenome (GOLD analysis project Ga0272442, IMG submission 200262) | Marine sediment archaeal communities from Little Sippewissett salt marsh, Falmouth, MA, United States - SSM-Form-2O | ecosystem: Environmental > Aquatic > Marine > Wetlands > Sediment ... | reverse complement strand
TGCATCGTCCAGACTGTCCAGTGCACTGGTGTATTCTTTATTATCCCTGAGCCTGAGAATCGCGGCTGCGAAACGGCCAAGCTGATTCACCATGCGCATTATGTAATCCTGTTCAAACATGCACTCTCCAGCACTGGAAGATTTATCAGGGAACGGATTTTTCAGCCAGGAGTCATGTCCGCGATGATGCTCTTCTGCGCGCTTTTCTAATCCGCCTTCGGAAAAACAAGCGTAAACACGCCCTTTTCGTTCTTTGCCTGCATTTTCGAGGCGTCGACCGGCCCCGGAAACATCACTGTCCGCGAAAAACTGCCCGTTCTGCGTTCACTTCTCACCACACTACCGCTTTTATCCTTCTGCTCTGAAACACTGCTCCTTGTGCCCGAAACCGTTACCATCTTCCCTTCCACATTCACGTTGATACTGCTCTTATCGACACCGGGCAGATCGATTCTGATTACATAACTGTCTTTTTCCTCGTGAACATCGATATCTGGCGTAAATCCCGGCTCCCGCACCAGGCCGCTGTACTTCGGGCTCTGGCCGAAGTGCCCTATTGCATCGCTGAACACCCGGTTCATGTGATCCTGCATGCGCTGCATCTCTGCAAAGGGATCCCACCTGTCCGGATCGAACGGGCTTGAAAACCAGTCGGAATCAATATCGAAAGGATCCCTGTCAGGCTGCTTTGCGGCCGGTCCTCCGGGTGGATCGTGATCCTTCTTCATCACGGCTTCGGTCCTGTGCTGTTGATCTGCATTTGAGCTGATACCCAGCCTGTCAATCTGGTTCTGCATCCTGTGGATCATTGACGCCAGAACAAGTACAACAACGACGAGAAGTGCAATGACCACGGACTGAACCCATCTATATTTTTCTTTTTTTGTCATGATGCTCCTCCTTCGTTCATTGAGTTTCCATGCTGCTCTCAAGAGCAACAGTATCCCCGTCCCTGAGTTTCGAAATCATGGATGCGGGTTTTCCATTAACAAGTACACGTACCTTTCCATTTGAGCGCCCCGTCCGGCGTGCGAAATCGAGCACTGTGGATCCCGCCGGAAGCCGCATCTGTCCTGCACCTAGACCAAATACTACTATTTCGTCGCGATAGACCATGTCCTGCAGCCGATCGAGAAAGGCATCGTGGCTTTCGCTGCTTTCGTGTTCCTCAATAAGGTTCCGCATCCAGTTGAGTTGCCTGTTCTGTTCCATGGCAGCGTCCTTTTCGGTCTTGTAAAGCCAGTGCGCGGCCACACCGAATACGGCATCCGTGTGCATCGCTTCGGTACGAATCTGAAGTTCAACCGGTTTGTGCGAAATTTCACGGACCGGATAGATACATGTATGAATCGACCTGTAGCCGTTCTCCTTGGGCAGACCTATATAATCCTTGAACGTCCCTTGAACCGGCTGAAAATACGTGTGCAGCAGTCCAAGAACCGAGTAACACTGAGGAACCGAGGAAACTATGATGCGCAGTCCAATCTTGTCCGTGATGTTCCTTAGAGAAAGATTGGAGCTGCACATTTTCCTGTACAGGCTGTATATGCCCTTGGTTCTTCCATGAACAGCCCCGTTAATCCCGTTTCTTTTAAGAAGTTTCTCTATTACATCCCTCAGGAGATCCAGGCACTTTTTATCCTCAATCTGTATGGGTTCGTATGCTTCTTTTATGTTCCCGTATACTTCCGGCTCCAGTATTCGAAAACACACGTCTTCCAGGCGGGAACGCATGGCCCCCATTCCGAGCCTGTCGGCGAGGGGTACGTAGAATTCCATGCTTTCCCTGGCGAGAGACTCGATATCTCCATCGCCCGCCTCACATGACCGCTCGAGTCTGAAGATTCTCAGACTTATCATCAGCACGGACGAGCGGATATCACGAGAAAAAGAGTCGAGAAGTTTCCTGACATTTTCCCGCTGATAAATCCTGGATTCAGTGCCGGACAGGCTCTGATCCTGAAGGCTTTCAACCAGATCAGCGGTGGCATCTCCGAAATGATCCAAAATGTTCTTATGGTCGAGCCCCCCGATTTTCCTTAATGGAGCAAGAAAAAGTGCAGTGATAACAATATGATCTGCCTTGTGTTCCATGATAAGTTCAGCAATGCTGATACATTCTTCCATGTCAGACACCGGTACCCCTAATCCCATATCAACAGCATTCAGAATCATGTCGGCCTGATTCTTCGGGAAGGTATTATTCACACGCGTGATAAAACTGTTAACCAGCTCGCTTCGCATAATTCTTTCTCCATCAGAACGCCCGTTTTCCAGATCGACTTTTCTGATCAATAAACAAATCCCGGGGCATGCTTATTCCGGAAGCACGCCGCCTTGACGGCTTCTGAAGTGTGCGTTGTAATTTCCTTTCTCTGATAAGGAAGGAGAAAAAATGACCATGGCTTACAGACCCGACCTTAAACTTCATGTGAACGTTGATCATATCGCAACCATAAGACAGGCCAGGGGCGGCGATCAGCCCGATCCCGTGCTGGCCGCATCGCTTGCCGAAGTCGCCGGGGCGGACGGGATAACGGTTCACCTCAGAGAGGACAGGCGCCATATTCAGGACAGGGACGTGGAAATCCTGCGCCGCACCGTGAAGACGCTGATCAACCTGGAGATGGCGCTTACGGACGAGATGATTGGAATAGCGACGCGGACGGGACCCGAAATTGCCAGCATAGTTCCCGAGAAGAGAGAGGAACGCACAACCGAGGGCGGGCTGGCCGTAGCCTCTGATCTGAAGCGCGTAAGCGGGGGAACGGCAAGGCTGAAGGAAGCGGGAATAAAGGTGAGCTTTTTCATCGATTCTGAGCCTGCAGAGATCGAGGCGTCAAAGGAAGCGGGCGCAGACCTGATTGAGCTTCACACCGGCGATTACTGCAACAGCAGGGGCGAAGAAAAGGAGCGCGAGCTCGAACGCCTTGAAAAGGGTGCGGCCCTTGCAGACAAGATCGGCCTCGGCGTAGCCGCGGGACACGGGCTCGATTATTTCAACGTGGCCCCTGTGGCGCGTATAAAAGAAGTAAAGGAACTGAACATAGGCCATGCAATCGTGGCCAGAGCATCCATTGTAGGCATGGTCGATGCGGTGCAGGGTATGATGAGGGCAATGGGAAGAGCATGATTATTTCCGTCGGCATTGACGTGTGCCCCGTAAGCCGCATGCAGAAAGTGCTGGACAGGCATGGAGACCGGTTTAAAAAGCGCGTTTTTGCTCAGTCCGAAATCGATTTTGCAGGCACCGGGGCTGTAAGCACACAGAGGCTGGCCGCACGTTTTGCAGCAAAAGAGGCTGCAATGAAGGCGCTTTATGCGCCGTCGGGAATAGGTTTCAGGGACATCATCGTAAACCGCGGCAAAGACAGCCCTCCGACTCTAGAATTCCGCGGAGTTGCATCAAAACAGGCCGAAAAGCTCGGAGTATGCGCAAAGCACCTGTCGCTTACGCACGCGGGTGACGTTGCCGCCGCCGTGGTCGTACTGGAGGGAGCCGTCGGCTGATGGAGAGAAACATGTGGAACTCAAACGTATTCATGACAAGACAGCAGATAAGGGAGCTGGACAGGCTCGCAATAGAAGAACTGGGCATTCCCGGTCCGGTTCTGATGGAAAACGCGGGACGGGGCGCAGCGGATTTGATCTGTTCGCTTATTGAAGACGGCCATGCCAAGGTGGCCGTGGTGGCCGGGGCAGGCAACAACGGCGGCGACGGCTTCGTTGTTGCAAGGCACCTTCTGAACAGGGGCATCAGTACAAAGGTATTTCTCGCATCGGCAAGGGAAAAAATAAAGGGCGATGCAGGTCTCAACCTGATGCTTCTTGAAAAATCCGGCCTTCAGACCGAGGATGTCACCTCAAATGAAAGCCTTTCCGCCCTGCTGACCGAGCTCAAGCATTCCGACGTCGTTGTCGACGCTCTTCTGGGCACGGGTCTCAGCCGCGAGGTAAAAGGTCATTTCAGGGATTTAATCGAAGTAATCAACAGCTGCGGTAAGGAAGTTGTATCGCTGGATATGCCGTCAGGGCTAGATGCGGACAGGGGCATAAGCCTCGGCGTATGCGTCGAAGCGGGGTACACGGTTACTTTCGGACATCTGAAAACGGGACTCGTAACCTACCCCGGAGCCGCCCTTGCCGGAAACGTTCATGTTGTGGACATAGGAGTACCTTCCGGGCTGACGGACAGAGCGGGAAAAAACGGAGTCCTTCTGGACGAAACAGGCATCAGGTCGCTCTTTAATCCAAGGGCACCGGACGCGCACAAGGGACACTTCGGGCATCTCCTTGTACTGGCCGGTTCCATGGGAAAGACAGGGGCGGCCGCCCTGTGCGGAAAATCTGCAATGCGCTCGGGTGCGGGACTTGTAACCATTGCGACTACCGGAGAGGCACAGAGTGTCCTGGAGTCCAAGTCACTCGAGACAATGGTTGATAATGTAATTGAGCGTCACGATTCACCGCTGAGCGAAAAGGCGGTAAAAAAGCTCGAAGACCTGATGGAAGCAAAGGCGGCCTTTGCCGTGGGACCGGGCCTTGGAACATCGCCCGGCATCTCGGCCCTTGCAATGAAGCTGATCGAGCAGGCAGAGGTTCCATGCGTGGTCGATGCCGACGGCGTCAACATCCTCGCCGCTCAAAAGCTCGATGCAGGGTCATGGAAATTCAGGGCGCCCGTGATTCTTACACCCCACCCCGGAGAAATGTCACGGCTGAACAAACAAAGCGTCAGGGACATACAGTCGAACCGCATATCCACGGCCGGAAACTTTGCACGGGACAGAAACGTGATCGTGGTTCTGAAGGGTGCGAACACCGTCATCGCAGCGCCGGACGGAGAAATTTTCGTTTCGCCCACGGGAAATCCGGGAATGGCTTCAGGTGGATCAGGCGACGTGCTCACGGGCATTATCGGCTCCTTTCTTTCGCAGGGAATGAATCCTGTCGACGCTGCCTGTGCAGGTGTTTTCCTGCACGGACTCGCTGCGGACAGCGCCGCAGATCGTATTGGAGAAACAGGCCTTGTGGCCGGGAATATAATGGAAGAGGTGCCCCTCATCCTCAGGGAGTGGGAACAGAACCAGAACACTTAATCCGTGCAGTCGGAAGTGCAGATGGGTTGCACAATCATAATTTACAGCTCTGTTAAATTTTTTCATCAACACTTCGATATTGTTTAACAATTTCATTGATTACCATTTTTGTGCAGATTATACTTGTTGTTTAATAAAGAGCTTTTCAGAAAATCAATAAGGAAGAGGGAAAGGCAATGCAAAACAGAAAAAATAAAATTGCACACTTCATCATCTGCCTGCTGGCATGCGCCGCATGGCTCATCGTGCAGACAGCGTGCGATGATCCCGACTCGTCACGGGACGAAGACAGCAACGGGGATGAATCCGCACAGGGCGAGGGTGATGGAGGTTCAGACACCGATACGGACACAGACACCGACACCGACACCGATTCCGATTCAGATGGCGATGTTGAATGCTCTCCCATGGAATGGGGAGAGGATTACGTAGTCGGCGAAAAGGTCATGAACTGGGAAAACACCGGTTACATGGATTCGGATGAAGACGGCAAGGTGGAACAGGAAGTGGTTGACGTCAGTCTCGAACAGCTTCGCTGCGCCGGTTACCAGTCAGTGGTGTTCGTCTTCGGCGATACGTCCTGACCCATCTGCCCTGCCTGGTTCAGGCAGATAGCAAAAGTTCAGCAGCAGATTTACGAAGCAGACAGCATCGTGTGGGCGGCATACAACTGCGGAGGCAGGTTCTGTACGATCGAAGAGGCCTACGCAATATTAAGCAGGGTCATAGACGGCTGCGTAATGACTGGCGAGGCACCTCCCGTGGCAGTGGCGGCTACGCCGTTTACGGGCATCATCGACCTCGAGACCGGGATACTCCTGGACACCAGCAACATGAACTATGCCCCGTCCGTTGATCAGGTTCTCACCCTGGTTCAGCAGGCGGCCGCCGACTAAGATTATTCAGTTATAACCTTCAGATTTCTATGACAGCGGTGGATTGATCCTTTTCAGGAACCTTCCAGGGCACAAATGCGTCTAACAACTAACTAGTAATAACCATAGAAAGTCTTTTATGAAAGGAGGCGTAAAGGTGCGCGCATACAATAAGAACTTGCTGACAGGAATTATGGTGATTTTCATACTTGCAGTGCAGCTTCCGGCCTGTAACCAGGGAAGCAGCAGCACCGATAACACTGATTTATACGGCCAGGACGCATCCATGGACGGATCTGGTGATGCAGATACGGACAGTGACAGTGACAACGACAGTGACAGTGACAGCGATACAGATCCCGGATGGAATGATGATGACGGTGGAACCGTCGAAGTGCAGGATGGTGGCGTTGTCATAACTGAAGAAGATGGGACTGTAATTGTATGTTACAAGACAGAATGCGACGGAAGACTGCTGGCATGCGGCGACTGCGAAGACAACGACGAAGACGGAAAAGTCGACTGGAGGGACAGGGAGTGTCTCGGTCCGTGTGACAACACGGAGGGGCCGGCTCTGATTTCCGATGTAGGGGGAGTTACGGGATCCACCTGCCATATTGACTGCTATTTTGATTATGGAAACGGCATGGGAACCGGGAGTGACGACTGCTGGTGGGATCATCAGTGCGATCCTCTTGAACCGGAGAAGGATCTGTGCCCTTACGACAACAAGGTTGCGAACAATGAGCATTTCTGCCCGGACGAACAGTCTGACCTGTGTGATACAATCTGCCTGCCTTTCACGCCGAACGGGTGCGACTGTTTCGGATGCTGCACATTTCCGGAGCTTGAAGGCAAGGGCCCGGGCGGAAGCGATGGTTACGTCTGGATAGGTGCCAAGGATTCTGATGGCAACGGAATATGCACTCTAGCCGATGTCAGCAATCCTGAAAAATGCCCGCCGTGCACTCCTATAGACAACTGCTTCAACGAATGCGGAAGATGCGAAATATGCATAGGCAAACCCCTGCCGCCGGATGATTGTTTTGATAATCCTGACGGACCTGCCGACGGACAGTGCCCTGATGACCTTGAGCCCTGTGGGCTTCCCGGACTGGATCCCTGTGATCCCGGTTACTACTGCGTGAGCGGCTGCTGCCAGGCCACGAACGAAATAGAGTAGGACCGCTCCGAAAAATCCTCTTACGCCCTTTCCAGCACCCAAATGACAAGAATATATAATATGGTTTAACATCGCGAAGCAGGATGAATGGAGAAAAGCAGTCGAAGCTTTCAGTCGTAATCGCAGGTGGGGGATGCCGCACCTTCTGGAGCCTCGGTGTTCTTGAACAGAACAGGTTCATTCTTCCGCACGTTTTGGAGTATGCCGGCGTCTCGGCCGGCGCGGCCATGGCCCTTGCCGCGTGTACGGACCGATTGAGACAGACTGCCGATTTTTTCAGGAAGATCACGGCTGAAAACAGCCGCAATTTTTATATCGAAAACGTGTTTACGAAAAAGCGCGCTTTCCCACATGATTCCATGTATCGCAGTGCGGTGAGAAGCATTCTTGAAGAAGCCGGTCTTGAGAAAATCCGGCATGGAGCGCCTGTGAGAATCCTGCTGGCGCTTTTCAAACCGGATGTACCGGTGCTGCCCGTTGTCTACAGGGCACTCAAGTCATACAGTAAGCGCAAGAAGAACAACATCGTTCACGGGCCGGATACTCCGATCGAAGGGCTTATGCCAGAAACAGTAACCGCCCAGGATGCCGGGAGCGTGGACGAGCTGTGTGATCTGGTTCTTGCATCATCATGCACACCGCCTGTCATTGAAAAACAGATGATCAACGGGCTGAGCTGCGTGGACGGCGGCCTTATCGATAACGTTCCCGTTCGCGCCCTGTCTGAAGAAGCGAGGTCCGGCAGAGTCCTCGTTCTGTTGAGCAGGCCGATGACGGTCGAACTTCTGCCTTCTGGTGATTCCATGCTTTACCTTGCACCGGAAAAGGCACTTCCCGTTGCAAAGTGGGACTACACGAGCCCCGAAAAGGTGGAAGAAACATTCCTGCAGGGCATGCGCGACGGCAAAAAAGCTGAAGAGCGTATAATATCCCTTCTGTCTGAGGGTTCATGATTCTGTAAGGCAATCAGGACTTTGATACTGACTTAGTTTGCCAGTCTGGTTTTGACGACAAACGAGGGGATACGCTCTTTTTCCTCAAAGATGCGGCGGTAATTTTCGGCTTCGCGCTTTTTTTCAAATGGTCCGATGCGGACCCTGAATATTCTTCTGCTGTCGCTGTCCTGTGAATCCCTTGCCGGAACTATGAAAGTACTGTGCTGTTTTTCGATCAGGGCGGCTGCAAACTCTCTTGCCTCGTCCAGGCTCCTGAACGACCCGACCTGTAAAGAATAAATTCCCGGCTCGTCATGTCTCGGCGGAATCAGGACTTTGGGCTCTTCTTTTTTTAGTACCGGAAGAATCCCGGGCCTGTTGATTTCAGCTTCGGCCGATGCGGATTCAAAGGCCACACCCTCTTCATCCGAAACCGACCCTGCCCCGGCCGAAGCCTCCTCGACGAGGGCCGTGTGAAACGACAGCTCGGTATCTTTCTCCGCCTCAGTGCTTTTTCCGGTATCTTTCTCGATATTATTGAGCAGGGCCAGCGGATCAGAAGATTTGCACGCAGCAACCGGTTTTGAATTTGTTCCTACGCCTACGCCCAGGGCGAATACTCCGCAGATAACGGCACACAGCACTGTCCCCAGAACAGTGGCGCGTGTTTTTTCCATAACCACGACACCCTTCTGCTTTATCTGTGCTGTGCTCATCCTGTATCTTCCTGTAAAGAAAAATCACGTCTCATATCCCATATGTAGGATAAATGGATACATAAGTCAATTTTTCAGCAATTACAACGGGATAAATATGGCTTTCCTGTGTCACTGTAAATTCATCATTGAAGATCACATCAAAACCGAGCATGTTAGAGGGAACTTAACACACGGCAATGACTGGAGGAAAAAAATGAGAACTCATAACACTCTTATGGCTGTAATGCTCTGCATCCTTTTTCTGCCCCCGGCGTCCCGGGCTGCGGAAGGCATGTTCCGCATGGACAATGATGCCCCGCTTCTAATGGAAAAGCTGAAAAAAACAGGGCTCAGGCTGGACGAAAACTCCCTTCGCGCGCTCAGAAAAAGTGTAATACAGGTCAACTACGGCGGCACAGGTTCTTTCGTGTCCCCGAAGGGTCTGATTGTAACGAATCATCACGTTGCATACGGCTGCATTTCCACCCTGGACACCATGCAGGAACACAAGGGCATACTCGAAGAGGGTTTTGCTGCTGCTGAAATGAGAGACGAAATTCCCTGTCCGGGTTTCGAGATCCTCGTTGTGAATGAACTAAGGGACGTAAGTGACGATGTGAAATCCCGGGTCGGTGAAAAAGCATCCGGATCGGATCGTTTTGAAAAAATCCGCCTGGCAAAAGAGGATATTACAAAGGAATGCGAGTCGGGAGAAAAAAACATCTGCACTGTATCCGAAGTAAACGGGGGTACGGCATACCTGCTTTCGGTCTACAGTAGAATACGGGACGTAAGGCTCGTGTATGCGCCGGAGAAGAACCTGGGCAAGTTCGGCGGCGACACGGACAACTGGATGTATCCCCGCCATACGGCGGATTTCACCTTTCTTCGCGCCTACGTGAACGAAAATGGAGAAGGCACGGCGCATTCCACTTCGAATGTGCCCTACAGGCCGGATGCCTACCTGAAAGTCTCTGGCGATGGAATTGCCAGGGATGATTTCGTAATGGTCATGGGTTTTCCGGGCAGGACTCAGAGGCATATACCTTCTGCCGTCGCCCGCTTCGCGGTTGAAGTGGAGATGCCTTTCAAGCAGAAGCTGTACAGCGACATCATCGAGATTATCAGGGCCGAAAGCGAAAAAAGCGACGACGCAAATAGAAGGTACAACTGGGTGGACTGGGCTCTGAACAACGCGGTCAAGTATTATTCCGAATCCCGGGCGAACTTTAAGAAATGGAAGGTGATTGAGAACAGAATGGAGTCTGAAAAAAAACTGGCTTCACAACTGTCATCCGATCCGGGCCGGCTGCAGGAATACGAGAAGCTGATGTCCAGGCTGAATGAAATTTATGAGGGCTACGGAAAATACTATGCGAAGTTTGCCATTCTGGAGCGTCTTTCCGGATGGGCGCTTCCATCAATACAGTCGGTTTCGGACATTGCCAGATGGGCCGTGGAAAAGGACAAAACCGACCGGATGCGCAAACTGGAGCGTTACAAGGACAAGAACGTTCACAAGTTCGTTGATGCATCCGACAGGCTGGACGGCAGGATTACGATCGACGTCGAAAAAGCGCTGTGCCTTTACCTTCTGAAAAGGGCCCGTGGCCTGGATGCCGGGCAGAGGCCCCGGTTTATCGCAAAACTTCTCAAACGGGCGCGCGCAGGCCTGAAGAAGATGGAGCGCGCGGCCAGGCGCAGCGGCATGTCTTTCGGGGAGTATTATGAAAAGGAACTGAAGGCTCAATATGTCGACGACGAACTGGCAAGAGCCGTTGACTGGATGTACGGAACAACCGGGCTTCTTGCCCATTCCACCGATAATGAGGAAATGGAAAGGGCTAAATGGAAACGCCGCTTCCTCCTGTACGACGACGGAAGGAAAACGAGGAAATTCAGGGACCCTCTGCTTGATTTCATAAGAGATGCAATAGACGAGTTCGACGCGCTCAGGTACGGCGAGTACGCAGAGGTCGAGCAGGAGTGGGATACTGAAATACGGCCCGGGCTGATCTCGCGTTTCTTGAAGCCGGCATATCCCGACGCGAACTTTACGCTTCGCATGTCATACGGTGATGTAAGGGATTATCATGAGACAGCTACCGGGAAAACCCACAGGTACATCACGGACCTTGCGGGCCTTATCGCAAAGGACACAGGAGAAGGGGAATTCATTGCACCCGGAAAGCTGAAGCAGGTTGCAGAATCGGGCGATCTCGGGCGCTTCGTAGACAGTAACATAAACGACATCCCCCTGAACTTTACGGCAACACTGGATACAACCGGGGGCAATTCCGGAAGCCCCGTTCTCGACGCTCACGGCAGGCTGGTGGGTCTTCTGTTCGACGGAACACCCGAATCAATCCTGAGCGACTGGCAGTACCTCGAAAAGCAGCAGCGATCCATAATCTGCGATATACGCTTTGCACTGTTTCTCGCCGAGAAAGTGCACCCGACCGGTAGGATTCTGAAGGAACTAGGTTTCTGATTCAAACCATTCAACCCTGGGCTTTCTCCTGGGCGGGGTTCTGAAAAATTCAACCGCGCTTTCACCCATGGCAATCACGGCACCCAGGTGATTGTACGGCGGTATTCCCAGTTTTTTCCACATGCTCCTGTCTCTTCTCATGGCGGTAAGACAGAAACCGGACACCAGGGTGCCTATTGAGCGGGCGTGCGCGCACAGAAGAAGATGGGCCGCCGCAAGGTTGATGTTCGCCAGGGCGATGTGCTCGATTCCGGGTGCAGACGCCATTGCAACCACGGGTGCGTTATGAAAAAGGCGGTCGTCTCCCTCGATACACGGAGCCAGGTGTGCGGCCATGGCCGGGACCTGAATCCTGTAATTGCTCACCACCCTCTTCCCCACGGTCATATTCAGCCCGAGTCTTACGAGCGGATTCTTAAGCCTTCCGGCCAGCCTGTTGTAATACCTCGCAGTGAATGCCGTCAGCTCATCCAGCATTTTCCGGTCGTCAATCAGGAGCCAGCGGATGTTCCGGGTATTTGTGGATGCAGGCGAATGACGGGTTGAATTCAAGAGTTCCTCAACCCTGTCTCTTTCGAGCGTCTTGCCGCTGAAAACGCGCGCCGATCGCCTCGTTCTCAGAAAATCGTCCAGCGCACCCGGAGAAACCGGGTTGGAACCCGGGAGATCCTGGAAATTTCCGCGTTCAAGGGAACTGTGCCTCAGAGCATCGGCGGGACAGACCGAAACACAATGCCCGCACAGGATGCATCTTCCGGGATTTACCACCCTGTGTACGTCGCCGGAAAAGACAAAGACATCACCGGGGCACACGGATGCACAGGTTCCGCATTTTCTGCATCTGCCGTCATCCGCAGTGACTGATATCCGACCCGGCGGCATGGCTGTCAGAAAATGTCATCCAGTTCGCCGGCACCTTCCCGGAGCACTGTCATGTTTCCATCTTCGTCGAAGGAAATAACTGTCGAAGGAGTCAGACCGCCCGTGCCTGCATCAAGGACCATGTCTATGCTTTTGAACTTCTCCGCTATCTCGGCGGGATCAATAAGTACTTCATCCACGCTACCGGCGGATGTGCTGATAATGGGTCTTTCGAATTCGTTGAGAAGCGCCCGGGCAACCGGGTGATCCGGAACGCGTATTCCCACCTGCTTGCGTTTCTGGTGAAGAACCAGGCGCGGTACCTGCTTTGTAGCTTCAAGAATAAAAGTATAGGGGCCGGGAATAAGCCTGCGCATCACTCTGTAAGCCGAATCCGGAACCCTGGCGTACTTTGCAATGTTACTCAGGTCGCTGCACAGAAAGGAAAGAGGTTTTGACTTGTGAATTCCCTTGATTTTATAAACTTTTTCTATCGCTTTCTTGTTGTAAAGGTCGCAGCCGAAGCCGATTACGGTTCCTGTTGGATAGGCAATCACTCCGCCGTCTTCAAGCACCTTGACCGCCTGTGAGATTTTTCTTGGTTCAGGGTTGGATACATTTATTGTAAGAATCATTTTTTATCCTCTGTGCCGGCTGTGCTGTCCTGCTGTTTTTTCGCTTTTTCTTCACTTTCGGAGGTCTTGTTTCCCGGGTTCGTTACTGTCGGTGTGAGCAGGAGCAGAGGCATGGTGCCTCCATCGGGCCTTTTTATGTATTTGATTTTTCCCTGCACCTTTTTCGGATCGAGAGTCGGAGCCGCAAGTTTCAGCATCCGCTGCTCCTGGTCCGCGGCAGTGTCTTCCGGGGCCTGAATCTCCTGCTTCTCAGGTGCCTGGACGGGCGGTTCCGGACCGTCATCCTTTGAGCAGGAGCAGCAGAAGATCGCGGCCATAAGGCACATTATCAGTTCTCTTGACATATACTGCATAATAAATGTTCTGGAGATTCTCTGTTATTTATCCGTGGACGAGCATCATAAGCGCTCGGTGCCTCTTGTCAAGAAGGGCGACACTTTACATGATGCCCGCCTTCTGTGATTTTATCCCGTCATTTCTCTGTATTTCCGCGCTGTCATGACGGCTATCCATATCCAGACCAGGATTATGAGCATGTTCAGGACGGAAAGCGGGAAGCCGGGGTCCCGGCCGGAAAGTTTCAGCAGGTACAGTATCGCCAGTAGCACGAGGGAAGAAAGTCCCTTGGCCGCTCTGAACGTGAACATGTCTATGAAGGCCTTGCCGCGGAATATCTGCTTCCGGTCCAGGGGAGTGTACAGAACCTCCTTTGATGTCTGGTTTATCGAGTAGTGAAGCGATCCGTCCGCCGCGAACAGCAGCGTGCCTGCAGCGAGATCGCCTCCGACCGCGAGTCCTGCCGAGCCCGCCAGCAGTATCACGGGCAGCACCAGAAGCGCGGTCACCACCCCGGCTCTGCGCATGGTGAAACTCGTGAAGAACAGCTGTACAATCAGGCCGGCGGCTATGGCGACACTTGCAACCTTTCCCTGATACGAAGCCATGGACATGACCGTGGGATGCACTTCGGACGAATATGCATTGAACTGGAAATCAACCACCGTGCTCGCAGTCTCATAAAAGATCACGATCCCCGCTATGCCCAGGAGGTAGGGTGATTTGAGCACAGTGCTCATTCCCCTGCCGGCATTCTTCCAGTCCTCCACGGGAGACGGTGAATCCCCCCCGCTGCCGGACCTGTGACTGCCGTTCAGGAGAAATCCCACGATAAACGCACCGGCGAGAAAGAGAACGCCCGCCGCGAGTATGAGATCACATTCGGACAGCCAGGGCACGGCCCATCCGGAAATCGACGAGCCCGCAAGCCCACCGGCGAGCCCCCCCGTCCCTATCAAACCGTAGAGCCTCTTTGCCTGTTCCGGTCCGCTCATGTCGTTGAGAATGGTCCAGAACAGTGCGACCATAACCGTGTTGAAGACGTCCACCAGAAAAAAGAACGCCACGAGTTCCGCGGCAGTGGGGCCGCGGTAGAACCAGAAATAGGCGGCACCGAAACCGATGGAGAATACGATACCCGAAAGCCACAGGATCTGCCTGCGTCCGAGGCGTACGGCAAGAGTCGAATAGGCAATCACGACGGGCACCAGTATCAGTGCAGTGCCGAACTTCGTTGCAGGGTAGGACAGCGGCCCGAGAGTCTTGAATATGCTCGACGTCCTCAGCGGCTTGAGGATCCAGAAAGCGGCTATTACGCAGAAGAAAAACAGAAACATTGAGGCCGCACGCCCGGCTTCATTCTTTCGGATGTCGAAAAATGATTTCAGAAACGACAAAAACCGCTGCCTTTCCTCTTTATGATCATTTCGATATGACTATTAAATCGTATTTTAACTTCTTAATCCAAAAAAGCGCAGAGCGCGTGAATCCCCCCTATGCCTCTTGCGGAATGTATCAATTCCTCGTATCTTGAATTTTTGAGGATTCGGACGGGATACAGAAGGTATAAGGGTAAAACATGGCGAGACTCATAGTTTTCGGAAGCGACGGCAGAAAAGAGCATGAGCTGATGGATCAAATATCCATAGGCCGGCATCCGGACAACACAATTCAGCTCCTGGATCGCATTGCCTCCAAGCAGCACGCGGTAATCGAACACAAAAACGGCACCTTTACCTTCCGCGACCTCGGAAGCCTGAACGGGTCCCATGTCAACAAGCAGCGCGTTACTGAAGTGCCGCTGAATGACGGCGATGAGATCACGATAGGAAACACCAGGTGCATGTTCGTGCTCGAATCCGACGACAAGCCCGAAGATATCGTTGAAGTCGGCACGGAAAGCGTCGAGAGTCACATTCGTTCGGAGCTCCGCCAGTCGTCCAAAGACAAGTTCCTGCCCGAATCCGAAATCCAGGACAATTCCATGGTCAGGTCTGATTACGAAAAACTCAGGGCCGCATATGAGCTTCAGAGGGCCATCGGACTCGAACCAGACCTGGACAGGCTGCTCGTGCGCATCCTCGAACAGGTATGCAACTTCTTCGGTGCGGACAGGGGAGTGGTACTGCTTTTCAACGAATCCGGCACGCTCAAACCCCGCTGCGTAAGGGCCCCAAAGGGCGTAAACAAGGAAAACATCGTCATATCCACGAACATAATGAATCATGTGCTCAGGGAAAAAACCGCCATCCTCTCTTCGGACGCTTCGGTGGACAGCCGCTTTGCAGGGGCCCAGAGCATAATCATGCAGGGCATCAGGTCCACCATGGCGGTTCCATTGATACACGATGAAAGCTTTCTGGGGATGATGCTCGTGGACTCCCAGGTGGCGGTAAATGCCTTTACCGAAAGAGACCTGCAGCTCCTGAGCACGATTGCGAACCAGGCGGCCATACACATCGAGAACACCGAGCTCGCAAAGAACATGGAGGCCGAAGCCGCAAAGAGGGAAAAATTCCAGCGCCTTCTTTCTCCGAACCTCGTGGAGCAGATGATTTCCGGGCAGCTTGAAGTCAAAAAAGGCGGAGAGTCCAGGGATGCAACCGTTCTCTTTGCCGACATACGGGGTTTCACGTCCATGAGCGAAAACATGACGGCACAGGACGTGCTGGGCATGCTCAACGAGTATTTCGAGCTCATGGTGGACGTCGTATTCCAGGAAGAGGGAACAGTGGATAAATTCGTGGGCGACGAGATCATGGTTATCTACGGCGCTCCCGTAGATCATCCTGATGATCCCTCCCGCGCGGTAAGGGCGGCGCTGGAAATGCAGACTGCTCTTACAGATTTCAACAACCTGCGCCAGGCAATCGGAAAACCCCCGATTGAGATAGGCATAGGAATCAACTCAGGGGATCTTGTAGCAGGCTACATCGGTTCCAGCCGCACCATGGATTATTCGGTCATAGGCGATACGGTAAACGTCGCGTCACGCCTGTGTTCCATTGCAAAGGCGGGACATATACTCATAAGCGATGCCACCTACAACCGGGTGCAGGGTCAGTTCGATGTCCGTGAGATTGACTCGGTGCAGGTAAAAGGCCGGAAGCAGCCGGTCATGATATACCAGGTTCTGGCGAACAGGGGGCAGGCCGACTCCAACGGCACTGCTCAGCCTGACGGCTGATCAAAAATCGCTGATCCCTCGTTTTCCCACCATGCCCTCCATATTCTGTAAATCTCCTCCCTGTCCTCTGCCGTGGGATTGTCGGGCAGATCGAATGGTATGCTGGCGAGTTCTGAAAGCTCGAGTCCCGCAGAGGCGCGGGGCCCTGCGTGGCGTCCGAGAAGAGCTTCGATGAGCCATTCGACCCGGTGCTGATCCTGATGAACCTTCCACCAGGACATCCATCTTTTTTCGCTGAATCCGAAGTCGTGGGAAGTGATCTTTACAAGCGCGCGGTGGCACCTCTCGGCCAAAACGGCATCGCTCCCGCCGAGCATAGCCGCCATCAGGGGTACTGCTTCCCTGTCAAGAAGCTCCCCGAGAACAACTACGGCCGTTCTCTTTGAGTCTGCGGGCTCGTCGTCATTCAGGAGTTTTTCCCGTATTTCGCCCAGTACGAGTTCATAAAGGGGAACATCATTGTAATCCCTCAGCAGGTCGAGCGCCTTTTTCCTGATCTGCTGATCGCAGTCAAAAAGCCTGGGAACTATCCTGGACAGTATCCGGTTGTCTCTGATTCTGCCTGCTGCGGCGAGCGCATGGAAACGCACATCGGGATCAAAGGAATCCATGAGCTTTAAAAGAGTTTCGAGGGCCCTTTCCCCGAACCTCAGCATCACTTCGACAACGGGGCCTGCATTTTCGAGCGGGTCCATGCCGGATCTGTCCCGGAATCTGTCCCGGTTGAGCGGGCCTGGAAATACGCGGACCAGATCATCAAGCACCTCATCGCCCATTGAAACAATTGAATCGATGAACTCATCGTCCGCTCCGCCCGGGCTCATAAGCTGATCCAGCCATGGTTCACCCGATGCTTCTCCTGCCGCGGGTTTCTGCTCTGTGACTTCTTCAACGGGAGCGGGCGCCTCTACTGCAGCTTCCTTTTCTACTGTCCTGCCGGATTCAAGCTGCCAACCTTCATCCACCTCGACCAGAGCCTGCGAAGTGTCGAAACCCGGAAGCGTACGTATTTTCCCTGGACGTGAAGGGGCTTGCGCTGTCGTATCCGAATCCCCTCCGGTGCCTTTAGTGTTCCCGGGACTCGCAACTTTCCAGTCTTCAAGCGTGATTCTTTCTCCCGCGGTATCGATTCCGTCAGAAATAGTATCGCTTTCCCCGGATACAGGATCGGCCGTGGGAGCCTGCGGGGCCTGATCCCTGCTTCGGGCCGTATTCAGTGCCGCGGCAAGCGCCGAGGTACGGATGAATTTTCCGGCAGGCCCCTTCTTCTGCTCCGGTTTCTCCGGGCTTCTGTACGCGCCCAGCTTCTTTTTCAGAATGAGCTTCTCCAGCGCATCACCCGCCTTTGCCAGCAGCGTGGAAATATCGGAAGCAGCCCACGAGGGTATGTTGTCACGCCCGCAGTCACCGTAAAGAAGCATGACGGGCTTTGCCCTCATAAGGACGGGGGCCACGAAAAAGGCTCTTGGTCTGCAGTTCATGGCCTTGAGGGCCTTGATGTCGTCGGAGTTTCTGCGCGGAACTCCAAATGCCAGTGAGCCGGCTGCAGCCTGCCCGAACAGACCGCTTTCTGAAAGCGGAAATGAAATGTTTTCGATCGAGGCGATTCCCGTTTCCGGGTCAACGGCCCGCCACCCCTGTGCCTCGGAATCCTGAATTACAAAAAGTGCGGACCATGAGAAAAAGGAGGATGCAAGTTCCAGAACAGCGGTAAGAATGCCGTCCCGGTCCGCGGCATCCGAGATATTATCGACCGCGTTTGAAAATGCAGTCTTCTGTACCGCCGATATGCTGCTGAAGCGCTGTTTCGCCGGCTCAGGCGGCGGGACTGTGCTTACGGTTCCCGCTGCGGGACCGGAAAGGCTGATGATGGGCCCGCTGACGACCACGGGTGATTCGGTCTGTCCACCCGGCTCCCTGCGGGGATCCACCCCGTCTATGATGCCGGACGAGGTTGTGTCGGTCAGAAGCCTGGGAGGAGCTTCCGGATCAAAATCAGGAGTGATCTTTTTTGCCAGGGAGACGAACCTGGCTGCAAGTTGAACACCGAGGTTCTGGGCCAGGGCCATTGCAATCCGGAACGGCAGCGCCGCCGTGGATATTATTTCCAGACCCAGAAAGAAGTCTATCTGGGCGAGCGTATCGCTGTCGGGTTCATGATCCACGGCTATCTTGAGCTGTGCTTCGTCCATTGCATACGGCAGTATGCGATGCTTCTGAATCAGATCATGCGGAATGGATATGAGAACCTGCCTTGATATGTGATCCAGGGAATGCGGCGGCACGGGGTCCATCCCGAGGTCTTTTGCCAGGTACCTGGTCAGTATCTCTTCGCTTGCGGTTCCCAGTTCAAGAAGATTCGTGGACAGGTCGCCCCCGCGGATCACCTGCCTCTGCAGGGCCCTCTCGATATCGGCCACTGTTGCGACCTGATTCTCTACAAGTAGTGATGCAAAACGCGACATATACCTTTTTCCAGAACAGCTGAATATTAATTCACCGCACAGAGAGTATGTCAATCAGCTGAATAATGCGCCCGGAAGAGAATTCAGGTCAGTACATACTGGCTAAATGTTCAATATTTGATTATACTGTAAACAACGGCTGGCTTATTATGAAAACGTCAATATTACCCACTCCCGATGTTCCCAACATTCTAGTAGTAGACGACGAAAAGGTAATCCGCGAGATCCTGGCTGAATTTCTCACGCTTGAAGGGTTCAATGTAACCACTGCGGAGGATGGCGGCGCAGCAGTGGATCTGCTTGCGAATAATCATTTCAACATGGTCATCACCGACCTTAAAATGCCCAATATAGGCGGGCTTGATTTGCTCGAAATAATCAAGAAAAAGGATCAGAACATACTCACCGTAATCATGACGGGCTTCGGAACGGTTGAAACCGCCAAGGAAGCAATGAAAAAGGGTGCGTACGATTACATACAAAAGCCCTTCAAGGTGGACGAGGTCCTGCACATCGTTCAGCGTGCTATCGAGAAGCAGCGCCTTATCGATGAAAACATACAGCTGAAACAGAACGTCCATCTCTACCGTGTGTCTGAAGAAATAGCCACAAGCCTTTCCGCAAACCAGATCATCTCGACCGTGATGGATACAACGGTCAATGCAATCAAGCCCGACCTCGTAAGGCTCATGCTTCTGGATACCGGAAACGACCGCTTCCTGGAAGAATCCAGGATACAGTCGGAGCAGTGGCCGGAGGAGGAACTGGACGGAGGAGAGCTGGACATGACGCTTCTCGTTGAAATACACGGGGAGGGAGGAGAAGTACTGGCGCATGGACCGGCATCGGATGAATTCTTCAGGGGAACTCCTCCGGAGGACCTTTACTCCTTCATGACCGTTCCCTTCATCGTGCGTCAGAGGGTAATCGGTCTCATGGCCGTGTACTCGTTCTCCCCCAATAAACGCTTCACCGAAGGACAGCGGAAACTGCTCAATCTCATCAGCGCCAGAGCCGCGTCAGCCATAGAAAACGCCAGGCTTTACACCAACCTTCAGGATACGTTCAGGCAGACCATTCAGGGACTAGCAAGCGCTCTCGAAGCCATGGACAAGTACACATCGGGTCATTCTGACAGGGTCGCTCTCTATTCACGCCTGATCGCGGTTCAGATGAAACTCGAAAAAAATGAGATCGAGCTCATCACACAGGCAGCCCTGATGCACGACATAGGAAAAATGGGATGTCACGCCAATCTGAACAAGCCGGGAAAACTTACGGGTGAAGAATACGAGATATTCAAGGCGCATCCCACTTTCGGAAAAGAGATACTCGAGACCATTACATTCCTTCATGCATTGATCCCGGGCGTTTACCTTCACCACGAACGATGGGACGGCAAAGGATACCCGCTCGGCCTGAGCCGCACGGAAATACCCCTCATGGCCCGGATACTCGCTGTGGCGGATACCTACGATGCCATGACATCCGACAGGGCCTACAGAAAGGCGCTGTCACACAGGGTCGCAGTCGCCGAGCTCGAAAGATGCTCGGGAACACAGTTCGATCCGGATGTGGTAAATGCCTTCCTGATCGCCATAAACCGCTACCGCGAAGAGCAGGAACAGAAGTCGAATCAGTCCGAATCCGGGGACAATGCTTCAGAACTCCCTCCAAGATTCACGGTAATCAACGGCGGATGACCTGCTGAATAAATTCAAGGCGGTATTTTCTTAAGGGGACAGATTCTACATGCAGGAAATTTGCGTTGGAACATTCCCGGGGGATAGAATTGAATCCCCTGGCACCTGGAGGGGCCGTAAAGCAGAAAGATCTGTCGCTGAGCAGAAAAAGAGCCATAAATGGGACGAAAAAACGGCATAGAAATAGTGTTTTCGGACACATGGAAACAGCAGCCGCTGAGCCGGTCACGCTCACGACGTCCGGGCAGCCGGGACAACCCTGAAAATATCGCCATCTACCTTGAAGGTGAGAACATTGCACAGGGTTCTTCGAAAGAAGAGGCTTTCTACCTCGTAAGGGATATCCTCGGCGCAGCCTGCTCACTCTACAGCGGCAGGGAAAGAATAACGATCCCGTTTTACGACCGGCCGTGGGAACTGGTCTTTCACAGACACGGCACGCGCGTTCTCGTAAGCTTTTATCATCTCGGCAGCGTGCCGGACATAGTCATTCTCCGTTATCCGGTCTCTCTGAAGATGCTCATGCGCGAATCTCTCGAGGCAGCAGACCGGGTGCTGTTCTCCAGATGGGATGAATTCAAGGGAAGCATATGGGAAAAGGAGCTGAGCTCCGGGATCAGGAATGCGAAAAAGCTGGTAAGGAAATCCCCGCCGGAGCACATCAGGTCGCAACAAAGGACTGTTTACGAAAAACGCTGGACAACAGCACCGGGCAGGCCACTTGAATTCGGGTTCCGTCTCCGTCCGGGCCCGCATGATCTTCTGTCCGGTGATCACGAAGCTTCTTCGGACCTTTACTCCCTGCTCTTTGAAGGCAGGCTGGTTCTGTGGACCAGGGGAAAAAGGATTCCATTCTCAGCAGGCCTTGCTCTTCTGCAGGTCGAACGAATGATGAGCGCTCTCAGAAGGGTGCTGAGCGCGTGGGAGCAGCGCAGGCCGGTTAATGCAAGACTCGTAAGCGACAACCTGCTCATAGGCATAAGGCTGGGAAAGGATGACCGCATACGCCTTGCATTGAATGACGAGGGAAAAACAGGCAGGAGCGCGGTCCTGGCCGACCTGGATCTCAAATCCCTGTCCGAAGCGGTTCTTGAGCTTGCCGGGGATATTGAGAATGCGGTACTGGAAACAGCCCCTCATCAGTCCCGGAATGCAAGGTTCAATGAATTCGTTGAAAACAGAAAGGAACTTGCGAGGTGGTACAGGGATCTCAGGAGGACCACCAGGATAAACAGAAACACGGACTCTTACAGGCTCGAAGCACAGCGTGAATCCAGCGGCGCCACCGGTGGCAACGAGAACGTACAAATACGCAGGCTGGGATTCGAACAGCAGTGGATAGCCGAGGCCGAGGGACTTGACCTGGATTCCGTTTTCATGGCCCAGAACAATGCATATATCACCACGCGAGACGCCATACTCTGCCTCGACACATCCGACGGCCATGTTGTCTGGAAAACGAATATCGACACCGTCATAGGAAGAACCATGTTTGCCGCATCAGATGCAGTCCTTCGCTACGGTGCGGACGGAACAGTCGCCCTTTTTTCCTCCTTCAACGGATCACTGCGATGGAAGAAAAAGCTCAGACCGAGGGAATCCGGAGCGCCGGCCGGCATCTCATGTGCGCCTCCGGGTGTAAGACCCCTGCTCGTGCTGGCGGAAGGAGCGAGAAAGCTTGTCGCTCTAGACCTCAGGACAGGAGAGGTACGATGGAGAAAAAGCGTGCGCAGGGGGGGCAAGTTCACCCTGCGCAGGGTGGGCAGGCTTCTTTTCATGACCTGCGACGACAACTCGGTCTACGCGCTCGATACGGACAGGGGCACCATTGTATGGCGATTCAGCGGCCGCGGTCGTTTTCTCTTTCCCGTGACTTTTCACAAGGACCGCCTGCTTTCAATATCCGGCCATCCCGGACAGGCCGGCGGTCAGCTTTTTGCAATAGATGCATTTACCGGTGAGAAGCTCTGGAGGCTCGACCTGGGACTGGGACCACTTGCGCCTCCCGTGATCACGGGTTCCACCGCCGTTGTGGAAATCGGCAGGGAAGACCGGTGTGAGCTGTGGGGTGTCTCGTTTGAAACCGGTGCGGTAAAATGGCGCAGGCCTTTTGAAGCAGGCACACAGGCACATGCAACCGTTGGTCTGGATGATTCATTTCTCATCAACCAGGCCGGCGGCATCGTCAGGTGCTACAGTTCTGAAAACGGCCGGGAATCCTGGAAAACGGATCTTGCCGGAAGGTCGTGCGAAGACGTGCCCAGAAGGCTTTCCATGTGGCTCAGAGGGGGCGCGGTCTTTGTACCCGCGGACCGCGTAAACGTGATGAAGCCTACTGACGGATCGATAATCTCCTATCTCGGCGATGATTCCCCGGTGCCGGACACACTCAGGGTAACACCCGACTTCGACATGGTCGTATGCGAGCTTTCCGGCTACATTGCCGGTTACCGGACTTCGCGCAATCTGTGGGTCGTAAAATAGACACTCACTCCCCGTTCAAACACGGCTCACACCTTATGAACCTGAAGCGCCTGACCCATCGCCCTCCCCTTCTGACTTCCAGCGTCGAAACCTGCCTGCAGATTCGTGATAAAAGCGATTGTGGAAGCCCGCCAAACCTGTTGTCCGCAACGAACAGAATCCTGTCCTGCCTTCGGGGCACCATGTTCCACAGGTCAAAATCATCCGTCTGGTCCGAAGCACACACGACTGAGGGATCATCATCCCTGCTCAGATGAAACGCCAGCTGGCTGCACATTGTGTAGTGAGAGGATGCGATCTTTTCACCGGATTCGGCGATTGTACGCACTTTTTCGGCCACGGCGCCCCATCCGTAAAGCTCGTTTGAAATGTCGTATCGCGGTTCATAGTCATCATGCGGAAGCAGGGTCGGCAGAAGCGGAGTAAGAACAAACACGTGGGCCAGGATGTACATGCCGAAGGACCATACAATGGCAGCCTTGAAAATGCGTCCCGGCGTCTTCATGCCCGTGTCAATCACACCGGGAACACCCGCTGCCAGAGCAAGATAGCCTGCGAACGGCCAGTGCGGCTCGGCAACCGGGCTCCAAAGGCACAACAGGTACGTGCACACGAGCGTTATGCCGGAAACGTACACGACAAGGGCGGGACCTTTTTCGTCCCGTCTTTTCCACAGCCTGACGAGCGCCCACAGAAACAGTATCAGGACAGGGCCCGTGTACAGAACCTGCCCCCCGATCAGGGCTCCGAGGTTTCGTAAAGAAAAAGCGGCCCCGGCCTGGCTCCAGATCAGCCGGTGCCTGAGCTGTATCCAGTCATGCTCCAGGTTCCACAGCACCACAGGGCTGACAACGGCCGCCGCTGTGACGAGGCCTGCCCAGAACCCCGCTTTCCTGTAACTTCCATGCATGAGAGCCGTAAGAAGAACACCGGCCGCAAGGCATGCGCCCGTGTGCTTTGACAAAAAAGCCAGCCCGATGCAGAGACCGGCTGCCACTGGCAGAATAAAGCCGGGTCGCTCCCGCCTGATGCTTTCCCAGACCGTGTAAAGCGCCATCATCCAGAACATGGAGAGCACGCTGTCGGGTGCCGCGGCCATTCCGCCGATGAGGGAAGCCGGGCTCGCGCATACCAGAAGCGCGGCAATCCATCCCGCCCTTTCATCCTTCCACATGGACGCGGCCAGCAGGTACGTAAAAACAACCGTAACGACGAAGCAGAAGATGGGAACCAGCCTGACACTCACGGCGGAAGTCCCGAAAACCGCGTCCACAGCCGCAAGGCTCAGCCCGATAAGGGGAGGATGATCGAGATATGCGAACTGAAGGTGCTGCCCGTAATTCCAGTAAAGGGCCTCTGCATCGCCGAGACCGAACATGCCTGAGACCACAAGCCTCAGTGCAGTCAGAACGCCCAGGAGCACGAGCGTTTTGACAAGGGGTTTCACCTCACTGTCTCCAGTATCATGGTCGCCACCCTTTTGGCTGCACCGGGTTTTTTCAGGATCTTTTCGAGCTGCGCGAACGAGTCCTTCTGAAAAGCTCGGATGCCGGGGTCAAAAAGGCTTTCGCATGCAGACACGAGCTTTTCCGCCGTGAACGCCTGCTGAAGAAGTTCGGGAACCGTTCTAGTGTTCATGATGATATTAGGCAGCGCTAGGTAACGGGACTTTATGAAAAGCCTGCCGGCCAGATATGTCAGATCGCCCGCTTTGTAGAACGCGGCGAACGGCGTCCTGCACAGTGCCGCCGTCAGGGTTGCCGTGCCCGAGCACACGAGTGCCGCGTCGGCGGCAGCCAGCGCACTTACTGAGGCAGATGAATCGTTCGTGTTCACAAGCCTGAAGCACGGGGCAGTGCTTTGCCTGATGTAATCCGTGCTTTGACTGTTCAGGCCCGGGGCCACGGGAAGAAGAATCAATGCTCCGTATTTTTCGCCAAGTTCGCTGCCCGCGGATACAAGGGTTTCGAGATGAGACCCGATCTCATGATGACGGCTTCCGGGCAGCATTGCTATGACGCGTTTTCCCTTATCGATATCCAGCATCCTGCGTGCTTCAGTGCGCGAAGGAATTTTCATGTCCATCAGCGGATGGCCGACGTATTCGGCATGCCGCACGCCGGCTGAATGATAAAGCTCTTCCTCAAAAGGCAGAATCAGGGCGATACGTTCGCACAGCCTTCCCAGGGTCTTAACCCTGCCCGCGCGCCAGGCCCATACCTGCGGCGAGACATACCAGATCACGGGTACATCGAATGCTTTGAGAACGCGCGCGAGCGCCATGTTGAACTCCGGAAAATCCACCAGGATTGCGACGTCGGGCCTTTGCCGCATGCAGGAGGCTGACAGGCCGGCCCATGTTTTCAGCCAGAATCCGGTGTCCGAAGCAAGCTCGGACAGTCCCATGGCGCTTCTGCCGTCAAAGAGATAATCCAGCTCCGCCCCAGCTGTTGCCATCATGCGGCCGCCGAGACCCCTTATATGCAGGGCCCCGTCCATGCTCAACAGCGATCTGATCACGCCTGCTCCAAGCGCGTCGCCCGAAGGCTCCCCGGCACATATGAGAATCTGCTTTTCCATGATGTTAAACGATACAATACGACCTGGCACATGCGTTTGCCAAGTAGGAGCGGTCCCCCGTGGCCGCCCTTTGAACCGTGTCCGCCCGTTCGATTTGATTCGATTCGACCCGGCGATCGG
>Ga0272442_10002658_pt1 | contig 25655 bp, 11 predicted proteins | sample SSMForm2O_FD_200262 | JGI IMG/M metagenome (GOLD analysis project Ga0272442, IMG submission 200262) | Marine sediment archaeal communities from Little Sippewissett salt marsh, Falmouth, MA, United States - SSM-Form-2O | ecosystem: Environmental > Aquatic > Marine > Wetlands > Sediment ... | reverse complement strand
ATCCCGCATCCGGTAATAAAGGGCGGCACAACGCATCATGGCCTCGATCCGGGTGTCGGCGTCGCATTTCACTTCATTTTTTGCCAGCTTGAGGAATCGTTTCAGGATTTCGGGATCCGGCTTTCTCTCGAGGATCATGATGTAACCGCAACGGAGCTGGGCTTCCCCCGCCTCGATTTCAGAGGGGTGTTCCATGGAGAGGGCCTCGAACTGGTTTTTCGCCTCTTTTCTTTTCCCCCTGGCAAGGAGCCAGTAACCGCGCATCAGTTTGGCCCGGGCCGCTTTTTCCGATTTGGGAAACCGCCGGATAAACGCCTCGAACGCGGCCAGGGCATCGTCCCCTTCCGTCTTTTCCCTGTAAGCCATGGCCTTGGTGAAGAGATTGAGTTCATCCGCTTTTTCGTTATCCAGGGTTCGAAGCGCGTCCGTCATTTCAGGTCGCTCGAACGGCTTTTTCTTTGCGAAATCAATGCTGAACCGGCTTAAGCCGGAAGATTTCAGGATCGAGGGCTGGTCTCCGAACGGCCCGCCCTTTTCACCAAGTTTGTCCCCCATGGAAGGCTCCTTCACGGGGAAGGCGTCCGGGTAGCCGGAGGCGCGGATCTTCAGCTTGTAAAAATTGGCGTCCCCGTAGGAATCGAATGCCCGGGTCAGCACTTTATACCCGGTTCCAATCTCGCGCACCTCAGCCGGGCCGTACCCGAGCTCCTCGAGCCGGTCCGCTTCTGTGTTCGCTCTTGAAAGGTCTCCGGTGAAGAGCACCTGGACTCTTGTCGGAACCTGGGAAACGGCCCCCAGGGCAAGAAGCGAAAGGGCGAGACTCAGAGCGATGACTTTCAATTTTCCCGTTTTCATTATCATGCCTCCTTGAAGGTTTTTATATATTTACTTTTCTTCCATTTTATCGAAACAGGTCAGCTGGAGCTGCTGGTTGATGGTCTCCCGTTCGCTCCCCACACAGATGTAGATGGTTTCTCCGGGATTTTGAGAAAGGTATTCCAGGTGGAATTCATAGGGATGCGAGCTGTTCCTGGTGGTATCGCATACCTCCTGGGTGAGTTCTTCACAGGTTCCGGAATAGATGGAGGCAAAGCCTTCGAAGGATGCATCGCCCCAATCGCTGTAATTTACAATGACACACGGCTCATCATATTCCAAAGGTACGGTGAACTTGTACCACACATCCGGGACTTCGGGATTGCATTCATTCTCATTGGAAGGTGTGGCGGAAGCGGTGAGGGCGCCCGTTTTGGTTTGACCGGAGGTAAGAACCTCCGCATCTTCGCATTCGTCGTTATCCGGAGGAGAGACCGCCCTCCTCGGGGGAACCAGTTCCTCCAGCTCGAACGGGTACAGCTCGCGATCGTACACCCGGAGCTCGTCCATATATCCCCGGAAGTAATAGGTGCTGTGGAAATCGCCGATGCGATAATCCGTGGGAATGGTGTAATAATGTTCCGTGTACGTACCTTCCTTTTTCATTTCCCCGTCGATGTATATCCTCCTGCGGTTTTCGTTCCAGTTCCATGTGATGGCCACCTGGTGCCAGTCGCCGTCGTCGAGATCGGCGGATGTAGTGACATAGCCGCAGGTGTCGTTGTAATAGGCCACCTGGTTTTCCTCGACTCTGAGACGGATGATTTCCGTGCTCCAGTCGTAAGCTACGGCAAAGGCCACGGACTGGTTGTAATTTTCACTGTTATCCACAACCTGCTTAACATTCATAACAACGGCCCCCTTGGAGCGATCGAAGTAGATAGTATTGACGCCTTCCACCCGGCCATTGATTCCGTTGAAGCTCAGGGCGTAATCGGTTCCACCGTTGGGACCGACCACCCGCTTTATTCCCTGCATGTAGAAACCATCGCTGGAACTCCCGGAACGTCCGTCATTGTTCACGGCATTGTTGGTTTCATCCATGGTGAAATACTGGATGGGATCCGTCAGTTGCTGACAGGTCACCTTGATGTCTCCCTGGATCAGGTAGTCGGAATCGTTGAAAACCCGCAGGTAATAATATGACTGGACCTGATCGTCGGTGAGGAATTCGTATATTTCCGAGCCCTGGGTTCCCTCACTGCAACCCTCGAGTGTCAGGGAACCGCAGCTCCCGGAATAAAACGCGAAGCCGGAGTTGTAGATATTGCAGTCCAGCTCGATCGTTACATAGCTGTCCGAGGAGGGCTGGAACTTGTACCAGATGTCCTTGTAGGGCATCCCGCAGGCACATGCAGAATCCACGTCGCTGGGGGTGGCAAGGTTCAGGTCCGGATCGATATCAGAGGGAACGCCGTTGGTCAGGGTTTCGGCAAACGAGCATTCGTCGTTTATGGGCGTCAGGTATGCCATCTGACCCTCTTCCAGGACGTAATCGTAAACGCGGAGTTCATCCATGGACCCGTTCCAGAAGTAATCGTCGCCATCCTCGTAATAGCCGATCCAGTAGTAGCTCGGAAGCGTGTAACTGCTGACGCTGTAGTTTCCCTCGTCTTTGAGATTGCCGTCGATGTATAATTGTCTTTTACTCTCGGTATCGCTCCATGTAACGACAACCTGGTGCCAATCGCCGTCATTGAAAGTAAAGGATGCCGTGAGTTCTTCGCCATAGGTGTTGCCATCGACAAACGCATCGTTTGTCCTTATCCGGAGTCGATGCAGGGGAGTGGCGCCGTTTTTCACGGCGAATGCGGCGGAATATGGACTTGTTTCCGTTACGTCCTTTACCCAGAGGAGGACCGAGCCTTCCTCGATATCGAATCCGCTGGTGCTGGAGTTCTGGATGCGGTCGTTCGTTCCATCGAAATCCACCGCGCATCCCCTGGCTCCTCCGATCCAGCTCTGACTGTCGGGCAAAGTGCCGTTACTCCCATCGCTTCCGTAATTGACCAGGGTGGTGTTCTCCCCCTCATCCATGGGATAGTGGAGGATCGGATCCGTCACATCTGTTACTGTACAATAGACCGTGCAATCGATGGGTGAAGATCCCCCCCGATAAACCCTGACCAGGTAATCGTAATCGTTATTGGGATCTGTGTAAACATTCAATATTGGATAGGCAAAGCCATCGACATGATTTCCGCAATCGATGAATTCCAGGGATCCGCAACCGCCACGGTACAGGATAAAATTATTGGTATTAAAAAAGTTTGCCTTAAGTTCAATAAACACCTTTTTATCTTTCCCCGGATGGATACGGTACCATACGTCCTTTTGTGGATTATCTCCAGATGCACAGCTGGGAATGCTTTGAGTGCTTAACGTTGCGGAGTCAAGGTCGTCATAAGTGCCGGCGCTTCCACTCCCGGTCGATAGATCGATTGTCTTTGCCCCGAAGCACTCATCATTATCGGTAAGGGTGATCTGGCCCTCGTAGGGGATGTAATTCCTTTTCGTGACCACGAGGTCGTGTGCCCCTGACTGGGTAAAGTAGGCGGCGGGAAACTGGGCCACACCGCTCGAGTCCGTGTATGCCGTGAAGTAATCCTCGATCGCGGGGTAGGCGCTCGAGATGCAAACAAGGGCGCCCTCGATGGGATTATTTGTGGAGCTGTCCTTTACCGTGACATCGCCATCTACTGCTGAATAGCTCACGGAGAAGGAGGAGGGATCCTCGGTGTAGAGACACATTTCAGGGTCGCCCAGGAGGTTGATCGAGAAAATCAGCCACCGCATGCAATAATTCGAAGTGCATTCACAGGCCCTGGCCATCTTGGCATAGGCAAGGTCCGCCCCCACGTGCTGGCGGTATTCATTGGTATATGTATTATTGAACTTATCGGGAACCTTGCCATCGAACACGGATTGATAAAAGGATATGCTGTATTTCATGCTGGGGCCGATGGTGTAAAAACTTGACCCCCATCCATAGTTGCTGGACCCGATGTAGCTGGAAGCCCCACTCAGGTGATCCAGAATAAATGTTTCACCCATGGACTCGTCAAACTCGTCAAAAGAATAAAAATCCGAATATGTGTTGGAATAACACTGAGTCGATATGATATTGACATAATGATCCTTGTTACGTACTTCTGTACCTTCGTAATCTCTCTCATGTTTTGTAACATATTGATCGTTCCATGCTCCACTATACCATTCCGTACCCCAATAAAAGGGGCCGCCGTGCCCGTGGGTATGAAAGAAATTGTAGCCGTTATATACTTCCAGCGTGTCATCATAATTCAACTGCTCGTTAATGTGTGCCGGAGTAACGTCATAAGAGCTTCCCCCTGAAAAATCGGTCCCTGTATCGTAAAGGCGCTTTCTCGTTCCTCCCCAGATGGGATCGATGTATTGATTGTACATCTTGTTTGATTGATAATGAGCATCGCTGATCCCATTTTTATAACAGGAAACCTTCATTCCACATAACAGCATTTTCTCGGAATGGTTGGATGTAGGGGGATCTTTTTCATAATCCAGCGATTTAGTAACAACGTATGCCGCCTTTGCCGCTGACATGGCTGGTATACGACTGATGAAGACGTCGGGATACAGATCGATGTTCTCTCCCCTTTCACCGTATTTCCCATCGCTGTCAGTATCCCATTTCCAGTTATCCTCTGTTGTATTCGGCTGATTGTCCAGGCATGCATAATAATGATCCGCGCCAAGATTCTTCCATGTACTCCCATACAACATATTGCAATCCCTGTGTGGAACCTTTGTGGAACAACTGTGCCTTTTACTGTCCCCCCCAAGGCAGACCCACACTATACCGTGATTGAAGTAGTAATCCCTGATGCAGGCCTTGATCTTCTCCTGCAGATCTGCTCCTGAATAGTTCGCTGCAATACCCTCGGTCCCCTGAATGGTTACAGCCTTTGCCGGGATCCCCTTTTTGGTCTTCCACTCCAGGAGATCGTCAAAATAGGTCAACCAGCTACTGTCGTAAACAATGAGGAGATACTTGACGTCGTCTTTCGATGGAGTGGAAGGGGGGTAGACACCATCTTTCAAGCCTCCCCCGGATGAGGATTCATAAGTTGAAAGGAGGTCCGGATTCGCCACCAACGAACCCACCGTATTGGCAAAAGAGGTATCCTTCCGGTTCGATTTGCTCTGTTTCAGGGTATCCGCCTTGGTTTTGATCGTAACTTTGATTTTCTTTCGAAAAGTGATCTTTCCCGAGGCGGGAACGTAAGAAACGGGATGTATCCTCAACCCGGCAAGATAATAGCCCCTCATGATCCCGGTGCTAGTCTTTACCACGGCCTTTTCAGGGATGGGGTTTGTTTTCGCGTAAACCAGGGCTTTCTCTGACACGAAGGGATGAGGGCCGGGATCGGACAGTGGATAGCAGGGCTGGGCCGGCATGATCTGATAAGTTCCGGGCAGTTCCTGCTCGTCGAGAATTTGAACATCCATGGAGGAAACCACGCACCCGGGAGGGAGGAGGCAGTGTGTATGCTTGGCGGGGAGCCAGGGCTCGCCGGGTTCGCCGTTCAGGCATCCGGGGATATTTTTCAGTTTGATCATGTCGAATTCCCGCTCCTTCGATTTTCCGGGATCGACTTTTTGTCTGGTGATCTCCAGATCGTCCCACGAGAATTCGAATTGAAGGGTAATCTCGTTTGATGCGGCAATCACGCCCCATGACAGAGATGCAATAATCGCCGCAATGACGATACATCTGTAATTTTTCATTATAAGTTTTCCTCCCTTATATTGTAGTATTCCATTACATAGACTTTTATATTTAAAATATATTTTAATTTGTAATATTTGTTTAAATTAATATATGGCGGGTATTTATAAGCCCTTAAAATCACAGGCGAGCCTATTCATACGTAATGTTCCTGAGGGATGCGATCACTTCGGGAAATGCGGGATCTCTACTTTTTCACCACCCCATCCCCCAATTTCTGATGGATACCAATACAATCGTTTCTGATGAATCGTCAATAGTTATTTTGTTTTTTTTGAGAATCATGACACCGGGAGGGATCACATGAAATACGGATTGTACAGTTCTTTAATGGTTTTTCGGGAGAGGCTGCGGTAAACGTGGATGCCGGGGAGGCGGGCGTCCGGGGGGCGGGAGGGGCGCCGGAACTGCGGAACGTTATCCTCGCTCCGGATAAAACTCCCTGCGGGTGGAAGATCCTCGGGCAGGAACAGGTTGTATTCCTCATCCCCGAGGAACGCCTCCTCGTAACGGGTGATACGGTTGAAGTACCCCATGGGATGGAGAAAAATCCTCTTTTGTTCCGTGAAAAGGGTGAGACGAAGGGCCCCGGTGTCGGAATCGAGGATAAAGGCCCTCTCGATCCCCTCATCCCGGCAATAATTCAGGATGTCCCTTTCGTAAGGATACTTTCCGGAGGGAAGCAGAAGTTCCTCCCGGGGGAGCCTGACCGATCCCGCCAGGTGAAATCCGATCACAAGTGCCAGAATTGCCACCCCCAATCCCCGGGCCTGGCGATCCAGCTCCCGGATAAAACAGGCCATGAGCGTTAAAAGGGGAAGATACAGCACCAGGAGGTAGCGGGTCTGGACCCATGCCAGTCCGTTGTTCGCCCAGTAAATGAGCAGAGTCAAACCGATAAAAACCATGAGATAAACAAAGGGTCGCCGTTCCTTTCCCAACCGCCGGATGGTATAGTAACCCATACAGATCCATACAAGGGAAAGGAGGCCCCATCCTGCCGGCCCGAACATGACACTGGGCTCGTTGGATAAAACATCGGTCAGGCCCGCCATTACGGGAAAGACAAAAACCGGGGAAAGGGTCATGTTGTCCCAGAAACTGCGAAGGTTTCCGAGGCTCTGTTTCAGATTCAAAAATTCGTTTGTCCAGTATATGAAAAGCATGGGGAGATTCCCGGTGAGGAACCCGAGGCAGATCGCGGCAGGGAATATATTCCGTGCCCTGGAACGAAAGTAAACAACAATCGCCGCAGCTGCCGCCAGACCCAATCCCGCCAAGATCCATGGTCGGAAGTCGTAAAAAAACCGGAGAAGGGCAAGGCGCCTCGGGGCAATAATCGAGCGTGATACGAGAATCGCAAGGATAAGGATCGCCGTCCCATTGATAAAGATATCCTGCGGTGTGGAAAAGCTCTTTTTCAAAAGCAGATTACGCAGTCTCGAGGAGAGGAGAACAATCATTCCCGAAGAGGCCAGGTAAAACACCGCCACCGGGTTAGCCCACCAGGAGAGCCCCAGTAAAATGCCCAGGAGGAGGAAATTTCGTCCCCTGGCCTCCTTCTCCTCTACATCGAGTAAAAAGAGGAAATAAAAGACAGCGTTTCCCAGCAAAAGAAGGGGCATGTATCCCCGGATCTTCAGGTACCAGAGGGCGAGCATGTTCGGGGGGAAGGCGAGGAGCAGGAGGGCGACCAGGGCTGTAGCTCGTTCGAAGAAGCGCCGGATCAGGAGGTAGGAGGAAAGGAGGAAAAGGATCATCTGGATCGCGCCCAGGGATTTGACCGCGAGGGGAGTGCTTGATCCAAACGCAAGCCGGAGGGGGGCGTAAAGATACGCCTCGATGCAACCCATGTAATTCTGGCTGTAATAGAAAACCGGCCGTGCCCCCCGGATAATATCCAGTCCCTGGATGGCCATGTAGCACTCGTCGCCGTCCAGGGGGGATCGGCCGGAGAAAAAAAGGAAGCCCTGCCACACCAGGGCTGCAAGGAGAATCCCCGCCACCAGGGAGATCTCGCGCTTTTTCTCCGGAGAACGTTTAACTGGTATCAGCTCTTGTTTTTCCAAGTTTATTATATTCTTTTCCGGATTCAACCGGACAGCAGGGAACCGTCATACGGACAGCGGGCGGCTTCATGGACCGCCGGGATATTCTCGATAACCGCGCCCTTGAAATCCTTATCCGGTTACTCCTCGATAGAGTTTTTTTTATTGTTCGGAATCGGACGATTCCTCTATCGCATTCTCGAAGACCCGTTTCACTTCCCTGATAATCGTATCGAGTTTGTACGGTTTCTGGAGGAAACCTGCGATCTCGCCGTCGTCGAAGTGCTTTTCGATCTCCTGCTCGCTGTACCCGCTCGAGAGGATCACGGGAACATCCCGCGAGATCCCTCTCAACTCCTGATAGGTTTCGCGTCCATCCATTTTCGGCATGGTGAGATCGAGGATGATCAAACGGATCTCGCTATGATGTTCCCGGAAGAGTCTGACGGCCTCGCTTCCATCCTTTGCGGTGATCACGTCAAAGCCCTTCATCTCGAGCATTCTCTGACCCACGGTTCGCACGGTTTTTTCGTCATCCACGAAAAGGATCATACCAGATCCGCGCCATTCCTCGCTTTCCAGATCCTCGACGGGATGCGGCTTTACGGTCGGGCCCAGAGATGGAAGGAGGATCTGAAAGGTAGTGCCCCGGTCCTTTTCGCTGTTCACCTTGATGGTGCCGTGATGCCCCCGGACGATTCCGAGGACCGCGGCGAGACCGAGCCCTCTCCCCGTGAATTTTGTGGTGAAAAAGGGATCGAAAATCCTCTCGAGGGTTTCCCGGTCCATGCCGCACCCGGAGTCCGACACCTCGAGGAAGACATATTTCCCTTCAGGGAGTTTTTCATTGATGTAGGTATCGGCAAGATCCTCTCTTTTGCACTCGAGGACACCGGTGGAAACCGTTATGCTCCCTTGCCTTTTGTCGATGGCTTCGGAGGCGTTGGTGATAAGGTTCATGACAACCTGCCGCATCTGGGTGGCGTCGGCTTCCACAGCTGGAATATCCCTGGTGAGATTATAGATAAGGCGGACTTTTTTGGATATGGAAACTTCCAGGAGATGCGACATCTCCTTCACGACATCATTGAGGTTTACCGTCTCGATCATGAACCGTCCCTTGCCGGAATAGGCCAGGAGTTGGCGGCAGAGATCCGCGGCGCGTTTTGCTCCGGTCTCGATCTCTTTCAGGGATCGCCTGGCTGGAGATCCCACGGGGAGATGATCCTTTGCCATATCCGCGTTTCCGAGGATGCCGACCAAAAGGTTGTTGAAATCGTGTGCGATTCCTCCTGCCAGGATCCCCAGTCCCTCCAGCTTCTGTACGTGCTGGAACTGGGCCTCGAGGTTCCGTCGTTCCTCTTCCCTCCTCTTCTGTTCGGTGATGTCCCTGCTGATTCCCATGACCCATTTCACCGTTCCCTCTTTATCCAAACCGGGGGAAAGAATCGTGCTGAACCATCGGTTGGTCTCCCTGATGATTGTACTGTGCTGTTTGATCAGGAGAGGTTGGCCGGTGTTAAACACCTTCATGATATCTATCATGAGCCGGTCGGAAAAGTCGCGTGGAAAGAGATCGAACAGTTTTTTGCCGTATATCTCTTCCGGTTTGAGGTACAGGGATTCGGCGCCCAGGGTGTTCATGGAGAGGATTCGGCTTTCGCGATCTACGGAATAGATCATATCGGTGGCGGATTCGACGAGGATGCGATATTTTTCCTCGCTGGCCCGGAGGTCTTCCTCGGCCCTCTTGCGATCCGTGATGTCATGCATGACACCGAGTGCTCCGATGGTGCGTCCGGTTTTTTCGTCCCTTACGGGGAGGGCGGTGTTGCTGATCCAGCGTTCCTCGCCGTCCTCGGTTTCGATGCGATAGTCCACCCGGTAGCGGGTGACCTTTCCCTCCAGAAATTCCTTGCCGTATTGATAGGGATCCATGGGGCCGTCGGGGTCGGTAACCACGATTTCACGGACGATCCGTTGGAGTTTTTCACCGGTCAGTTCATCTGTGGGGATCTTGAGAAGTTCCCCCCCTTTTTCTCCGTAGAAGTCGTACATTCCGTCGGATATGTTATAATAGTACGGAACCCCGCGATCGTTGCGAATCACCTTGCGATAGACCTCGTGGGCCTCGATGATCTTCTTTTCCGTTTTTTTCCGTTCGGTGATGTCGCTCGAGATCACGGCGAACAGTCTCTTGCCGTGATTATAGGCGAATATTTCATAATAACGATCAAAATGCGGGCTGTATCGTTCGGTATGAAGGGGTCTGGCTTGAAGGGCCACATCTCCCAGCATTCGAATCCAATTGTCGTCGATATCGGGCAGGATTTCCCTTGCGGTTTTCCCGACAGCATCGGAGGGTTTCACACCGGTCATTTTCTCGAAGGCCGGGTTCAGCTCGAGGAAGCGATAGTCCACCGGTTCTCCGTTTTCATCACACACGATCTCATTCAGCTCGAAGCTGCTGATCATCTCGGTAAAGAGGAGGCGGTACTTTTCCTCGCTCTCCCTCAAAGCGGCCTCCGCTCGCCTCCGAAGAACCCGGTTAACGAGCAGGGTGATGATGATAAAGGTTTCGAAGGCAAGGAACGCTATGAGGCCCCAGATAACATGCTTGTATCGGTAGTAAAGCGAATCCGGGGGATTGATGAGTATGGTATCCGGGGGCAGCTCGGTTATTTTGATATTAAACCTTTTCATCTGATCATAATCGAACATATAACGATTGGGGCTTTTATAGGAAATGCCGATTTCCGAGGCAGGAATACCCTTGAGGATGGAAACGGCCATGCCTGCGGCGTTGGATCCCTGGTAATAGCCGCTGTTCAGTTTCCCTCCCAGGGGGCCGTGCTCCAGATATAAATCCACCAGGCAGAACATGGGCGCCGGGCAGATTTCAGACATCTCCGGCAGGGTTTCCGGGTAGGAGTAGTATCGATCCAGGCGGTCCCGGAAAAAATCGAGGTAGATCACGATGGAATTCCGGGGGAGTAATTGCAGGCGACTTTTCAGTTCCCCGAGGGAATAATCCGCACTGTCCAGGAATTCGAACCGCACCTGATCGGAATAAACTCCCGTGACATCCTCCACCTTCTTCCGATTGGAGCGGCCGGTCACGGTTTTATCGCTGATGACGTAGATCTCTTCCGTCGTGGGAAAGAGCCTGAGGGCGAGATCGATCGTGGGTCTGACATCGAACACCTCCACCAGGCCGGTGAAATTCTCCATTCCCCTCCTGAAGGAGTCTTCCATCCGATTGAGTCCGCAGAAGACGACCGGGCATCCGGGGAACAGTTCGTTTCGATGTTCCCGCAGGAAATGGAATGCATTGTCGTCGGAACAGATGATAACATCAAAGGAGATCTTGCCATACTTGAACCGGTAAAGGTCCTGCAGTTTTTGAAGGTACTCCTCGTTGAAGTACCTCTTGGAGTCCATGTATTCCACATAGAGGTCGTTCTTGATTTTTTCTTTCCTGAGGCGGTCCTTGACCCCTTTTACAATGTTATCGGTCCACTCGTATTCCTTGTGATAAGAATTGAGGATTAGGATCTTACTGGCGCTTTCCCCGTTACAGGGGGAAAAACGGGCAGGAAAGAGGAGGATCGCAAGAAGAGCCAGAAGGGCCACGAATCGGGGGTTTGCCCGATCGGGCCGGCCGGTTTTCGTCTTCTTCAGAAAAAGCATAACGATGAAATTCCCTTATGAAAGGAATAATTCAGGGATTTTACAATCGCTTGCTCATAAAAAGAAAGAATAAATTTATTTTTCAACAAAAAAAGTCGAACAGGGGCGGCTTCGTTCAGGCGATTCCATACTCGGTTTCCAGTTTCTCGTAGGAATTAATGACCTTTCGCACGTAATCCCGCTTTTCCAGGTAGGTATGCGGCATGAAGGAACGCTTGAACCCGTTGAAGATGCACTGTTTCAACTGTTTCAAATCGAGACCAACCTCGTTCAACGCAAGTTCGATCTCGCGGCTTATGCTGGTTCGTGAAACGAGGCGGTTATCCGTACAGAACGTTGTCGAGATCTTGGCTTCGAGCATCTTTTTCAGGGGATGATCGGAAAGCGTCTTCAGGGTGGCATTGGTTTGCAGGTTGCTCGTGAGGCAGATTTCGATGGTGATCCTCTTGTCCGCGATATATTCGGCCAGATCGAAGATGTATTTATCGCGGTCCCTGATATCGCCGTCCGTGATTTTATCGGTGTTGAACAGGTAAAACCCGTGCCCGACCCGATCGGCATGGAGTTCCGTGATAGCCTCGAAGATGCTCTCGGCGCCGTATGCCTCACCGGCATGGACGGTTTTATGGAGGAAGTTTCTGTGGGCGTGTTGATAGGCCTCGTAATGATTGTGGGCGGGAAAACCGTCCTCCTGACCGGCAAGGTCGAATCCCACGATGGAGGAGAGCCCCGCATCCCGGATGCGTACGGCTGCCCGGGCCATCTCGAGGGAGGCGGCCCGGAAGATCTTCTTTTTCGGGGCGAATTCCATCACATTCATCAGCTCGTCGTAATACCTGGAAAAACCCTTCCCGAACATCCTGAGGGCGCATACGATGATGCCGTAGGAATAGGGTGGCTCGGTTCCGTTTTTTACTCCAGGGCTCTGGTTGAATTCCCCGGCGGCCCGGGAGAGCCCCCGATCGACCGCCTTCAGGAGCGAGGTCATCTCCAGCTCCCGGTTGATGTGCAGCTGGGGGGCGAAACGCGGCTCGATGTAACGCACTCCCTCGGAAAACGAATCCACGGCCAGCTCGTACGAGATTCTTTCCACCGCCTCGGTATCCTGCATCACGGCGGTGGTATAGCGAAATCCCTTCAGGTAATCCCCGAGGTTCCTGTATCTTTCCTTGAACACGAGTTCGCGCATTCCCTCTTCCGTGTGGGATGGGATTTCGATATTCCGTTCCCCGGCCAGTTCGATAAGTGTTTCGATCCGGAGGGAACCATCCAGGTGGACATGCAGATCGGTTTTGGGTATGGCGCGGATAAATTCCGGCGAGATCTTTTTCATATTTCAGAGTTCTCCCTTTTATGAAATCCCGCAAAAAAAATTGTCGTATCCCTGCGGGCTTCCCTTACTTGAATAATATTTCTTTATACATCATCCGATGGGGGGATTTCAAGGGCTTTTCTCATTTTCTGGGGAGTTCTGTGAAGAGGTCGCCATTACTCACCGCCCCATTGGTGGGATCGTACATCGGCTCCAGGTTCCAGCAGCCGGGAGGAGAGCTCGGGGAATGGTTCCATCTTTCCATCACGTACTGAATGTTCCCTCCCTCCTTCTCCGATAACTCTTCATCCTTACGGGAACGCAGGTACAACCGTTCATCAATATCGGGTCCGAAGCTGAAAACCGCTACCGGCCCGGCATTTTTGGAATCGAGAATCGAGAGGGGGGCCCCTTTCCTGTCGGAAAAGAGATCCGGGGGAAGGCCCTTCGGGAATTGGGAGAGGAGATCTGATGCCTTTTCAACGGCGATCCCCTCCCCGGGAAAGGGGTATTTTCGCTCTCCGGGAATGCGGAGGAACACGTCCCCGCCGCTTCGTGTCCCATTGGTGGGATCGTAAGAGATAAGGGCCTTGTCATCGTAACGGTCCGGCCCGAAGCTGTAAAGAGTGGCATTATCGATTCCTTCCACCCGGTAGTGGAGTGGCGAGCTGGGATCGAAGGGATCCTCCGGAGGTCCGGAGGGGAAAAAATCGGAAAAATCCTCGAGATGTTCGGGAAATCTCCCTTTCGTTAAATAACAGTGCCTCACTCCGGCGGCTCCCAGAGCGAGTCGGAACTCCGCATCCGCCAGATTATTGCGGATTTCATATAATTCAGTATGGTATTTGTAAACACTCCGATCCTTCAAGAGGGACATGAAAAGGGAATAGTCATCCTCAAGGGGGGGATCGTCCCGCTTTGTTCCCGGATATACGGCAAGATTAATAAGAATGTCCCTGTACCTCTCCAGCTCCCCCGGCTGGTTTGTTGCGTTGAGAACAAATAGAGAAAGTCCCCGGGAGGCGATAATGCGGATGGATATCCCCATAAGGTCCTGGAGCATGGAACCGGATTCGCACATCATCTGCCCCATGCGGTAGCTGAAGGCAAGCCGGGTGAGCGCTTTTTCCCTCTCCCCCTGTAATAGATCGAACACAGACCACGTGACCGCCACCTTGGAATGAACCATGGGAAGGAGGAAGGAGAGTTTTTCCTTCCCCGATTCAGGGGGTGCGAGAACCGGCGACACCAGGTAACTGGTTTTCAGAAAGTATGGCATCCCCATATCCAGGAAACGGCGTCCCCACTCGAATCTCTCCTCCAGGGTTGTCTCTTTCGAAAGGAACATCTTTTCGAAGCTCACGAGCCCTTCCGGGTTGTTTTTGAACCTGGCGTTCGCGAGTGTCCTTCTTACACTCCGCGACGCAGCCTCGAGCAATGGATCCACTGAACCTTTATGGATATCCTGCCATTTGATCCAGAGATTTTCCGCCCGCTCGAGATTGCCCTCGAGGGCCTCCATCTCCACACCGTGAAGGATCAGGCAGGGATCCCCGGGATGATCGCGGATCAGGTCCCTTGCCAGCTCGAGGGCGCGCCCTTTGCGTTTCCCCTCGAGGCGAAGTCGGAAGTATTCCGGCAGGCGGGGATCGTCCATGCGTCGAAGAAAGGAGGGAATGCTTTTTGGGGATGGATCGAGCCGGCGGTCGACAAAGGCCGGTTCCCTGTATGTTGTCCGGTATGCCCGCTTGAAATCGTTGAAAGAGCGCATCCCTTTCATCTCATCGAATAACCCCCCGAATGATCCAAGGGGCTCTCCCTTCATCCCGGCATCGACCAGGTCCCAATCCCCTGGAACGCCCCTGGAGGGTTCGAGGGTGAGTTCGAGATCCAGCCGGCATTGTTTCGGTTTTTTACCGCCAACCGTGGGTCTGAAGGGGAAGGAACCGATTTCCCTTTGAAACAGGATCAACCGTTCGCCCTTCAGGGAGGCGCTATGCGAGAATTGTTTTCCCGCATCCGGGCGGGGGAGGGTAAGGAAGATCCCCTCTTCCATCTTGAGGGGGCAAAGCAGGCCGGGTTCCAATACGAGGCAGGTTTGTCCCCCCGTGGCCAGGTAAATCCCCGCCGCTGTTCCCGCACGGATGCGGTTGTAAACCCACAAGGCGGATAAAAGGATGAACGCGGCGATAAGGTAGTATAAGAAATTCTTCAGTCTGATACCTTGCAACCCCATGAATATTGAGCCCTTTTGAGTTTTACAGAGCTGGATTTACAAAGCTATCGACCCTGGTGCAAGCCTTTTATTAATATGGGAAGGGATTCATTCGATTTTTCAGAAAAAGCAGATATTTTTCCGGCAGCGGTTCAACCAGGGAACAAAACCTTCGTCATCCCTTTCCGTCCTTCTCTCCATCCCCATCCGGCGATACATCTCCTCCGGAGGAATCCGGGCACGAACGGAGGTCTTGAGGAGGAGATGCTCCTGTTTCGGATCCATGTCGTCCCAACCGAGCGATAAAGCATGTTTCCCCGTTTCGTCAAAAACCTCCCGCGCCTTTTTCAACTCCCCGGTCAGAACCAGTGATAACAGGTGATTCTCCAGCACTCCAGTTTCGATCCAATCACCGGATTCCAAACTCCCACCCAGCTCGAGGGAGAGGTCCCTTCCCATGAGGACCGCCTCCCGATATCGCCCCATCCCTGCCAGAAGGATCAATCGGAGCTGATCCCGCCTGGAACGAACGTAATCATCCCCCGGATCTTCGGGTAGGAGGGACAAGAGTCTGTCCAGGCGTTCCCAATCCGCGGCTCCAAGGTGACATTCGGCCAGCCGCAAAAGGATCGATGGGGATTCCATATTCGAGTGATTCAGTATAGATGAACTCTTCCCTTTTTTCCATTCAGAAAAACAGAATTTCCTTATCACCCGGTGATTTTTCCCGGGTTCAAGGGAGGGGAGACAATACCTGATTTCAATCAGGCCCGGGGTGCGGGTATCAAAGGGATAATCCCCGGGCACAAACATCTTCATATCCCTGTCAGGTGGAAATACATTATAATAGACCCGCCCCAGGTCATCTCCCATCAACCAGAAGCATTCTTTCCGGCAATCCGGAGGGAAAGTTCTCCCCCGATACAGGGGTTCGAAGATCACCCCTCCCTTCGATGTCATGAAGAGGTTCAAACCTTTCGGAACGGGAATCGGTTCCAGCGAGCCGATGCGATCCTGAGTGAAATGCCATTCTCCCGGAAGTGAAAGGCTTTTTTCATCGACCGCCATGGTTTCCTTCGAATGCAGGAACGCTTCCACCCTGTCCCTTGAATAGCAGAAGTGGATATCGACGCTCCGTCCTCCTCCGCCCTCCATCATGCAGATCCGAAGGGGGAGCTGGTTATCCCTTCGTACCCAGAGGTGGAGTTTTGCTCCATCCACATCCGCTTTCAGAAATACGTGATCATCATCACCATTCCCGAAATTCCCGAGTTTCATTTTTCCCGGGATATCAATATACCGTGAGGAGGACGCCCAGAGAATATCCTCCAGTGAGAGATCTCTTTTTCCACTGAAAATCCCGGCGAGAAATAACGGCTCCGGAACAGCCCCGGCCATCTGATCGGGATCATCGTCTCCCTTCCCGGGAATACCCCCTTCAGAGGCGAGGTAAAAGCGATTTTCATACTTTACCACCACCCGCCCCCCACGCTCGATCCAGCAATCGAAACGCCCGGGCTCCTTTTCCTTTTCTTCCCTCACGTAAACAACCATGCTGAAAACCGGGGTCGATCGAAATGCCCTCGAGGTCTCCCGCAACGACACGTCGGGATCCCTCATGGATAAAAATGCGAGCAGAAACAGAACCAGGGAGAGGGCGACCAGGATGAGGGGGAGAATAGGAATCCATCCCCGGGTGAGTTTGATTTTTTTATGTAATCGAGGGGGACCTTTGAAATAAGAGGGAGAAAAGGTGAACCCATTCATTGGAAAACCTTCCAATATATGAGATTTCTCTCTCCCTTTTTCTATTAGACGTAAAGGGGCAGAAAACGTTTACTTTTTGTTTTTTTTTAGGGTAAAAAAAGCGGCGGAATGCCGGGGGCTCCCGCCGCCACTTTTGTTCCAGAGAATCTGCGGTATTACTTGAAGAATTCTATCCGGAAGGGATATTTGTAGGAAACGCCGTCGTTCGCCTTGATGCCCGCCATGATCGACAAAACAACGCCGCCGATTATGATGGCCAGTAATATCGGAATTCCGATCAGGATAAGGCACAGAAGCCCGGCGATAAGAGCGGCGATGGTCAGCGTGATCTGGAAATTCAAAGCCTCCTTGCCCTGTTCGTTCACAAAGGGATACTCCTCTTTTTTGAGCAGCCAGCAGATCAGGGGCCCGAGGATGTTTCCGAAGGGGATGCCGATGAATCCCGCCAGGGCGGTAAGATGGCACAGCATCGCCCATGTCCGTTCATCCTTGGAATATTCCACGGTTACCTTCTTTTCAACTTCGTTACCCTCCATCATAACTCCCCTTTCCATCCATAGGATTTCATACACTTATTCTCTTTCTCCTACTTCTTCTTATCCCTCGTGTCAATTTAAAAGATCGAACCGTCTCAAATGCCCGGGCAAACCTGGGGTCGGGCTCTCTACTTTTGTATACTTTTCCGGATCTGTCCTTTCATTTTTAACACCCCTTTGATTTCTGAAATAGATACTTTCGGAAAGGGTCTGACCCCATGTTTTGACCCCATGTTTCCTGTTTTCCGGAAAAAGCACCTTTCATGTCAACCTTTCGACCCTTTCCTTCATCTAATACATATAATGGATGGAACGGAGGGGATGGAACGCAAAGGAAGGAGATCCATGAATTGGATAAGACAAATTGCGTTCTACGCCTCAACAATCTATGCCGTTCCCAGGGCAAAAGGGAACTTGTCGGGCACGTTTATCTCAATATCGCCCCCGGGGAGCTGGTGGGCCTGATCGGGCGGGAGGGGTCCGGTAAAACCACCCTGTTCGATTTGATAAGAGGAAAACGCCCACCCAGCTGGGGGAGTGTGAAAATAGGTGGCCATGATCTGAAAAAGGATCGCCGCCATGCCCTTTCCCGGCTGACTTCCATGAAAAAAAAAGGCCGCTTTCCAGGTTTTCTTTCCGGAAAAACATATCTTGCCCTCCTCTCCCGGAAACAGGGGATAGATCCTTCATCCCGGGTTATAAAGGCACTCCGCCTCACCCGTCTGATACCTCATGCGAACGAAAAAATCTCCACGTACTCGAAAGAGATGAAACTTTGTCTCCGGCTTGCCGCGGCCCTTATCAGGAAACCGGCGGCTTTACTTCTGGATGAACCTGCCGAAGGACTCGATTCCCCGGGGGCACACGATTTTCTCTCTTTACTCAGGGAGATTTGCGTAAGTGAAAAAATCGGGGCGCTCTTTTCCAGCCGCCTCTTTTTCACGGTGCAGGAATTCTGCCATCGCATCCTTGTGATGGAACAGGGGAGGATCGTTGCCGCCGGAAAGCCCCGCGACATCAAGTGCCCTCCGGACAAGCTGTATCGCATCTCCTTTCTGGGTCGCGTACCCGATCAGAACGTGCTGTTAAAGGAGAAGGACATTGTCCGGGTGGAACGCGTCACCAATCACAGCCTCGAGATGATCCTCTCCACCCGCGACGCCCGCTGGCTCCGGGAATACATGGAGCGATGCGGTTTCCACGTCGCCGCCCTCTTTCCCGGAAGAAAGGGCTGGGGGGAGATTTAGGGGAGCAGGCTCGAAAAGACCAATTTCCCCTTATCGCCTGTCAAGTCGAAGTCACGCTGAGGCGTGACGAAGACTGATGCGTGTAATCGTATAGGATCTTGAATCAAGGAGAGAAGCACGTGTATCGGAAATGTCGAGTGCGAGTGCGAGTGCGAGTAGGGAAATATATCTCCTCTGAGAACATGATTCGATTTCCTTAAGTCATCGCCATTCGGGTCTTACCCCATTCATACCCGAAAAAAAATTTACCTTTTGCGGATTAGGCATCTTCAGGTATATGAGGTATGAAATGATTCGGTCGAATCAGGAGGGGATATCATGAAAATATCCATCGAGCAATGGAAACGGCTCCGACAGGACGTTTGCGAGGAGAATTTCCTCCCGATCTATGAAAATACCAGGGCCCTGGTTTATACCATCTGTATCCGCATCCTTCGTTCCAATGAGGACGCGTCCGATGCGTTTCAGGCCACTTACGCAAGGGTGCTCGCGCTCGCCCGAAACCCTGAAGAGGCGGATAAAATCACCGACCCGGATGATACCGTCCGTATTCTCGCCGTGAGGGAGGCCTCCAACCTCCTGAAAAGACGCCATCGCCGGTCCGGAAAGGAGATTGCCATGGAGGATCTGAGTTATTTCCCGGATGGCGGCAAAACACCGGGAAAGCAGTTCGAACAAAAGGAAAAAACAGCCATTGTCCAGGGTCTGGTGAATCAGTTGCCTGAAAAATATCGCATCCCGGTGATCCTCCACTATTTCCAGGGGATGACTCATAAGGAGATTGCAAGGGCCCTCGGGAGATCCCGACCCGCCATTACCCTTCGCCTTTCCAGGGCTTTGAAAAAACTCGAGCCGATGTTCCGAAAGGCCGGTTTGAAAGAGGCGACAATGGTTCTGGGAGGTTTGGCCGGAACCCTCGAGCTGCTGGATCCCCCGGCCTCCCTGGCCTCGAGCCTGGTTTTCCCGAGAGCACTCGAAGCGGCAAACACGATGGGGGCGGTCGCCGCGTCTTCTCCCCCCGCCCTCTCCCCGATCGAGAACCTTTTCACCGGCGCGATGAAACATAAACTCGTGATCGCCGTTGCCGGAGCTCTCTCCCTCGGGATTGTTGCGGGAGTGATCAGCGTTGCAAAAAAACATTCCTCGAAATATGAGCAAACCCGGATCGTGAGAAGCGAAAAGTCACATTCCTCCTTTCTGGAAAAAGATCGCGCTCTTTCTGAAACCCGGGAAATTGCAAAGTCTCCTGCCAGGGAAACGACTCAAAAGGATAAGCGATCGCTTACAGCCGCAGCGGTCTCGAAGTTGGAAAAGAATCATGCGGTTTCCGAAGAATCGCAATCGGGGGGATCCACATTCCAGGGGGACCTTCCCGCCACCGGCCCGGTTCTTATCCTTTCCGGCAGGATCACGCTGGATGACGGCTCGCCAGCCCCCCGTACAAGGCTCCAGCTCACTCGCATGAAGTCAGGCATGGAGGGAATGGAATACATTCCGGTCGCCGAAACCTTATCTGACAGGGAAGGCGGTTACCTGATCCGGACCTCGGATGCCCAGCTGTTTCGAATCCGTGCCGCGAGAAAGGGATCGGCCACCACCTGCTCGTATATCCAGGATCCCAATGCCTTTCGTTATGTGAAGAGAAAGGAGAGGATCCGAAGAGTCGCCAGGGACATCCAGCTCCCCCCCGCAGCCTTTATCCGGGGTGTGGTGATCGATGAAGACAAAAATCCCGTTCCCCGTATCACGGTTCACGCCTTTTGCCTGGATGAAGAAATGGCGAAAGAGCGGGAATCCATGGTGGAGACACAGGCGGTTACGGATAAGAACGGATTTTTCGCTGTGGAAGATATCACATCCGGGGAGGCGTTTTTGAGCGTGGACGCCCCGGAGTTCACCCCCCTGAGTCAATCCGTCGTGGCTCCCGTGGAAAACGTCGAGATTCGTCTTTCCAGAAAGGGCGCCTCCCTCGAGGGACGGATTTACATGCATTCCACGGGGGAGGCCATTCCCGGAATGAAGGTCGTGGCCTCACCCGTTCGAAAAGGCGCCCGGTACCGCTCGATTTCCTTTCGGGAAGCGTTGACGGACGAAACCGGCAGCTTCCTTATCGATAAACTGATCGATGCCAGCTATCACGTCCATCCCAGCGGGAAGGGCCTCTTTCCCGTTCCGAAAGAAGGAGAGAAGGCCTATATCATTCCCCTTCAGAAAAACGAAAAAAAGACAGGCATCGATATCTTCATGTACGAAGGACACACGATCCATGGTACGGTCGTTGATGGAAAAAGTAAAGAATCCCTGGAGGGCGTCCGTGTCTCCATCCCCGATTTCCTGGATCCGGGGAAATTCGCATATATTACAGATACGGACGGTCGCTTCGAGTTCTCCCGCGTTCCCCCCACCGCAGGCCTGATCCAGGTTGATAAAAAGGGATACTCCCTCGTCACCGATGATTCCCACAGGAACTACATTCCGTTGAACCTTTCTCTTTCCAATCTCGAGATCTCGAAAGAGATCGAGATGCTCGGCAGGGTCAGCATCTCCGGAAGGGTTCTCGACTCGGACGGTGAACCAGTGCCGGGAGCCGGTGTGGCCTTGTATACCAGTTCCAACATCCTTCGCCATGATGACCCCCTTCCCGTGGATGAAAACGGGGCCTTCACGCTCGATGCAACCCCCTTTACCCCCTGCCGGGTCAGGGCAAAAGCTCCCGGTTTTCCCCCATCATTATCCAGTCTCATCCAGCTTCAGGATGAACCTGTCAGTGACGTTGAAATCATTCTCAAATCCGGGGTCGAGGTAAGCGGGATCGTTCTGGACGATCAGGGAAAAGCGATCCAGGGGGCTTTGGTGAACGCCACAAAATTCTATTCCCTGGTATACATTCATACGGAAAAGCTGGCCAATATGGCCACGGATGCGGCGGGGCGTTTTCGACTGACCGATCTGCCCCTGGACAAGATTACCCTGACCGCTGAAAAAGGCGGTTTTGCACCAAGCAGGGAATACAAGGTCGATCTGACTTCCGGAAAGGGCGTGGAAAATCTTGAAATCACCCTTCGATCCTCGAGCTTCCTCGGGGGAACCGTGACCGATCCTGATGGCAATCCCCTCGAGGGCGTTCACGTTTGGGCTAACAGGCGATACTCGAGCGAGAACAGCAGCGGTTCTGACCAGACCGACGACCAGGGCCGCTTCCGCATCGAGGGCCTGGTGAACCGTCCCCACAAGGTGTCTCTCCATCACCCCGAATATGGATCTGAACATTATGAGGAGATCGAGGTGAATCGGGACAACGCGGTTTTCGTGATGGGGACAAAGGCAAACGTCACCCTCCTGGGATATGTTGTGGATTCCGCCACCGGGGAGCCTGTTGAGGACTTTTCCATATCGGGACTGACCGCGGAGAAATTTATCACAAGGTCTCCCGATCGACCCGGCCGGTTCCGGGCCGAAAAACTCCAGGGGGGGATCAGCTATCGATTTACGATCACATCCCCCTTATATTGCGATCTGGTTCAGAATATCGAGGCCCCGAAGGATACCGACACCATTGAAAGAACCTTCCGGATGACAGCCGGGGGAACGATCACGGGAAGGGCGATTCATAAACAGACCCGTGAACCCCTTTCCGGCGTTCGGATCAACCTCCTCGGGGTTTGGAAATATGCCGTTCCGGGGAACGATAAATCACCAAAGGCGTCTTTCGTAACAGGCATTGATGGACGGTTTAGTTTCCGATATGCTTCCGTGGGGAAAAACCATCTGGAATTCATCCCACCTTCGCCACTGGGAGGGCAGGAGAGGGAAATCGACGTAAAGAGCGGTGAAACGAGCGACATGGGCGATGTTGAGATCGGAGAAGGGGCAACGATCGAAGGCCGGCTTCTCTTCATGCCCGGGGAGCGGCCCCTGGCTGGAAAGAGGATCGATTTGAAGTTGTTCCCGCAAGACAACCGGCATGTCATCACAGATCAGGAGGGACGGTTTTCGTTCACCGGGTTGAAAAACGAACATCACTCCCTGATTGCATCGGAATACGGCATCGAACACTGGGTGTCCCTTAAGCCCGATGAAAAAAAAGAGGTCCGTATCCTTGTTGGAACGGGGAGTTTGAAGGGACGCATTTTGAAAGACGGGGAGGCCTGTTTTGGCAGGATCAGGCTTCACCAGGAGAACTGGATCGAGGCAAGCGCCGGGGAGGGTGGTAAATTCGTGATCAGAAACCTGGCCCCCGGCAACTGGAAGGTTCGGATTTTCCACCAGGGCCGGGAGGCGGGACAGGATGAATTCACCCTTTCTCCGGGCGAAGAGAAAACCCTCGATTTCGAGATCCCGGACTAGGGGGTTTCCCCTATTGTCTCGGAGAGGGAGAGTAAGGGAGAGTAAGGGGTCAGACTCTCTACTTTTGTATACTTTTCCTTGAGATATTCTTTAAACGTTGACACAGTTCAAGGAGATCCCCGTTCTGTTCCACCCGTTTAAGTCGAGCGTAAACTCCGCTGCGGTTTCGGATGTTCATAAAACTGGCGATCCGATCGATAGTCCACGGCAGGTTTTGTCTCAGGAGATATATCAGGAGATTCCTGGCAAGACCCTTTTTGCCGTGGGCGTGTTTGCCGCATCTAATTCTTTTCTCGGAAAGATCAAAGCGATCGGCAACGGTGTGGAGTAACTCTTCCGCCATTTGTTCCCATACATCCGAAACGTCCTCGTTCTCTCTCGATGCCCTTTGAGATCCCTTTTTAGCATTCATGCGTTCCTGCCGCTTTATCACCCTCCGGGCAAAGTTTACACCCCCGATGCATCTCTGACCGATGACCACGGGCTTTATCTCTTCGTCCAAGCCCTCCCTGATAAATGCCGCATACTTTTTTCTATCCCCGCCGAACCATCTCAGGATTTCAGAGGTACAGAGATATGGCGGTTCGTTGCCTTTGATGTAAAATCTCAAACTCGAGCCCCGGTAGGTTTCGGGATTCTTTCTCCGGGAGCCTCCGACTGGATTCAGGTGGATATAGCGAGAGAGGGCCAGTAGATAATCCGCCTTTTCCACGATATAACTCTTAAACCGCCCCTGGAAAAGATGACCATGGAGACCGTGGCGACGATTAAAATAAACCGTATACGCCGTCAGCATACGATGCATAAAGGAAGACAGGGCGGGCGATACGGTACTTTCCAGGAGCAGATGAAAATGGTTGGACATCAGACACCAGGCGTGGATTTTGAAATGATACATCTCTGCATAACGGGAGAGATAGTAAAGGAATTTGTCCTGATCGCGGGAATCGATGAATGCAACACCGCCGGAATTGGTTCGCGAAACAACGTGAAACAGGGAAAAGGGAAGGTCAATTCTTTTCGGTCTTGCCATAAGGTATGGATATGTTACATGCAAAGGAATCATGTCAAGAAAAACATATAAAAGTAGAGAGTCTGACCCCAGGTTCTGGCAACCTCCCGGAGGCGGCTCCCTCTTCGCCCCATTACCCGGACGAATTTTTCCTGTATTAATAAAGGAGGCGATCGGATTGCATCGGGAAAGACCGGGGAGGGGGTCTTTTCGTTATTAAAGGGTTGTGAGGGCAATCTCGGCGGCGTTCTCGACCTGGTGGGCGATCGGCGAGGCGGTCAGCATGGGGTGGGTTCCCACCTGGAAGGTAATGATTTCCTCGGCCCTCATTCTCTGCTGGATCAGGGATCCGATGAAATTGGCCACTTTCCCGGCCATCATACTGCCATAAGCCTGCCCTCCCAGGAGAAGGTGTGTGTGCTTTTCAAAAACGAGTTTTACGGAAAGCATACGGGTTCCCGGGATCGTTGCCGGATGCTTGTCAGGGGCTGAAGCCTCCCCGGTGACGACGTCAAATCCGGCTGCTCTCGCCGATCTTTCCGTCATGCCGGCGGACCCGACGGCGAGATCTCCGATCACGGTTCCAAACACCCCGATCGGGCATTCGCTTTTATGACGCAACCGGAAAAGATTGGCGCCCGCAACCCTGGCCTCCATCGTTCCAATGGATGCAAGCCGGAGAAAAGACGGTCTTCCCGTAAAGAAGCACCTTTTCCGGGTGCAGTCCCCGGCGGCGAAAATGTTCTCGTCACTGGTCCTCATGAATTCGTCGACGTAGATCCCTTCTTTCGGATCGACATTCAATCCCGCCCTTTGGGCCAGATCGACATTGGGAGTGACGCCGATTCCCAGGATGACGACATCGCTTTTTATTTTCCGGCCTTTCTCAAGCTCGACGTATTCCGCTTTCTCCTTCCCCACGATGGCTTTTGCCTTTTCACTAACCAACACATTGATCTCTTTTTGGGTTAATTGTTTTTCCACCTGAACACACACGCCTTCATCGCATGCCAGAAGGAGGCAGTGGGGCATCAGTTCAATAATGGACACATTGGGAAGCCCCCGCTTTTTGCACTCATCGGCGAACTCCAACCCGATGAATCCACCTCCGATGATGACCAGATCCTCGGCTTCATCCATGGCCCCGGCGAGTTTATTGAGGTATGCGACATCTTTTCTGACCGCAAAAACATTGGGAAAATCCACCCCGGGCAGGGGGGGAATGAAGGGGTTTGATCCGGTTGCGAGGATTAACTTGTCGTAACTGAATTTTTCGCCTCCCGAGGTCTCCAGGGTTTTATCTTTCTTGTTTATGGATTCCACCTTGTCTATCTTCAGATCGATCTTATTTTTGGAGAGAATGGTATCGGGAATAAGATTCTTTTCGGGTGTCCCGACGGTTCCGAAGATATAGGGGATGCCGCAGGGAATGAGAACCTGCTCTTCTTTTCGTATAATGATGATTCTGGCATCGGGATAATACCTCCTTGCACTAATCGCAGCTGTAAGTCCGGCAGCGCTTCCCCCGACAATAATGATTTCAGCCTTTTTCATGGGATCCTCCTCCGGGATTTGGAATATATTCGCCCGAAAAATATTTTCGGATTTTTATCAATCCACACAATTTGCATTCTCTGATTATGTTTATAAACAATGCATGTCAATCTTATATTACCCCTGAACGGTATCTTGACAAAAGGGGGGCGTTGTACCTATATCCAATCATAATTGAATCGAATTTGACGATCTGAAGGTGAAAAGGTGATCAGAAAACCTCTTTCGAATATGATTCGGACGGCATCGGAAGAAAAACGCCGTGTTGTGGCGCCCCTTATGG
>Ga0272442_10002656_pt1 | contig 25661 bp, 19 predicted proteins | sample SSMForm2O_FD_200262 | JGI IMG/M metagenome (GOLD analysis project Ga0272442, IMG submission 200262) | Marine sediment archaeal communities from Little Sippewissett salt marsh, Falmouth, MA, United States - SSM-Form-2O | ecosystem: Environmental > Aquatic > Marine > Wetlands > Sediment ... | reverse complement strand
GTCCGGCATAGCGTTGAAGTTTATTCCAAAAAGGGAATTGCCGGATTCTTCAAAGGAAATACGACTGGTAGTCCTGCCGTTCGAGAACCTTAGCTCCACTGAAGATGAGTACTTTTCCGACGGTATTACCGATGAAATTACAGTTCGTTTGGCGAGTATTCATGGCTTGGGTATTATTTCACGTCAAAGCGCAATGCAATATAAGAAAAGTGAAAAAAATACCCGGCAGATCGCCGAGGAATTGAGCGTTGATTATATCCTGGAAGGTACAATCCAGTGCGAACATCCGTCAGATCCAAACAGCCGAGTTAAAATTAGACCCCAGCTTATTAGGGTGGCCGACGACACACATGTGTGGGCTGAAATATACGAAGACGACATGAGTCAAATTTTCCGCCTGCAATCTGAGGTGGCAGAGCGGACTGTGAGGGCACTGGATATAACGCTGTTCGAGGCAGAGCGACAGTCACTCCGGGCCGAACCAACGAAAAACATGGAGGCGTATGTCTATTACCTCCGTGGCAATGACTATTCATCACGTCTATATCAGAGTCAAAATGACTTGATGATAGCCATTGGTATGTACGAAAAGGCAATTGATCTGGACGACAAGTTCGCCCTCGCCCATGCATGGCTCTCTCATGCTTATTCCGGGATGTATTGGTTCCATAGCCGCAGCGAAGAACATCGTACAAAGGCATGGGAAGAGTCAGAACAAGCACTGAATCTCGATCCCGATCTACCCGAGGCGCACTGGGCCCGTGCTGTTTGCTACTACTGGGGTCGTCTGGACCATGGCAACGCTCTAAAGGAATTAGAAATAGCTCTCAAAAGCCAACCTAAGAACAGCCGGATCCTTGCCACCATCGGTCATATTAAGAGACGTCAGGGAAATTATTTAGAAGCATTGGCCAACTACAAGGGGGCTTTTGAGCTTAATCCGCTGTCCCACCCTCGCGCAGGTGATCTTGCGGGTACTTTAGGTCAACTTCGTAGGTACCCGGAATCAGAATATTATTATGATCGAGCCATCTCATTGGCTCCCGACGAATCCGCACTATATTGTTGGAAGGCCCATTTATATTTGGCCTGGAGAGGAAATACCTCGGAGGCTCGAAAAGTTTTAGATGAGGCGTCACAGTACGTTAACTTGGATAACGAGCGCGTCGTGAGAACACTGGTCAGGCTCGATGTTTTAGATAGAGAGTATGAAACAGCCTTGAATCGCCTGCCTCTCGAATCACCAACGACGGATAACTCGAAGATCCGCAATGCTATGCAATATGCAGAAATCTATAGGTATATGGGAAACAAAGAGTCAGCGGAGGGATACTACGAAGAAGCTCAAAGCATCTTGGAATCCAAAGTCAAGGAATATCCAAAGAATGGTTATTACCACAGTATGCTTGGTATCACGTATGCCGGTTTGGGTCTCGAAGAAGAGGCCATCCGGGAGGCACAATTGGGTGTGGAATTGGTTCCATACGACAAGGATTCTCAAAGCCATATATCAGGATCAAGGGATATAGCCCTGGTCTATTTGATGGTTGGCCAATATGATGCGGCCATTGAAAAGATCAAGTATCTGCTAGACAAACCTGGATTATTAACAATTCCTTTGCTTAGAATTGATCCGGTATGGGATTCTTTACGCGACCACTCCCATTTCCAGAATCTCATTGAACAAGACAAATAGCCCGTCGAATAACCAACAAAAAAGGTGGGGCAGAGCCGCTACCCTACATAAACATACCTAAGGCATCAATACCTATACCTATGGCACAAGTTGTCTCTGCGTTCTCGGTGCCCTCTGTGACTAAAAAAAACAAAGAATCCACTTGACTTACGCCATGTAATGTTGTACAATACATAACAAACATGAAAATAGAATACAGAATTCAGAACACAGGAGACTCTTTTCATTTATGATTTATGATTTATGACAGCTCAGACATAAATTGACTATACCTATGACACAAGTTGTCTCTGCGTTCTCTTCGATCCCGGCGGTTATTTCTCGTTGTTAGTCGTTCGTTTTTCGTATCTCGTCTTTGGATTGAAGCGTTCATTGGTGTTCATTCGTGGTTTCATCTGGAAAAACAAAGCCAATTTCAAGACCACACTTTTCCCGGCCATCCCCATCTCTCCGGGATGAGGCTGCCACCCGGCCGATATTATTGGGCCTTTGTGGCTATGAACCTCATTTTGCAAAACAAAGCCAATTTACCCCAAAAGGGGTAGAAAGGAAGGCCGATGTCCGATCCACCCGACATTCGATAGGCGCGTGTCCGGCCTAGAATTTCTTGACATAATCCAGGAAGGCCCTGGCGGTTTTGTCGAGGTTGTCGATATCGCCGCCGCCGTCCAGGACCTCGCACATCTCGTAGGCGATATAGCCCTGGTAGCCGATCTCCTTGAGAGCGTTGAAAAAGGACTCGTAGTCGATGATGCCCCGGTCGATGGGTGTCGCTCGAATGAGCGTCTCCTGCTGCTTGAAGTTGGTCAAGGTCAGCTCGTAATGATATCTCGGCATGCGGACATACTGGGCGGCCGTGGTGTGAACGATAAAGGGCTTCATCTTCAGGACGGCTTCGCGGATTTGCTCTGGGCTCAGGCCCTGCAACGTCGGCGTCCAGGGATCGAACGCCGCCTTGACGTTCGGCAGATCGACCTCGCTGAGCAGCCAGTGCATCATATCGTGGTGCGAGGCGATGTCGTGATGGTTCTGCACGGCGAGCGTCACGCCGTACTTAGCTGCCTCTTGACCGCCAAGTTTCAATCCTTGCACCACCAGCGCATATTGTTTGTCGAACGGTATGCCGGGACGTTCATAACCGGTAAAAACCCGCACCATATCGGTCCCCAGATCATGCGCGAGCTTGGCCAGCTCGCCGACGTACGCGGCCTGAATTTCCACGTTGGGGATCCCGGCTTTGTCCGATCCGGCCGTGAAATCCGTATAGCCCGCCAGGCAGACCAGCTTGAGGTCGAGCCGCTCGATCTTTCGCCGCAACGCCTTTCGCGCCGCGGCGTCGTAATCCAGAGGCGAAACGTGCGGCCGCTTGGCCATCAGCATGACGCCGTCGTAGCCGAGCTGGTGGGCCTTGTCGAGAAACTCGTCCACGCTCAGCCTGGCCTGGCCGCGCCAGAAGCCGGCATAACTGACAGAATGTAAACATGTCTTCATCTTGAAATCCTTCGGATGGCCCGTTGGGGGTTTTTGCGAAAACGCCTTTTGGGTGCAGAGGAAAAATACGATCATCATAACAAGATAGGATCTACGCATGGTTCAATTCCTTTCAAATAGCCTCAATCCGGTTATCATCGCGGATTTTTCACACCCCGTCAATAGAAAAACAGGTTCATTGTTCCGGCGTGTTTTTATCGCGAGCTCGCTTAGCTTGCCATTGCTTGGCCAGTTCCGGCTTGCCCCAGGTTTGGTAGAGCTTGATGAGCTGATCGATCGAATCCAGCGACTCCGGATGGGCCCGGCCAAGAATACTCTCTCTGCCCCTCAGCGCTTCGAGGAACAGCGATTCGGCCTCGCCGTAGCGTTTTAGGGCGGTGTAAACCATAGCCAGCCTGTGCATCGAATCGAGTGTGTCCGGATGCTCATCGCCCAGCACAAGCCGCCTGCTCTGTAAGGCATTGACCAGCAGCGATTCTGAATCTTCGTACCGATTCATCTGATAGCATAACCATGCCAAGCCGCTGGCCGAGGTCAGTGTCGTGGGATGCGCCTCGCCCAGCGTGAGCCGGCTAATATCCCACGCGTTATCGAAGAGTTCCTCCGCCTCCTCGTAACGGCCCTGGGCGGTGTAGAGCGTGGCCAGGCCGTTCGTGGTATAGAGCGTATCCGGATGCTCCTCGCCCAGCACGAGGTACTCGATATCCAGCACCTTGAGCAGGAGCGGCTCGGCCTCGTCGTACCGGCCCTGGGCGACGTAGAGCATGGCCAGGCCGTTCATGCAATATAAGGTATCCGGGTGCTCCTCACCCAACAGCCGCTGGGATTGTTCCGTCGCCTTTGCATACAATGGCTCGGCTTCATCATATCGGCCCTGATATCTATAAACCGTCGCGAGATTACCCATGAACAGCACCGTGGAGATATCCTCGCCCAACAGGGAGCGGCTGATCTGGAGCATTGTAGCGTACAACGATTCCGCTTCCGCGTACCGGCCCTGAGAAAAGTACAGCACGGCCAGACCGTTCATGCAATAAAGCGTATCCGGATGCTCCTCGCCGAGCACCTCCCGTCTGCCCTCGAGGGTTTGGGTGAAAAGCGCCTGCGCCTTCTCATAGCGGCCCTGTCTCCAGTACACTCTGGCAAGGCCTTCCATAGTCTCCAGCGTGTCGGGGTGCTCCTGGCCAAGCAGTTCAAGCCGGATTTTATATGCGCGGTCAAGGTGTTTCTCGGCAGGGCTGAAGTCGCCGATATTCCGATACGTAGATCCCAGCGTATGGCGAATCGAGGCCTCGACAAGGGGCTCCTGGTCGAACTTACCCTCGAGTTTCTCCGACGCGGCGTCGAGGAACGAGCGGACCGTGACCTCCCGGCCCTGGGCCACATACGGATCGACCGACGCCAGTAGGTCCTCACGGAGAAAGTTACTGACGGCCTGCGAGGTTTTCGCCTGTCGCTCGGTCTCCTTGTGGGCCGCCACGGCATCGGCGCGGGCCCGAGACGCCCTGACCGCAAAGACTGACGAGACGATACTTCCGGCGATCATCACCGCCAACAATGCCGCAACGCCGATCACCAGCGCCCGGTTCCGTCGAACGAATTTCTTCAGACGATACACCGCCGATTCAGGCCCGGCAAGTAGTGGAACACCATTCAAGTAATTCTCGATATCGTCCGCAAGCTCGGAGGCCGACCGATAACGGCGCGTGCGGTCCTTCCGCATCGCCTTGAGAGGAATCCATTCAAGCTCCTTTCGCAGACGTTTGGCCAGGTTCATAACGTCCGTGCGGCGGTCCTCGGCCACCTTCGACGCCTTTTCACCGAGACTCGTCAAACGCGTGCTCGGCCGTTTGGGATCCTGCTCGCGGACGACCTTACGGATGTGGTCCACGCCGCCTTCGCGAAGCGACTGCGCGTCAAACGGCAGCGTCCCGGTCAGCAATTCATAAAGCAGCACGCCCAGCGAGTAAACATCGGTCCGCGTGTCGATATCCTGCGCGCCCATTTCCGCCTGCTCGGGACTCATGTACTCGGGCGTGCCGACAAACTGGCCCTGTTCGGTGTACAGCGTCCGGTCGGTCAGAGGCTGTGTGACGGCTTTGGCGACGCCGAAGTCGATAATCTTCACCACCGGTTTTTCACCCTGCACGGCGACCAAAATATTGGACGGCTTCACGTCGCGATGGATGATGCCCTTCTGATGGGCGTATTGCACACCCTCACAGGCCTGCGAAAATAAGTGCAGCCTTTCTTCGATGCTCAACCTTTGTCGGTCGCAATGCTCGATGATCGGAGCCCCCTTGACGTGCTCCATGACGAAATAGGGCAGGCCGGCCTCGGTTTCTCCGGCGTCGAAGACCGGAGCAATGTTCGGGTGCTCCATCAGGGCCAGCGCCTGGCGCTCCGCCTCGAAACGGGCAATCACCTGCTTGGTGTCCATGCCGGGCTTAATGACTTTCAGGGCAACCCGGCGTCTGACGGGCCTGTCCTGCTCGGCCAGATAAACGACGGAGAATCCTCCCTCACCGAGGACGCTCAGCAGCTGGTATGCGCCGATTTGACCGACCGGCTCAGCGCCGTCGGTACTAAAAGAGCTGGTTGCTCCGGCGTCCTCGCCGTTCGGCAATCCATCATTCTTTGCTTCAACGGTGCTCATGAACAACCCCTGTGGCCGACGTACGCTGCCTTCGCAGCCTCGTCGGGTAAGACGTTTTCAAAACGGCAAAAATACGAAAATCCCAAAAAGAGTTTGACTTTGCCTATGTACCACGACTACTATAGGAGTGGTTGAAAACGACGTCAAGGTAACCGCATTTTTTGCTGATACATATAAAACGCCAGTTTGTGTCGGAAGGAATTGAAATGGCTTCGATTATCGTCATATCCGGAGAGCATAAGGGCGAGTATTTACCGCTCGGTAGACGTATCAACGTAATCGGAAGAGCCGAATCGCTTCCGATGCAAATTCTGGACGACATGGTCTCTCGCAAGCACCTGCGAATCCGCTACAACGAACAAACAAGCAAGCACAGTGCCGAGGATATGAACAGCAAGCACGGCGTCATTATCAACGACCGGAAACTAACCGACCCGACGGTTTTAGAGGAAGGCGACCAGATCCGCATCGGTCAGACCTATTTGATGTTCACCGAAAAAGACTTCGACGACCGGGAAAGCGCGCTGGCGCACTACAAGAAGGCCGGAGAGGGCCAGCGCCCCACGATGATTGAGTAACGAAAGTGACGCACGTTTGGAGGTCACTTTATCCCCGAAGACGGTCCGAATCCATTTGCCGTTTTTCCATTGCACGCTGATTTGTCATTTATGATCGAGAATGTGTACCTGAAGCGAATACGTGCCCTGAGGTGGGTCGTGGCGATCCCGTTGTTAAGCGGCCTCGCGGTTCTCATGGCCTCCTGTCAAGGTCCGATTTGTGACGAACTCACCGTGTCGTATGACGATCTGAGCCGTCCATTGCCGATCATGAGCTGCGGCTCGGCGGATGTCCACGATCTGGTGGCGTTCTTTCTGCAAACTCATCCAACGGCTGACGTGAGCGAGGTCTCAGCCATTGCGGAACACTATATCCAAGAGGCGGGTATCGAAGGCGTCAATCACGACGTGGCGTTCTGCCAGATGTGCCTCGAAACGAACTACCTGCGTTTCGGCGGTGACGTTCATCGCCGGCAAAACAACTTTGCCGGGATCGGAGCGACCGGCAACGGTGTCGCCGGGGCTTCCTTCCGGAGCGCGCAAATCGGAATCCGGGCGCATATCCAGCACCTCAAGGCGTATGCCAGCAAGAAACCTTTGCAACACGGTCTTGTCGATCCACGATTCTATAGAGTGCGGCGCGGATCCGCACTCCATGTCGAAGCTCTCAGCGGGAGGTGGGCTACCGATCCAATCTATGGGGCCAAAATCAGAAGGAAACTTCAATTGCTCGCGAGACGGTTTTAGCTCACTTCTAAACGTCCTCTCGCTCGATCTTCGCACCGAGGGGATTCAGCCTTTCTTCAATTCTTTCGTAGCCCCGGTCGATATGATAGACCCTGTTGACGGTTGTCGTTCCCTCGGCCGCCAGGCCGGCCAGGACCAGCGCCGCCGACGCCCGCAGGTCCGAGGCCATCACGGGCGCAGCGATGAGCTTCTCCACGCCGGCTACAATGACCGCCGGGCCTTCTTTACGCAAATTCGCCGCCATCCGGTTGAGCTCCGCGACGTGCATAAACCGGTCGGGGAAGACCTTCTCGATCACCACGCTGTTGCCTTCGGCCAACGCCAAAAGGGCCATGAACTGGGCCTGCAAATCAGTGGGAAAGCCCGGATACGGCTGCGTGGTGATATCCGCCGGCCTGATCGAACCCCGGCGACTGACGACACAGCCGTCATCGGCCGCCTCAATGGTGACGCCGATATTCCTGAGCCTGTCCACAACCGCCATCATATCATCGAGCCGGCAGTGGTGCAGCCGGAGATCGCTTTCGGTGATCGCAGCGGCGACCATAAACGTTCCGGCCTCGATCCTGTCCGGCACCACGCGATACCGGACCGGCTGCAATTGCTCGACCCCCTCGACAATCAAGCGAGGCGAGCCGATGCCGGTGATCTTCGCGCCCATCTGATTCAGGCAGTTCGCCAGGTCGGTGACTTCCGGCTCACAGGCGGCGGACTCGATAGTCGTTCGACCCTTCGCCAGCGTCGCCGCCATGAGCACGTTGGCCGTACCGAGCACGGTCGAGCCGAACGGCCCGCCCATAAAGATTTCTTTACCCCTCAAGCCATTCGGTGTTTCGGCGACGATATACCCGTTCTTGAGATGGATGCGGGCGCCAAGGGCCTCCAGGCCCTTGATATGAAGATCGACCGGCCTGTCGCCGATCGCACAACCGCCGGGCATCGAAACCTCCGCGCGACCGCAACGAGCCAGAAGCGGGCCGAGGATACAGATACTCGCGCGCATTTTCCGGACGATGTCATACTCGCCAACCGGATGATCGACGACCGTCGCATCGATATGTAATTCGCCGTCCGCTTGTCGGCTGAGCTTGCACCCCAATTGACCGAGCAATTGCCCGCAGACCGAAATATCCGAAAGATGAGGCACCCCCTGAAGAACCGATGTGCCCGGGCCTAAAAGGGTCGCGGCCATAATCGGCAAAGACGCATTTTTCGAACTGTTGATCCGGACGCTGCCGGAAAGCCGAACCGGTCCTTCGATGCGAAAGATGTCCATAAACCTTTTCCTTTGACAACTGACGGCGGACAATCGACAATTGCGGGATTGTACATGTTTCACATGAAAGAGTCAATCGATTTTGCAGAGATCATCACGGCGGACCGCCTTCTTTGTGCGGCGGGCCTGCTGCTGCTCGCTCGCTGGCTGCTCACGACCTCTTTGGGTCGAAACGCCCTGGCCGACTCGCCGCCCCGCCGGAACAATATGCCCTTTTACGCGCCCCTGATCCCGCTGTTCATCTGGTTCGGGCCTATTCCGTTGACCTCTATGATCGCCCGGACACTATTACCCGATTTGCCGGCCTGGAAGAGCGCCTTTTTAGACAACTGCGTTTTCGGTTTCGGCGCGATCGTCACCATCGGCGTGATGTTCGCTTTGGCGCGGACCTACTTTGCCCGGCGGCTCAAAGGATTTGGCTTGAACGTCAAAACAACGGTCAGAGATTCTGCCGCCGCCTTCGTGAATCTCCTTGCCGTCTGGCCTTTGGTTATGGCCGCCATGATTCTCACGATATCCTTTATGGAATTGATATCGAGCCAGGAATACCAAATGGAGCGGCACCAGGAACTCAACCTTATCGTCGAGCATCCGCAACTGCCATTGCGAATCCTGATTGCCGTCATGGCCGTCATCGTCGCGCCCGTGCTGGAGGAGATGCTGTTTCGCGGACTTTTCCAAACGGCCATACGCTCCCTCTTCGAGTTTAGATATGGGCTTCAGCGCGTTCCCTCAAGCCGAATCTGGCTGACGATTCTCATCAGCTCCTTTTTGTTCGCGCTCATGCACGCCGATCCCGGCCACTGGCCCGCCCTGTTTGTGCTGGGGATCGGCATGGGCTATGCGTATGAAAGGAGCGGCTCGCTGCTTCAACCGATCTTTATCCACGCGCTGTTTAATGCAACGACGATAGCGGCAACCTTGAGCCAATAGTATTGACTGAAAATCTGGAGACGTCTATGTGTAACCAAGCAAGTCATGACCACGTGAAGACATTCACTCCACCCGCTCACACCTTTTCCTTTTTCATAGTTTTATTGTTGTGCGCCTTCGTTATCACACCAACGACCCGGGCGGAACACATTGTCACGTCGCCCGATGGAAACGTCGTGATTACATTTGACGTCAAAGACATCGGGAATCAGCCAAGGTGCATAGCCTATTCTGTTGGCTACGATAACCAGCCGATCATTGTCGATGCGCAACTGGGGCTTGCGATTAAAGACGCGACGCCGCTGGAGAGCGGCTTCGACATCCTGGATGTTTTCACAAGCCGTCATGACAGCACTTACTCACCCGTTTACGCAGAACGAAAGACCATTCGAGATCACTACAATCAGCTCGTTGCGGATCTCAAAGAAAGTCATCCACCTTACCGCCGGCTTCAATTAACGTTCCGGGCCTACGACGAAGGAGCGGCGTTGCGTTACACTGTGCCCAAGCAGAATGCGCTGAAGAACGTCGTTATCTCAGCCGAGAAGACGCAGTTTCGTTTTACCGGCGACCACACGGCCTACGCCGTCTATTCCGCGCAGGGCCAGTACAGCAACGTTCCGCTCAGCAAGCTCAAGAATAATTGCGAGAGACCCCTGACGATTCGGATCGATGACAAGCTCTTCGCTTCGGTGGCCGAGGCCCGGCTGGTGGATTACGCACGCATGCGTCTTTCGCCGGACACGAGCCAGCCTTATACGCTCGTCAGCTCGTTAGCCGGCGAGGTCAACGCCACCCTTCCCCTCACAACGCCGTGGCGCGTCCTCACGCTGGGCCGCCGACCGGGGGACCTGCTCGAACGCAACTACCTGATCCTGAACCTCAACGAGTCTTGCGCCCTTGAGGACACTTCGTGGATCAAGCCCGGCAAGGTCATCCGCGAAGTGACCTTAACCACCGTCGGCGGCAAGGCGTGCGTCGATTTCGCCGTCGAGCACAACCTGCAATATGTCGAATTCGACGCCGGCTGGTACGGCCACGAGTACAGCGAAGAGGCCGACGCCACGACCATCTCCGTCGATCCGAAGCGCTCAAAGGGCCCGCTCGATCTGCACGGGGTTATCGACTACGCCAGGCAGCGCGGCATCGGAATCCTGCTCTACGTGAATCGCCGGGCGCTGGAACGGCAGCTCGATGAGATTCTGCCGCTCTATGAAAAGTGGGGCATCAAGGGCGTTAAGTATGGTTTCGTGCAGGTCGGCTCGCAACAATGGACGTCGTGGCTCCACGAGGCCGTTCGCAAGGCGGCCGAGCATCATCTGATGGTCGATATCCACGATGAGTATCGCCCCACCGGGTACAGCCGGACGTATCCGAACCTGATGACCCAGGAGGGCATCCGCGGCAACGAGTGCATGCCTACGGCGGACGAGAACCTCATCCTGCCCTTCACGCGAATGCTCTGCGGGGCGGGCGATTATACCATTTGCTATTATAGCAGCCGGATTAAAACGACCCACGCCCACCAGTTGGCCGCGTCGGTCGTGTTTTATAGCCCGTGGCAATTCCTGTTCTGGTACGATCGGCCGAGCAAATATCAGGGCGAGCCGGAGATTGAATTTTTCGACCACCTACCGGTGGTCTGGGATGACACCCGCGTCATTGACGGCAGGATCGGCGAGTATATTACCATGGCCCGAAAGAGCGGCGAGGAATGGTACGTTGCCAGTATGAACGGCTCGCAGCGCCGTCGATTGGAAATCCCTCTCACGTTCCTGGACGAGAAAAGGCCATACGTAGCGCACGTCTATTCGGATGCCGGTCCCGAGGATCAGAGCCGCACGCACGTGCAAATCGACCGATACCTCGTCGATTCAGCCGCTATACTGATAGCCGAGATGCCCCCCAGTGGCGGCCAGGCCATCCGCCTCCACCCCGCCACCCCGAACGATTTAAAGACCTATTCTATTTACAAGTAACTCAACCTGATCGTATTCGACCCTTTCCAAACTTGAGGACCTACGAGCCATTCCACTGCCCGATCAGCGCACGGATTTTCTCCGGGTTCCATCGATCTGTTTTCGGGTAATCCTGGTTGGCTTCCAGCTCCTCGATGGATGGCGTCTTCGACGGCACGCCGTCAGGCGGGACCTCCAGTCCGGCAATCCACACCAGGCCATTGAGCACGACCTTGCGGAAATCGTTATGCGCCCAGTTGTAATGCCAGTGCCCGCCGGTAAAGCCGAAGCCGCGTCCGCCGCTGGGTCGTTCATACGCCCATGCGACGTGCTCGGGCATGCCCATTCGCGCCCGGACGTGCGGATTGCCGCTGTGGGCGCCGTCCTTTCTCTTGCGCGTGCTGTCGGGCGGAATCGCCGTGAGGATCGGCGTGACATCTTCCATATCCTCTACAAAACGCATGTGGTAGTACCATTCGTCCTCAATCGCAAAAGGCTCGACGCCCCGCGTGATCGGATGGTCGGGCAACTTTTTGAACTCGGCTTTGAAGTGGGGATTGACGGACCAGTAAGTCTCGTAAAATCCTCCGATCCAGCCGAGAATATTCTTGCCGCCTCTGTCCTTGGGCATTTCGACGGCATAGTGCAAACAGGCGATCCCGGCGCCTTCCTTCGCCAGCTTGTCCACCTGGTCGAGGTGGCGCATGGCAACGTGCCCGCCGCCGCCGTCGCAGAAGATGGCCAGCGCATCGGCATTATCGAGCGCGGTCGGGTCTTTCGGCCAGCCGTTCATATAAACGGTCGCATACACCTGGGGCACATTCTCGTTCAGCCAACTCGCCAGCAATAGGCAGCCGGCGTTGTGCTCGTGGCCGCCGTAGCCGTGACTGGGCCGACCGGCCACCAGGACGATCTTCTTTCGACCTTCAAGTTTGAAACGCTTGAGGCGGATGTCTTTGAACTGGACCGTCATCGGCGGGCCGGAGTGCAATTGGAGCGCCAGCACGCCGGACAGATCGCGATTCTTCTCGTCATTATCGAAAACCTCAGCCGTTACCTTGCCGTTCACCTTCAGAATGATATGGCCGCCGCGAGCGATAATATGATAGTCGTTCCAGTCACCCTTCTTGATATTGTTCATCAGGGCATCGGCGTCTCCGAGAGGGGTTTTGCTCATCTTGCCGTCAGAGCCGACGACGGTTTTTTGCCCCCGCTCGGCGAGCATCCCCCGGCCGCGTTCGTCATACAGCGCCCCGGCATAGCGACCGGCTAAATCGATATCCGCTTGGTACCCGACGGCGTGGCCGTCATCTTCGACCCGGCTGCGAATCTGGATGCCGGAATTCGCCGCCGGCGTGCCGGTAATGCGGTATTTCAGCGTCAGCTCGAAGTCGTCCAACTGACCGAATTGCCAGACGAGAAACTGGTTCGTCGTTACCGGATGTTGTTGTGTGGCACGGGCGGTAATCGCCCCATCCCGCACCGACCAGTAGCTCATATCGGAGGCCTTCCAGCCGTCAAGCGTCTCGCCGTCGAAAATCGGCTTGAAATCGGCTCCCTGAGTAATGGCGGCACTTATCGCAAGCCCACAAAGAACGATCCACATTAAGCGACCATTTATTACGCGCATAATACTCTCTCCTTTATCACTCCTGCTCATACTTCGTTTATCTATCAAGAAACGGTAGAGAAACCGTTTTCGAACAAGGGCGAGACGCCCTCGCCACGAATCGCTACGCGGCGGCTTGCCACTGCTCTTTGATCAGCTTCAGCCCCTCGGTATAAACCTCTTCCGGGCTGGTGGATAAATCGCGCCAGACGCGCGTGGCGGCTGCCAGGTCCGGCAGCGCCCGACCGAAGGCCTCGATCATCAGCCATCCATCGTAGTCCGCCGACCGCAGCGCTTTGAACGTGCCCGCCCAATTCACGTGTCCCCTGCCGGGCGTGCCCCGGTCGTTTTCGCTGATGTGCACGTGCTTGATGATGTCGATGTTCGGACCGATGCACCCGACCGGGTCCTTTTCTTCGATGTGAGCATGGAAGGTATCAAAAAGCACGCCGTAATTGGGTTTATTGACGCGCTTGACGAACTTCGCTGTATCGGCCATCGTGTTCAGGAAATAACACTCGAAACGATTGAGATACTCCACGGCCAGCGTCACATTCGCCTTGGCGGCATAATCGGCGGCCTGCTGATGCACCTCGGCGGCGCGCTGCTTTTCCTCTTCGCTCGGCCCCTCGCCTGAAAAGACACCCAACGGCTGATAGAACGGCCCGCACAGAATTTCCGAGCCCAGCGCCTGCGAGCAGTCAACGGCCCACTTGAGATGCTCGACGCCCCCTTTGCGGTGGCCGGCGTCGGCGCTGAGGGGATTGTGCTCCTCGTCCGGAATGACCGTCACGGACGTACAGCCCAGTCCGGCATCCTTGATCGCCTTGCCAACCTTCTCAAAATGCGGTGCGTCACCACCGAAAAGCGGAATCTCCACACCATCAAAACCCGCCTTCTTGAGCATTTCCAAACGTGGAAAATCATCCTCTGTCACGTGTCCGGTCCACAACAACATGTTAAATCCAGCTTTCATTGCAATTTCTCCTTCTAAACATCAGGAATTTTTATTTGCTTCTTTCCTTAGGGAATTAATCTTCAATCGGAATATTCAACTCGGCGAGTGTATCGCGCATCCATTTCAGCGACTGCTCGATCATCGGGCCGGCCTGGCCTTCACATTCCATACTCAGCACGCCGTTATAGCCGTGGTCCCGCAAGATTTCCAGACACTGGCGGATGTTGTCGGCGTTGACGCCCTGACCTATCGCGCAATGACTGACGGCGATGCCGGTCTGCTCGCCCCTTGTGGCCGCGGCCAAAGATTCGGAAACGTCCTTGATATGCATGTGGCTGACCTGATGAACAAACCGTTTTAAAAACGCCACCGGGTCCTGACCCGCGATGTAGGTATTGCCCGTATCCATATTCATCCGTAGATAAGGGCTATCGCAGAAACGCAGCATCTTGGCCATCATCTCAGGCTTCGTCGTAAAGTATCCGTGCGGCTCGATATTGACGGTCATTTCATGGGCCTCGGCGACTTCGATAATCTGCTCGTAGCTGCGCTTCATCATCTCCATCGCCTCGGCGTCGCTCAGCCCTTCAGGCTGAAGCATACCGTCGGTCGTATCCACACAGGGACAGCCGATCAGGTGCGCCCACTGGATCGACTTGAGCACGTACGGCACACCGCGCACGGGACCGTCCTTGCCGGAGAGCGGATACGCCGCATCGACCTGCGAGAAACGCACGCCATAGCTATCCATTTTTCGCCGGAGCAGAAGCGGATCTTCGTACAAGGCAACGTGAGGCTGGTAACCGAGGCCATGTATCCAGCTTACGCCGTCGATCAGGCCACACTCGATGGTGTGGACGTCGTTTTGCTTGGCCCAGTCCAGGCATTTCTCGAAACTAAAATACGCCGAATTAAACGCATCCGTATGAAAGCCAATCTTCATTGTCTTACATCCTTTCCGACTCGATTCCCAACAGGGTGGCATCCTCATCCCGAAGGGATGGGGATGGTCGAACTGAGCGTATCCATCCCCAAGCTTCGCTTTCCCTTAGGGACACCTTCCGGCGGAGGCTGCCACCCATCAACTCATTAATCCAAAGGTTCCAGTCCGGCGCCCCACGTACAGGCATTGCGAAAGAGCCGGCCGACAGCCGGATTGGCCAGCGCCTGAACGTCGTGCCCGAGGACATTGTGGTAAACCCTCCCCTTACCATAGTCCAGCACAAAGGCCATCGGATAATCCTTGCCATCCACCTTCGACCGCGCCGTGGCGAGGACCTTGATCGGCGTCTTACCCATCAAACACGTATAAAGCTCATCGACGGTCTCGAAGTCTTTCATGCCTTTCATGGCCGGGTGCTTACCATCCACGACCTTGACGATGAACTTCCCGTGCGGGTCGTGCCCTCGCAGCTTCGGGTCCCACACGCGCCCCGCGAGCTTGACGAAGTCCGGCCATTCCTGAAACGCTCCGCAGGCGAAATGAACCAGCACAAGCCCCTTACCTTCGCGAACGACGCGCTGGAGGTTGGCGCGGGCCTTGGGGCCGGGATCGGGAACCTCCCAATCCATAAAGTGCAGCACGATAACGTCATAATCCCCAAGCGACTCTTTTGCCAGATCGTTCGGCTCCTCGGTGACTGTGACGTTCAGCCGTTTGTCGGCCGCAATGGCCTTGGCCAAAACCGGCGCCGTCAGCTTCCACTTATGCCCCGGATAATCGATCCCGGTTACGATAAGCACCTTTTTGTCTTGGTCCTCCGCTGAAGCCGTCCCGGCCAGAACACAACCGGCCAAGAGGGTCGCCAAAACACCGAATACCGTCGTATATTTCATGCCTATTCTCCTTCAAAATCCATGGAAACAGAAGCCGTTCATGATGTGCGTACTCTAACCACCCGACGACCGTCTGTCAATTCCAAATCCTCGCCTATCTTGCTTTGAATGAATTCTATAAAACCACACAAAGATTTTCTGGTAAACCACGCATTTTTTAAATATCATAGTAGGTGTCAACAGTAAAAGCGTGTAGTAACGAGTTCGCCGTGTATATGTAATCTGATGACTGTAAAACGTAAATCAATTCGAAGAAGGAGGCGAGAGCTCAATAAGCTTAAGAAAGCGAAGACTAAAATAAATCCTCTGGATGCCATGTTGATCATTGGCTTAACTTTGGCATGTATTGGTACTATCATAGGCGGACTCAGTTATTTTTACTACACCGGAGGGAAATCGGAGGGAGTTATTCATACCCCGTACGAGGGTACATTTCACGTCAACGAAGAACCGCCCGGAAAACCCGAACATAAATCGGCAGCGTTTTATTATACCACCGCCGCCGTTATCGGTTATTCATTGTCAGCCACAGCGTGGATCGCTAAATTCATACGTAAAAAATTCAAGCCCGCAGAAATGGAATCTCGAACACCGGGGAAAATCCGTTTGTAGTGTGCCCATAAGGGCATATCTAAGATAACGCCTTACGGCGTCACTACAAACAGGGTTATTTGTTCGAGAGTTTCCTGGAACAATGTTAACATTGAGATGATATTACATTATAAATAGATATGAAACTTGCGAAAGCATGTGGGTGAAATGTAAATTGGAGAACCCGGTTAGATCTATCCTTAAATGGAAGGACATTTCAATGATAAAGAGAAGCAAGAGCATTATTTGGTCAATGGTTGTTGTGGCCATCCTTTTGGGGCTCGGGACAATTGTCGGCACATTGCCGGGCGGGGCGGTTCTGGGGGATCAGATGGCAAATCCCGATGTGCCCTTTGCGATCGCGCCGATTGAGGCGCCGTTCAAGATGCCTCAGCTTAAGCGGCCTACGTTTGCCAACCGGACGTTCGATATCCGCGACTACGGAGCCGTTCAATGCATGTGGGAGGATGACGAAAAGCACAAAAGCACCGAAGCGATCCGTAAAGCCATCGCCACCTGCCACCGGAGCGGCGGCGGGAAGGTGCTCATCCCCCGGGGCGACTGGCTGACCGGCGCCATTCATCTTCGAAGCAACGTGAATCTGCATCTCGCCGAAGGCGCCGTTGTCCATTTCAGCAACGACCTGGCCGATTACCTGCCCGTGGTCCATGTGCGATGCGAAGGCGTGGAGGCCTACAACTACTCCCCCCTGATCTACGCACCCCACGTCGAAAACATCGCCATTACCGGCCGGGGCACGCTCCACGGTCACGGCCGCTGGTGGTGGCCCTGGGCCAGAAGCAATAACAGGGGTAATCGGATCGAAGAAACCAAGGTGCCGCTCAAAGAACGCCAATACGGCAAAGGCGCCGGGCGGGAAGGCATGCGCCCGACGTTTATCGTGCCGTGGAAGGCCAAAAACATCCTCATCGAGGGGATCACGCTTATCGAATCCCCCATGTGGAACGTTCACCCGGTTTACAGCGAAAACATCATCGTTCGCGGGATCACCGTGCATAGTCTCGAATCGCCCAACGGCGATGGGATTGTGCCCGATTCCTGCAAGAACGTCCTGATTGAATACAACCACCTGGAAACCGGGGACGACGCCGTGGTCATTAAGTCCGGCCTCAACGAGGATGGGCTGAAGATCGGGATTCCGAGCGAGAACATCGTCGTGCGCAATTTCACGGCACGCGACGTCCGGACCGGCAGCGGGGGGATCGTTTTCGGCAGTGAGACCTCCGGCGGCATTCGCAACATCTACGTGCATGACGCCACCTTCGACGGCTGCGATCGAGGCATTCGCTTTAAGACCACGCGCGGGCGGGGCAACATCATCGAAAACATCTACATCGAGAAGGTCGAGATGAAGAACATCGAAAACCAGGCCATCAACTTCAACTCGTACTACGAGCGCGATGCGACCGGCAAATCGCCCTTGTTCCGCAACGTTTACATCAACAACATTCGGGTTGACGGCGCTCGGACCGCCATTGAAATGATTGGTTTGCCCGAAAAGTGGCTGGAGAACATTAACGTCGAGAACGCAACATTCAAGAACGTGGAAAACGGCGCGATCGCCCATCGGGTCAAGGAGCTGACTCTAAAAGATATTTCCATCGCATCGAAAGGACGTCCGATTACGCTCGATGATGTGTTCGAGGCCGCGATAAAGAACGTGACCCTTTCCGGACGGCGTCCGCCTATCCTCGTGGGAGGTTCCGAAAGCGGCGCGATCGCCGTTGAAGGTCTCAATCCCGACCAGGTGGAATGCGAGAAGGACGTACCCCGCAGGGCCGTCGCCGTCGGCGGAGTGAAACGGCCCTAAGGCGCGAGGCTCTTTCGAGCGTCCTTGAACAATCGCGACACATCGTATAAACCAAAGACTTGTAAAATCCACGTCCGTATGATATAAGAGCGAGCTATGGAAACGACAGAATTAAAATCAGCGATCACCGAGTTGTCGGCCCGGGTGGATAAGATCCGGGACTGGCTTTGACTTACCGAACAAGAAATCCCAATGGCAGGCATTAGAGAAACGGATGTCCAAAGCCGGCTTCTGGGACAATCCCGACGCCGCCCAGTCCGTCGTCTCCCAACTCAGCGCCCTCAAATCGGTCATCGAGCCGGTGGAAGAGGTCCAGCGGGAGGTCAAAGACCTCCAGGAGCTGTACGAGCTGGCCGAGACGGAATCCGACGCTGAAGAGCTGACGCAATTGGAAGACGATCTGGACGCGCTGGTCAAACGATGCGAGCAGATCGAACTGGCGGGGCTTTTGTCCCGGCCCGAGGATATGAAGAACTGCTTTTTCAGCATCCACGCGGGCGCTGGAGGCACCGAGAGCTGCGACTGGGCGAGCATGCTGCTGAGAATGTACACGCGGTATTTCGAGACCCATAAATACAACTTCAAGGAGCTGGATATCACGCCGGGCGAGGAAGCGGGGATTCGCTCGATCACGCTGCGAGTTAGCGGTCCTTTCGCGTTCGGCAAGCTCTCGTGCGAGACCGGGGTGCACCGTCTGGTGCGCATCAGCCCGTTCGATGCGAACAAGCGTCGGCACACGAGCTTCGCCGCGGTGGACGTCATGCCGGAATTCGACGAGGATATCGATATCGAAATCAAGGACGACGACCTCCGCATCGACTTCTATCGCGCCAGCGGCGCCGGCGGCCAGCACGTCAACAAGACCAGCTCGGCCGTGCGGATTACCCATGAGCCGACCGGTATCGTGGTGCAGTGTCAGAACGAACGAAGCCAGCATAACAACCGCGCCCAGGCCATGAAGATGCTCAAGGCGAAACTCTATATGCTCGAACAGCAAAAGCGGGACGACCAGATAGCCAAACTCTACGGCAACAAGGGCGAAATCGCCTGGGGCAGTCAAATCCGCAGCTACGTATTGCAACCTTACCAGATGGCCAAGGACCATCGCACCGACTTACAGATCGGCAACGTGGAAGCCGTGCTGGACGGAGAGATCGAGGAATTCATCGAGAGCTATCTGCGATATCGAGCAAAAACAAATCAAAATAAGAAATAGCAATACAGAAAAAGGTCAAAGGACATGAAAGAAATTATTGACGTTGAATTGAAAACACGGAAGGTCGAATTCAGCCAATGCAAAACCGATATGCTCGCCGTCGGACTTTTCTCCGACGCCAAAGGTCTGGACAAATTGAATAAAGACCTCGATGCCAGGCTCAACGGCGCGATCAAGCATTTGATCGACCTGGGCGATTTTAAGGCCAAAGAAGGAACCAGCGCCGTCGTTTATGGCAACGAGCGGGTGGGCGCCAAGCGAATTCTGCTGATCGGCCTGGGCGAGAAGAAAAAGGCCATGCTGGACACGCTCCGCAAAGCGGCGGCCCATACGGCGAAAAAGTCCGTTGAGACCAAGGCCAAGACCGTCGGTCTGGCCCTGCACAAGGCCTTCGGTGGGAAATTGAATGCAGCCGCGATGGGACAGGCCTGCGCCGAAGGAACCTATTTCGGAAGCTACCGTTACGACGAATACATTACCGAAAGCGAAAACGGGCGACTGGATTCACTCCAGGTCGAGCTCATCGATCCCGATTCGGGTAAGTTACAAAAGCTCAGGAAAGGGCTGGCCGACGGGACCGCTCTCGGCAAGGCGCAGAGCTTCGCCCGAACGCTGGGAAACCGTCCCGCCAACGTTATCACTCCGGCCTCCTTAGCCGCCGTTGCGAAAGACTTGGCCCGCGGCTCGAAAACGCTAAGCTGCACGGTCTTCGACGAAAAGCAAATGACGACCAAAGGAATGGGCGGCGTCCTGGCCGTTGGCTCAGGCTCCAAAAACGAGCCGCGATTTATTGTCTTAAAGCATAGCCCCGCGGGCAAGGCCGCCGGTACACGACCGACCGTCGCTTTAGTCGGCAAGGCCATCACCTTTGACTCCGGCGGGATCAGCATTAAACCGGCCGCCAACATGGAAGAAATGAAACTGGATAAATCCGGCGGTCTTGCGGTGCTGGGAACGATGAAGGCCGTGGCGGAATTGGGGCTTCCCGTCAACGTCCTCGGTATCGTGCCGTCCGCGGAGAACATGCCGAGCGGGACAAGCTATCGGCCGGGCGATATCATCAACACGTTCAGCGGCAAAACCGTCGAGGTCCAGAACACCGACGCCGAAGGCCGGATGATCCTGTGCGACGGGCTGCACTACGCCGTCCAGCAAAAATGCGACGTCATCATCGACATCGCGACACTCACCGGCGCGTGCGTCGTGGCGCTGGGCAAGTATATGGCCGGCCTAATGGGCAACGATGACGGACTCATCAAGCAATTGCAAAAAGCTTCAGAAGACTGCGGCGAGAAGGTCTGGCCCATGCCGAGCGGCGACGAGTACGCCAAGGAGATGAAGAGCAGGATCGCAGACCTGAAGAACGTCAGCGGCCGATGGGGCGGGGCGTGCACGGCCGCGGCGTTCCTGGGACAGTTCGTCGGCCAGACGACCTGGGCCCATCTCGATATGGCGGGCGTCTGGAGCTTCGACAAGGCCACGGAATTTACCGCCGAGGGCGCAAGCGGTTACGGCGTCCGATTGCTGACAACGTATCTCACGAATCTGGCAAAAGCGAAAAAGAAATGAGCAAAAAGACAAAAAAAATCGACACCGGCAAAATCGAAAAAGCGGTCACTGACATCCTCGACGCCGTCGGCGAAGACATGGATCGCGAGGGATTGAAGCGCACGCCCGAACGGGTGGCGAGGATGTACGTCGAGCTTTTGGCCGGGATGCGGGAAGACCCTAAAACACACCTTCGCGGCGTCTTCACCGAAAACTGCGATGAAATCGTGCTCCTGCGTGACATCCCGTTCTACAGCATCTGCGAGCACCATCTGATGCCGTTTATCGGCGCCGCTCACGTGGCTTACCTCCCTTCCGGACTGATCCTCGGGGTCAGCAAGCTGGCGCGGATCGTGGATTGTTTCGCCCGCCGGCTCCAAACGCAGGAACGGCTGGCGTACCAGATTGCCGATTTCATCATGCACAATCTCAAGCCGCAGGGCGTGGCCGTGGTGCTCGAGGCGTCGCATAGCTGCATGACGATTCGAGGGATCAAGAAGCCCGGCTCGGTCATGGTGACATCGGCGATTCGGGGCATCTTCAAAAAAGATCCGCGTAGCCGGAATGAGGTCATGAGCCTGATGCATAAGCAGAGTTGAGAAAGATGTCACCAACGCATAAACTCACCCGGCACGTGCGCTTCTCGATCAATCCCTTCCTGCCTGAGGAAGAGACCGGCTTCAACGCGTTTGCCTCCAAGCCGGCGGGCGAGGGATTGGCGCTCTTTTTGGAATTGTCCGTTGAGGTCACCGGGAGCGTCGAGCCGGCGACGGGATTTGTCATTAACGTGACCGACATCGACAAGACGGTTCGCAAATGCGCCGTGCCGATATTCGCCGAGCGCATCAGGCAGGATTTCCGCCGGGCCAAACATATTGGAATTCGTGTCATCACCGAACTGCTGGCGTCAACGGGGTACCGGTTAGCCGACCAATTCGGGCGCGCCCAATTGAGCCGGCTGAGCTTGAAGCTCAATCCATTCAGGAACGTAGCCATAGACGTTAAGGATTTAAAGATGGTTTTTTTCAGCGAGAAGTTTGAGTTCGCCGCAACGCACAAGCTCTGGAACGACGATTTTTCCGAGGCGCAGAACTTCGAGGTCTTCGGCAAATGCGCCAATCCCACGGGTCACGGGCACAACTATATCGTTGAGGTGACGATCAAAATGCCGGCCGGAGGAAAGACCTTCCGCATCGGGAATTTCGAGAGGATCGTGAACGATGAGCTGATCGGACTTCTCGACCACAAAAATCTCAACGCCGATCTCGACCCGTTCCGCACAACCAATCCCACCATCGAAAATATCGCGGTTTTCGCGTGGAAAAGACTCGTCGGAAAATTCGACAAAGCGACGTTACACTGCGTCTCCATCTGGGAAACGGATAAAACCTACTGCTCGTATTACGGCTGAAGATATATAGAAAGTAAGGCGGAATGAACCTTACCTGCCATATTATCAGACGTTTTTAATATACCCCACCTCAATAGAAGCTGTCCAAATCAACGGCTGGCTACTCCATCCTACAATCTTTGACGCGAATTCGGCTTTGGGTCTAAGCTAAAGCTATGTTCTTTATTTGTCGATACTTAGGCTATAGACAGGTAGGGCGGGTGTCAGCACACCAAACCTATTTCGGTGGGGCAAGCCCCATCCTACAAAAACCGATCCTTGCGGAAAACCTGGATATCCCTGCGAGGGTGCGTTCGCGTTCCGCGCAGCCGACGGGGACGGAGTCTAATTAGTACCTGTTGAGGAAAGGAAAAACAGACGACGTCCCCCCTGTGAAAACAGGGGTTCAGCGCGAAAAAAGTGGATTCCCGCTTTCGCGGGAATGACAAATAGTGCTTCCGCAACAGTCAACTAATTAGACCGATTCGAAAGCGAATAAAGCTTCTATATTGAAAATCACTCGAAGATGATTATGCTGGGTGGATGAGAATCTAAATCATGGAGTTGTCATGAGAGCATTAGTTACAGGCGGTGCCGGTTTTATTGGGTCTCATTTGACGGAACGCCTTCTGAAAGAAGGACTGAACGTATCCGTCATCGATAACCTCAGCACCGGCAGTCTGAAGAATATCGAGCATCTCAAAGGCCATCGCGGCTTCATGTTTGTCAACGGAGATATTCGCAACACCGTCCTGATGACAAACCTGATCGAGCGCAGCGACGTCATCTTTCACCTCGCGGCGGCCGTGGGCGTCCGGCTGATTGCCGAGGATCCGGTGCGGACCATCGAAACCAATATCGGCGGCACCGAAATCGTGCTGGATCTCGCCAACACCTTCGGCAGGAAAATCCTGATCGCCTCGAGTAGTGAAGTGTACGGTAAAAGCGAGGCGGTTCCCTTCCGCGAAGAAGACGACCTCGTGCTCGGCAGCACGAGCTTATCCCGCTGGTCGTACGCGTGCAGCAAGGCGATCGACGAATTTCTGGGCCAGGCGTACTATCAGCAATATGGGCTCGGCGTGGTGATCGGCCGGTTCTTTAACACCGTCGGGCCGAGACAAACGGGCCAGTACGGCATGGTGGTTCCCCGCTTCGTTCAGATGGCGCTCCATAACGAGCCCGTGCTGATCTACGGGACGGGCAGGCAAACGCGATGCTTCTGTTACGTGGGCGACCTCGTCGAGGCGCTGATCGGCCTGATGAATTGCGAGCGGGCGGCGGGAAACGTGTACAACATCGGCACGACCGACGAGATTGCCATCGAAGATCTGGCGGACAAGATCATCGACATGACGGGCAGTCAAAGCAAAAAGAAATTCGTCTCCTACGAGGTCGCCTACGGCAGGCCCATCGAAGACATGATGCGGCGCGTTCCGAGCACGGAACGGATCAAAAAGACCATCGGCTGGGAACCCCGGACGAGTCTCGATGACACGTTGCAGGTCATCATCGAGAGTATGAAGCGGAGCAACGCTTACACAAGCTGATTCCAACCCTTCGTGAAATCTGTGAAATCGACATTAACAGGGCGTTATTTTGCTGTTCTCTGCGCCGCTCTTGCGCTGTATAGCCTCAGTTGCGCTTCCGGCGCGTTGTGGCAGGACAGCGGACTGATTCAGTATCGCATCTGGCACAACGACCTTAAAGGTTTCTTCGGCCTGGCGCTTTCTCATCCGCTCTTTTACATCGTGGCGATTGCCGTAAAAACCCTCCCGTTCGGCGAGTTCGCTCACAGGATCAATATGGTCTCGGCCGTCGCCGGAGCGGCGGCGATTGCCAATCTGTACTTACTCGTGCGTCTGCTGGCAGGCAGGGATATACCGGCGGTTATCGCCGCGATCACGTTGGCCGTCTCGCACACATTCTGGCGCCATGCGAGTATTATTGAGACCTACACGCTCTGGACGGCCTTGTTCCTTGCCGAGCTGATCGTATTGCTGCATTATGTCAGAACAAAGCGGATACGCTTTCTGTATTGGCTGGGCTTACTGAACGGGCTGGCCATTGCGGTTCATATCCTCGCGTCGATATCGCTTGTCTGTTATGCCGTATTCATCGCTTACCTTCTGATAAAAAAAGAAATCCATTTAAAAAACCTGGGGATGATCGTTCTTTTATGGATCGCCGGCGCGCTGCCCTACGTATATCTTATCGCCGGAACCATGATACAAACCGGGGACGTTACAGGCACTTTGGCCTCTGCGGCCTTCGGCACACGCTGGCAGGGAGCGGTCCTGAACGCTTCCCTATCGCTGTCATTGGTCAAGGAGAACCTTTGCTACATTCTGTTCAACTTTCCATCGCCGAATATCCTGTTGCTCTTCGCGGGCGGCTTCGCCTTGTTCAAAACGCCACCCGACCGGGGCTTTGGAAATATCTTGCTGGCCTTAATGGCCTTGTTCTTTGTTTTCGCCTTTCGATACATCGTGCCGGACCGGTATGCGTTTTTCATACCGTTCTACGTCATCGCCTCGATCCTCATCGGTTTGGGAGCACAGTTTCTGCTCGACCGGATGCATCATCAAGCCCTTGTGTTTGTGGTCCTCTTGTTCAGCGTGCTGCCCATCGGCGTCTATGCGGCGGCGCCGACGATGGCCGGGTGGATGCAACTCGATGTCGGCACAAGGGATGACATCCCTTATCGTAACGACAACGCCTATTTCTTACAGCCCTGGAAAACCGGATACAAAGGGGCGGAACGCTTCGCCGATGAGGTGCTGGACGCTGTCGGGGAGGATGCCGTTATTTATGCCGATGTGACGACCGTCGGGCCCCTTTTACTCGCCCAGCAAGTGAGGCATAAGCGGCCGGACGTCACGATTATCTCCGGCACCGTGAACAGCAGGCATGCCCCGCCGTTCAACGAGCAAACGATCGGCACGTTGCTGGAGGACAGACCGTTATACGTTGTCTCACGCAAACCGGGATATTGCCCGGCATTTGTACTCGAACATTACGACCTAGTCCGAGCCGGCATTGTGTGGAAAGTCACCCCGCGCAAAAGGACAGCCGGGTTATAAAAAAGCAAAATCGACCGATATCGAAAACATGAATCCGCAAACCGTCACAACCTCGAAAAGACTCGTTTACAACTCGCTTCTGAACGTCACAACATTGGTGACTCACGCCGTTATCGGTTTTTTCCTCATCCGATTCTTTCTCGGCCGGTTTGGTGAGGAGCGATACGGTGTGTGGGTGCTCATCGGCGGCTCGATGTTTCGTTATGCTCCGCTCTTGAGCATGGGACTCAACAGCGCCGTGAACCGATATATCCCGTTATATCTGGCGAAGAATGATACCCCTCGGTA
>Ga0272442_10002655_pt1 | contig 25668 bp, 20 predicted proteins | sample SSMForm2O_FD_200262 | JGI IMG/M metagenome (GOLD analysis project Ga0272442, IMG submission 200262) | Marine sediment archaeal communities from Little Sippewissett salt marsh, Falmouth, MA, United States - SSM-Form-2O | ecosystem: Environmental > Aquatic > Marine > Wetlands > Sediment ... | reverse complement strand
CCTCTTATTTAACATACGAGTCATTCTGGAAGCGTTACCTGAAGGTATTTGATTCTGTATTAATCGTAGCTCGATCCACCGAAAGCAACCAAATTCCCGATGGGTATAAGTTGGTTACTGGACCGGGGGTGGAATTGGTTCCGTTACCGCGCTATCACGGTCCAATGCAATTCCTCCGTAAAATGCCGCAAATCAGTCGAACAATGCATGCTGCTATAAAAAAAGATGATGCCTGTATCCTTCGGGTGGCAGGTAATATTAGTACCCAATTATGGAAGCAGTTGCCTTCCGGTCACCCCTTTGGATTGGAAGTGATGTCCGATCCCTGGGTTATATTCAGCCCAGGCAGCATTAAAAATATAGGTCGGCCTTTTTATCGTTGGCATTGGACACACAATCTGAAATTACAGTGCCAACAAGCCTCCGCGGCTTCCTATGTTACCGAGTATACTCTCCAAAGGCGTTATCCTGCCCGTAAAAATGCATACACTACTCATTATTCTACCATTGAACTTGATTGCGACGACGTATGCAAAGATACGAGTAGTAGATTGGCGTCCATTTTATCGATACCAGAACGATTGGTCGGCAAAGGTCCGGCTGTACAGTTGGGATTTATTGGTACATTCTCCCAACATCATAAACTGCCCCATATTCACATCGAGGCTTTAGCAAAATGTATTGCTAAAGGTGTCAATGTAACTCTGGATATGATTGGTGATGGGGTTCTGTTAAAAGACATGCAACTTTTGGCGAAAAGATTGGGAGTCGGCAATCAGGTAAATTTTCTAGGTCGCTTACCGGGTGGTAAGCCGATACTCGAGGCCATAGATAAATTTGATATATTTTTAAATGCTGCTGCTGCGGAAGGTTTACCGCGGGTGGTGATTGAGGCAATGAGTCGTGGTTGTCCTTGTATTGCCAGTGATGTCGGGGGCACAGCGGAGCTTTTGGAGGGAAAATTTCTGGTACCTCCCAGAGATGCCCAACAGTTGGCTGATACTATTATGTATGTTTTAAAGGACACTAACGGACTGAACGAAGCGGTTCAGCGCAACATACAGGTAGCGCGAAAATATTGTAGAGATATGCTGGAACCTCGCCGGACTGCTTTTTATGAGTTCGTACGCAAGCATACTGAAAAATATCTCTCTGAATAACGTTGACTGTTGTTTAGAGAAGGCAAGGGCTAACAAAGATATGAAGATAATGCATCTATCACGAGCCACCTTGATGATGTGCCAGTTTTTATTGCCTGTCATCGAAGCCCAAAAGAAAAGGGGACATTACGTATGTGTGTGTGGATCTGAAGATGATCATGCCCAGAGACTTCGACGGCTTGGGATTGATGTCTTTGGCCATAATTTGCAACGGGGTCTTAATCCCTTAAGTATTCTCAGGGAAATATTACGTATTAAACAAATTCTGATTGAACAGAAGATTGATGTTCTTATTTGCCACACACCTATAGGGGGAGGAGTCGGTCGCCTGGCTGCCTGGTTGGCCAAGACACCCAAAGTCATATACTTTGCTCACGGAATAACCTGCGCACCGGGGCAGAGTAAAATAAAATGGCTATTCTGGTTCACCGTCGAGAAGATACTGGGTAAGCTGACAGATGCGATTATTGTAATGAATGATTACGACGAAAATCTCTGCAAGCAGTGGCATTTTTTGGAAGACTCGAAAAATATATTTCGTGTTCCCGGTATGGGGGTAGATCTGCAAAAGTTCCAGGCTGGACCTAATGATAAGGAAAGAAAGCAAGTTGAACAAGAGCTGAAAATTCCGGAAGGCAAGACTATTTTCTTAAGTATTGCATATCTGATTCCGGAAAAGGGAGTATTTGTATTCCTCGAAGCGGCCCGGAAGATTTGTGCCGGGCGCGATGATATATATTTTCTCTTGGCCGGAGATGGTCCCTCTCTGGAAAAATTACAATCACAGTGTCAATCGTATGGCTTGGAAAAACATTTCAAGATTTTGGGGTGGCGCAATGACATTTATCATTTAATGCGAGCAGTGGACGTATTTGTTTTACCTACTTACTATTTTGAGGGCCTGCCTGTTTCCATCTTGGAGGCGATGGCTTGCGGCAAGGCTGTTATCGCTACGCAACATCGCGGCTGTGAGGACGTTGTCTGCGATGGAGAAACAGGATTTTTAGTGCCGATCAAACAGATTGCCCCACTGGTTGAAAAAATGAAAAATTTTGCTGATGATCAATACCTGCGTCAATCCCTGGGCTGTGCCGGACGCAAACGAATTGAAAAAGAATATGAACTATCTCACTGCACCAGCAAAATTCGGCAAGCCCTTGAGTGTGCCTGGCAAAACTAAAATTCATCCCCAAACCTATGATTTTACACCAATAAGTATTATTACCTTGCTAAAAAGATACAACACAGCAAGGGATATGGCCCCGAACAATTGTGTAAGAAATTTATGTAGAGTATTTCAAATAGCAAAAGGGATTCCCACTTAGTCTCTGTAATACGACACTAATGAGTATGACAATCCCGGTGTATGATAAAATAGACGATCTAAAATAGAATAGCAATCTCTTCTGGGGAACTGTTTTCCAGTTTGCATGATGAAGAGATTGCTATTTTTATTAATAAGTATGTCACTCACATTGTTTGGTTATTTTTGTTGACATGAATCTTTTGTTAGTAAAATTTCCACAACTGTCTTAACGATTATGTTGTAGTTAAGTTTATCTAAGACAGTAACTGATTTTGTGGATAAAATTATCTCTATTCAATTGTCGAAAAAGGTCTTACTTGCTCTCTACGCTATATTCGAAAACGTAATAAATAACATCATTATTTAATTAACTTTTTTAAAACATAAACTTGCGGCGTATCAAAATTTGAGCTATAATTAATAAAAGAATTAAAACCTATCCCCAAGTCCCATAAGATTGCGTTGTTAGTGCTAAAAATGCAGTTTTTAGAGGCTTTGGCTGGTTTTCAGTCAATTTTCTGGTATGTAATGTAGAAAGGTTTAGAACCATGGCTAAGGTAACTTCTAACAACCAGGGTGAGAAGAAATTACTATGTGCCGACCCACGATATGTCACCCGACTTGAGGATTTAAATGGTCTCAGCGACCAGGAAAAGTTTAAACTTACTCAGGTTACGGATAAATATGATTTTCGGGCGAATGATTATTATCTTTCACTGATCGACTGGAACGATCCAAACGATCCCATTCGCAATTTGATTGTTCCACGTGAGCATGAACTGGAAGATTGGGGGCATCTCGATCCTTCCGGCGAACAGGAATATACTGTCATGCCGGGAGTGGAACACAAATATGACTCTACGGTCTTGTTACTGGTGAGCAAGGCCTGCGGAGGTATCTGCCGATATTGTTTTCGCAAACGTGTCTTCATTTATAAAGATGAAGAAATCCTGCAAGACCTGCCTGCCGCTTTGCAGTATGTTCGTGAACACCCGGAAATCACCAACGTTCTGCTTACAGGCGGCGATCCTTTGCTGCTTAATACGAACGAGCTACGCGAAATCATCGATGGTCTGATGCAAATTGAACATGTTCGCATCATTCGCATCGGGAGTAAAATGCCGGCCTTCAATCCCTGTCGAATTTTGCAAGATCCGGATTTATTGAAGCTTTTTGAGGAAACCTGTACAGATACCAAACAACTCTACGTGGTTGTTCATTTTGATCACGAGAGGGAAATTACCGAGGCAGCCATCCGAGCCATAAAAGCCATGCGCAAAACCGGTGCGGAACTAGCCAATCAAACACCTCTGATTCGCGGCATTAATGACGATCCGGACGTTTTGGCGGCTCTATTTCAGAAGCTCTCTTTCGTTGGTGTGCCGCCTTATTATGTCTTTCAATGCCGACCGGCCCTGGGCAACAGGAACTATGTTGTTCCCATTGAGCAAGGATATCAAATCTTTGAACAAGCCAAGGTACAGGTATCCGGACTGGCCAAGCGCGCCCGCTACACTATGTCACATGCGTCGGGAAAAATCGAAGTAGTGGGTCTGACCGATAATCACGTTTATTTCAAATATCACCGGGCCGCCAACTATGTTGACAGCGGTCGACTCTTGATTTTTGAACGCAATCAGGATGCGTACTGGCTGGATGATTATGAAACCCCTGTCTTCACCGGTACCTCAACCGACTGCGATCAGTAAAATCGATTGGGGGCATATTAGATTTCTTAACTATTATGCCCTTGGCCCCATCAATTATTTTACGGAATTACCAGGTTCAACGGATAGGTAAATATTCCCGAAGCTCCCATCTTTCTTAGTCGCGGAATCAAGTCTCGCGCGGTATCCTCTTCCAGAATCACTTCCAGCGCCAAAAATTCTTTATCTGCCAAATGATTAATAGTTGGCGATTTCTCCGCCGGCAGTAGTTTAATGGCCTCTTCCAGTTTGGCTGCCGGCAGGTTCATTTTGAGCCCCACTTTTTCCCTGCCTTCGATTGCTCCTTGCAGTAACATAGAAATCGCTTCGATTTTTTCCCGCTTGAAACTATCATTCCAGGCGTCCTTGTTGGCAATCAGGCGGGTCGTACTAGTCATAACCGTATCAAGGATCCGCAGATTGTTGGCCCGCAGGCTGGAGCCTGTCTCAGTTATCTCCACAATCCCATTCACCAGCCGGGCCTTCACTTCCGTAGCCCCCCAGGAAAACTCCACCTTCACATCGACATTTTTCTCAGCAAAATAATTTTTGGTAACATTAACCAATTCGGTGGCGATGATACCACCGCCCAAGTCCTGAGCACTTTGCACGGAAGATTCACCGGGCACCGCTAAAACCCAGCGGGCCGGCTTGGCGGTGGCTTTGGAATACACCAACTCACATACTTCCATCACATCTGATTGATTTTCACAAATCCAATCTTTGCCGGTCAAGCCTGCATCTATCATACCGTCTTCCACATAACGGCTCATCTCCTGAGCTCTAAACATTACTGCTTCAAGTTCCGGATCATCTATCGAGGGAAAGTAACTACGTTCGGAAACCTGAGCCTGAAATCCCGCCCTTCTTAGCAAGTCAAAGGTTGAAACTTGCAGGCTACCCTTTGGTATCCCGATTTTTAATGTTTTATTCAAAATTATCCTCCTGGTTTATCTTAGCGAGTCTTTTTTTTGGTTTTTCGTTTAGTTTTGGTTTTTGGTTTGGTTTCTTTGGTAGCGGAAGTATTTTCCGATTTACTGCGTTTTCCCCGGAAGCTATCAGCATGCTTGCGGAGCAGGGGATAGATTTTTCGTATCTGGCTGGAAGTAATCTGTCTCTCCAGAAAACCCTGTATCTCGGCTTCTTCGGCATCCGGTGCCACTACTTCTTCCTTCAATAACATAGCCATCATCTGAGGATGTACAGGAAAAGCGTGAGCACCCACGCTTTGCAGCATCACTCGGGCTACTATATAAGAATTTGTATCTTCCAGTGAATCCAGATAGGTCTTAGCCTGACGTTTACTGCCTTCACAGATATTTTCCAAACTTAGAATATCATGCTTGTTGTATATCTGTCGCAGTAAACTTAAGATTCGCCGCGAAGTTTCTTTGGCCAGAGGAAAGCCCTTACCTAAAATCTCCACCATCTCTTCAACCCGGCTGACGCGCAATTCATTAAAATCAACAAAGTTACTTCTGATACGGCCCAGCGCCGTCCGAGCCTTGTTCTCCGTGGTGACCTCTGACAGGCATGCCAAAATCAACGCGGTAATGGGATCCAGATCCTCCAGAGGGCCGGGGGGGCTTTTCTTTCTTTTTAATCTGTTACATAACTTTTTCAGAAGCTGTGCGTATTCGGTACTATCCTTCATACCAAATCTCCAAATCATCCCTCCAGGGGACTCTCATTTTCCGTTATAGGGGCATTTTGGCTCTCGGTTGATAATTTATTAAGCAATTGTATTACCTCGAACCCTTTCTTGAGCGAATCGTCCAGGAAAAAGTGCAGGACCGGACACGAGCGGGTCTGTAAAACACCTGCCAGCCGCGATTGTATGAATCCAGCCGCATGCTGAATCGCCTCGGTGCTGAGCTTCTGCTGTTTTTGCTCCACACCGAGAATGCTCAAATACACTCGCGCTGTGCTCAGATCGGCCGCCACCACCACCCGGGTTACGCTGATCATTCCCTGGATGCGGGGGTCGGACAACTGGTTTTGGATCACTTCGCTGACCGTATCCCGGATGGTTCTGGTAATTTTTTCCAAACGTCGCGACATAATGGTTATATTGTTTCAATACTGTAATCTATCAGAGATACCTGAGGTATACTCCTTACAAAATTTACAATTTCACTCAAAGCTGAATGAATAAACGGGCTTTCATTGGCCACCATCGCCACTCCCAGCAGAGCCGTCCGTACACTGTCGTTATAACCTACTTCCGCAATCGAAACATTATACTTGTTACCAATGCGGTCTTTAAGGCTCCGGATAACTCTGCGTTTATCCTTGAGGGTCATGGCTTCAAAAACGCTGACCCGCATACTTAGTACACCAATGATCATCTAAGTTTATATGGGAAATGTATGCTGGGGAAAGGACGGCTTCCCCCAAACACCTGATTTTCTCTATTGCGTATCTCTCATATCGAGGTTCCCATTTCTGCTCAATCGAGGGAGTCCAGAGTACGACTGATTTCCACTAGTTCATATGCTTCGATCAGATCACCGCTTTTCAAATCATCAAAGCCGTCTAATTTAATACCACATTCCTGGCCGCTGCGTACCTCACTGACATCATCTTTAACCCGTTTTATAGTTTCGATCGGACTATTATCTCGTATCACCACGCTATCCCTGATAATCCGCAAACGCGCTGCGCGTTTGATCACACCATCGGTCACTCGACAGCCGGCCACAACCCCAATCCGCGAAATACGGAATATCTGTAGCACTTCCGCCCGGCCCAGAGGTTTCTCTTCAATACGTGGTTTCAGCATACCTTCCAGGGCCTTCCTGATATCGTCACTGATCTGATATATGACCCGATACAGGCGTATCTCCACTCCTTCACGTTCTGCCATAGCCCGGGCGTGATCGTCTGCTATTACCTGAAAGCCGATGATGATGGCGTTAGAGGCCTGTGCCAAAAGCACATCGCTTTCGGTAATACCACCCACCGCGGCATGCAATATCCTCACCGCTACTTCGGAGGTATTCATCTCGATAATGGTATTACGCAAAACATCAACGGATCCCTGCACATCAGCTCTGACAATAACATTGAGTTCTTTAAGTTCGCCCGCTTTAATCTCACTGAACAGATTGTCCAGGGTTACCTGACGCCTTTGAGCCAGGGACAATTCCCGCCGCCTAATCTTTTGTTCTTCGGCGATCTGGGCCGCCTTGGAGATGTTATCTATTACAAAGAATTGTTCTCCAGCGATGGGCACTTCGTCCAGTCCGGTTACTGTTACCGGAGTAGATGGTCCTGCTTCTTTTATGCTTTTTTCGCCGGCTCTGCTCATAGTCCGGATCCGGCCGTGGGACAGACCGCTGACGACTATATCACCAGTTTTCAGCTTACCGCTCTTAACCAGTAAGGTGGCCAGCACACCCTGTTTGTCGGTTTTTTCCGATTCCACCACCCACCCGGTTGCCGGTCCCTCGTCGGCTGCGGTCAAATGTCGCAGTTCTGCCACATATTCCAGGTGTTCCAGTAAATCGTTGATTCCTTCTCCGGTAACCGCGCTGGTACGCACAACTTCCGTATCTCCACCCCACTCGGTCGGAACCAGTTCTTTTTCGGATAATTGTCCTAAAACGCGATTTACATCTACGTCAGGCAAATCCATTTTATTCAAAGCTACCATTATAGTTACCCCCGCTGCCTTGGCATGATTGATGGCCTCTTCTGTTTGAGGCATTACACCGTCGTCGGCAGCAATTACCAGTACCACCACGTCGGTCAGGTTCGCCCCCCGGGCCCGCATCTGTGTAAAGGCCTTGTGACCGGGAGTATCCAGAAAGGTCACACGCTGCTGGCCGTTATCGTATAAATATGAACCGATATGCTGGGTTATGCCCCCTGCCTCTCCCGCTGTCACAGAATCCTGGCGAATGCGGTCTAGCAAACTTGTTTTACCGTGGTCAACGTGTCCCAGAAAGGCCACTACCGGCGGACGCGACACTTGTGGGCGTTTTTGTAGTTCTTTTCCGAACTCTACCTTTAGCATATCCCACAATAATGATTTTTCTTCAACACTTAGTTCTACCCCGAAGTCCATCGCTATCGCAGTTGCCGTTTCGGCATCCAATATTTGATTGATGGTGGCAACTATGCCCAGTTCCATTAATTTCGGGATTATTTCGTTGGTGCGAACACCGATGGCGGCACTGAGTTCCTTTATCGTAATCGGTTCCTTAACGGTTGCCTTTTCGATGCGTAATGGTTCCATGATTCCGGTGGATCCGGCAGTGCTGTCTTCACGAGCCAGCAACCGCTCTCGGCGGTGAAGTTTGGTACCCGAGGCCTGGGCCAGTCTTTGCTGTCTTTCCTGCCAGTCGCGATCTCCCCACTCATGGGGACCTGCATAATCCAGACCGGTCTCATAACGCCTTCCTGTCCGACGCCGCTGTGTCCGCTGCTTTGTACGCTTCCCATCTTTTTCGCTGATTTCTCCCTCTGTTTCCTGTTTTTTCTTGCGCCTTTTCCCGGTAACAGTAGAAGTTGCTTTGGTATTATCAGTGATCTGGGCAGCATCCGCTGCGGGGATAAGGGTCCGCCGCCGAGGCTCACGTCGTGGTGGTGCCGGACCGATCTCAATAGGGGCTTCCCGTATTACCTTGGGGCCCTGTAAAACTGCAGGGGCCGGCACAAAGTGAACCGGTTGTTGTTGGGGCACGATTTTCCCCGGAGTGATTGTACCAATTATTTTCGGCCCTTTTTGAGGCTCTTGCGGGGGAGATTCTTCCTTTGTTTCGTCTTGTTCTTGATCCGCCTGAGCTACCTTTTGCAGATCTGTTTCGCCCGGTGCCTGCTCTTCTGTTATCGTCTGTTCTTCGGCAGCAATAGCAAGTTGGTCTTCTTCCTCTTCGACTTGTATTTCTTTGGGGCTTTTGCGTCGGGGTTTGACTGCTTTAGCTGGTATTAACTCTGGTTCCGCTGTAGCTGTCTCTGCAACTTTGGCGGGTTCAACGGCTGTTTGCTCTGTTTGCTCTGCGACAGGGGCATCCACCTCGGTCGCGGAGGTTTCTTGTTCGACCTGTTTCGGTTCCTTTTTCTTGCGGGTGCGCGGTTTTTTGGTTTTGACCTTGTCCAAATCCACCGCGGCGGTTGTTTCTATAGTGGTTACATTTTCGCCGGATGAGAACCATTCCTGGATTGTAGCTTCCAGGCCGACCGACAAGGTGCTCATGTGGTTCTTTATGTCTATACCTTCCGCCTTGCACTTTTCGACAATGGCAGTGCTTTTTACCCCCAGTTCCTTGGCAAGTTGGAAGACTCTGCGAGTCACTTAGTTTTTCTCCATAATTCAGATAAGATTATAGTTCGTTCTCTGCTTGTTCTTGGTTTTGCGGTTCGGATTCGGGGGAATCATCTTTGCTTTGCGATTTTTCATCCCGGTTTTCCATATTGATCGGCGGAGCGGAGATCAAATCAGATATAGACGAATCTTTTTTCTCGGGCAACACATCTGATGTGACCGCCCCTTCTTTATCCATTTCCTGGGCCAGCACGGCCTGCGCCGCTGTACTAGCCTTCTTGTTTTCCGAGAGTTTGTGAGCCTCCTCGCCGGCTTTTTGAATCATTTTAACGGCTAATTCTGCTTCCAGTTCCAGCGAGTGGATCAGTGGATCTGCTCCAATTTCCTCCAGATCCAATACGGAGATTACTCCCAGCGCCATTACTTTGTCGATCATGGTGTCGTCCACACCCTCCACGTTCCGCAGGGCCTTGATAAGTAGTTCAATTCCCTGGGTATATTCTGTTGGGGTGAGGATATCGATATCCCAATTAGTAAGCCTTGCCGCCAATCTCACATTCTGGCCTCTTTTTCCAATCGCCAATGATAACTGGTCATCACCGACCACTACTGTCGCCCGATTCAGCTCAAAGCACAGTGCGATCTCACGGATCTCCGCCGGCCTAAGGGCATTACCGATAAATATCTGGGAGGATTCGTTCCATCTTACGATGTCGATTTTTTCTCCCCCGAGCTCGTCAACTATGTTCTTGATTCGGCTGCCCCGCACTCCCACACAGGCTCCCACCGCATCAACCTTACCGTCCAGGCTGGCTACTGCTACTTTAGAGCGATACCCCGCTTCCCGGGATAGGGCCTTGATTTCTATAACATGATCGGCAACTTCAGGGACTTCCTGCTCAAATAGTCGTCGAATAAAATCGGGGTGTGTTCTGGAAAGAATGATTTTTACCTGATGAGGTGCTTCCTTGACCTCGTATATGATGCCCCGTACCCGCTCACCGGTATGGTGCGACTCGCCGGGAATCTGTTCGCTGCGGGGCAAGATCGCTTCGGCTCGCCCCAGATTGACGATAGTGGATCCTCCCTCAAAGCGGGCGATCGAACCGGCCACTACTTCTCCCACCCGTTCCTGATACTCGGCATAAATACTGCCCCGCTCATCCTCTCGTAATTTCTGGATCATTACCTGTTTGGCGGTCTGTGCCGGTATGCGGCCCAGTTTTTTAATATCAATTTTTTTCCCGCCCAAAAGTGCGATAATCTCACCTGTCTCCCGGTCGATTCGAACTTCTACTTCCTGAGTTGCTCCGAATTGTTTGCGCGCTGCTGATTCCATCGCCGCTTCCAGATCGCTCAAAATGCTCTCACGATCGATATTCTTTTCACGGGCAATGTTATCAACATTTCTTAACAACTCAGTGTTCATAGCGTTACTACCTTATGGATTTCAAAAATTTCAAACAAAAAAAGCGGGACCATGACGGTAACCCACTTTCTCGTTGCTCCGAGCAACATTAACAGGCAGCCTGTTTCAAATCTCGCTCGGAACGGTATCCTGATATTTTTACATCAGGGACCAGCGCAAATAATAAAAAATTTACGCCGATCCCGAAAATCCGGTCCTTCCGGATTTCCGAGCGAGCTGATCGGTCTGCCCCGTGGGGCGCCGCGAATTTCTCCGCCGCGGCTGGCGCTCTTATGTCCCCTTCCTGTAGGACTAAAAGCCGACACGGTTCGTTTCCCAATCCATAACTATTCTTTCCTCCGCATTGACTGCACCGTCAAACCGCCTTTGCAGTTAAAACTGCAATAACAGCCTAAAAACGCACTTTTATGCAATATTTTGCGGCTTGATACGATATTCTATGCGTTGTAATAAATAATTATCGGCCTTTTGGCCGATAAAAGCGTAATTTATGTATATTTCAATCCTATAACATAAGACAATTAGCGCCAATTTCCACAAAAAAATTGACAATACCGTTATGTCAAAAAAGAAAAAGTTTCATATACCTTTTTAGCCACAATAATCGATAATTTTCCTATTATATTATTGTTAATTATGTTGTCAACGGCATTTATGCGGATATTAACAGGATAATTGTGACAAACATGTGCTTGACAGAGCAGAAAGCCCGGCTATAAATATCATTTAAATTTTTATTTACCTTGGCCATAATAGAATAGATAATCGAATAGTATTAGCCCAAAACTGAATCAAAGTAAGTAATAACTTCTTTGATATAAATGATTTGGGGGTGTAGCTCAGTCGGTAGAGCAACGGCCTTTTAAGCCGTGGGTCGTGGGTTCGAGTCCCACCGCCCTCATTACATAACGCTTTACGTTAAAAGCAGTTGTACCAGATCATTACTCCCGTTCCCAACCTGGCTGGTTTCGGGATTACCCTCACTGAATCATCTCTTTGCGATTTCCGGCTATAAGACTAATTTATGGTTAGCGAACTAAATTTATGGGAAAAATTTGCTAATATTTAAACCCAATAGTATTACCTTATTGTCATATTTCCGACGATCGATCGTTTAATCAGATACTTAAATGGTTCATAGATGCTTGAGGATACACTACTTAAATTGAGGTTCAATCGTGGGGACAAGGACTCTCTGCGTCGTATCTATGAAAAGTACAAGGATGATTTGCTGAAATTGGCCCTTGCTCTTTTGGGTGACATGGCCCTGGCTGAGGATGTGCTGAACGATTCTTTTGTCGGCTTTACCAAATCAGTGGGGCAAATTCACCTCAGGGGCAATCTGAAAAGTTTTCTGACAACCTGCGTGGTAAACCATGCCCGCAATGTCTATCGGGCCCGAGAGCGCAAAAAGACAGTGCCGCTTGATGATAGCTTACCACCCCCGGTGTCAGATATTAATAGCCCGGAGCAATCTGTTATTTTCGATGAAGAATGTCAGATTTTAAATAACGCCCTGGCCCAGCTTCCCTACGAGCAGCGTGAAATCGTCATTTTGCACTGCTGCCAGGACCTGAAATTTCGACAAATTGCCCCGTTACAGGATATTTCGGTTAATACCGTAAAAAGCCGTTATCGCTACGGCTTGGATAAGCTAAGAACGCTTTTAAACAGCGAGTTAGACTAATGAAACCCTCAAAAGATATTGAAAAACGCATCAGGGACATTTACACCCACCGGTTACAGGTAAAGGCCAGTGAAAACCTGGACCAAAGAGTTATGGCGAATTCCCAAAATGCCCTGGACGACTTACAGAAAAAAAACTCGGCTCATACCCAGCCGAATATATGGAGAATAGCTATGCACAGTAAAATAACAAAACTCGCCGCCGCAGCCGCCGTCATCGCACTCGCGGCCATTATAGGCATCAGCCAGTTCGCAGGCGGAACAGTCACCTTCGCCGACGTCATCAAGCCAATCCTCAACGCCCACACCGTCGTCCTCGACTACGTCATAGGCGAAGGCCCCAACGCTCTCGAAATGCACGACATCGTCATCGGCTCCAGGGTCAGAAGAACCCTATCCAACATGGACATGATCATGATCCTCGATCTTGAAGATGCCCGAATGCTCACACTCGTCAGCATTGGGGGCACGAAAATCGCAAGCTACATTGACATCCAGGGCACCGGCCTGGAAGGTACTGGCAGCGTCCTGGACTTCGTCCGCAACTTTGTCTCCAGAGTGAAGGACAATCCTGGCGCTGATATACAGGACCTCGGCGAAAAGGAAATCAACGGTCAAAAAGCCGTTGGCTTCTACGTCAAGGGCTTCAACGATGGACTCACCATCTGGGCCAACAAGAAGACCTCCCTGCCCATCCGCATCGAAATCACCGAAGGCAAAACCTCCACCGTCATAAAGAACATCGAGTTCGATGTCCCCCTGGAAGAGTCCCTCGTCAGCATGGAAGTCCCCGCCGGCTTCACCATGAAGGACAACGCCATCCGCATCACCGAAGTCCCCGCCCCAGACCATAGCCAGTCTAACGCAACCGAGGAGGACCTCGTCGAAAGCCTGCGCATCTGGGCCGAGATCATCCTGGACGGCGCTTTTCCCGATGCCATTGGCACCGATTATTTCATTAAACAGGGGGCCCCACTCGGATACAAGATTGCTTCGCTTCGTCTTCCTCACAGTGAAATAGAGCAATTCCTGAAAGGGATGATATTCCTGCAAAAATTCGAATTTGGCGGAAAATGGGGCTATGCCGGCAAGGGCGTGAAGCTCGGCGATGCCGACAAGATCATATTCTGGTACCAGCCGCAAGGCTCCAATACCTATCGGGCAATATACGGCGACCTGAGAGTTGCCGAGGTTGCGGAGGAGGATTTGCCCAAGTAGATTCGCAGTACCGAGCACCAAAGGCCGGGCCGAAATGGCCCGGCTTTTTTCTTGCGCTCGTCCTCATGGCGCCGGGACACAAAATAAAGGAAAGTGAGTAAGGGCGTAAGATTTACCTCCTGACTACTGACTCCTGTCTTCTATCGCAACGGCTGTAATAAACTTATTATACTGCTGCTGCTCTGAAACATAGAAGCAATCAGGGAAAGGCCTAATTCATACATCGCTTGTAAACGCTGGTTGTTGGCCGTTTCCTGTACATAATCGACATCTTCAATATTGCTGATCTCGGTATTTAGGGCTGTTTTGGTCGCTTCGATGGAATTTAGGGCGCTTTCGACGGTATAGGATTTTAAGGATCCAAACCGGGCCTGGGCGGTGGAGATCTGATCTTCAGCCGCCGAGGCGATCGAGGCCGCCGTGGTGAAATTGCCGCTATCTAAATCATTGTCTCCTCCGCTTCCTAAACTACTGAGATAACCATACTTATTCGTACCCAGATTAGATGTACTCAATGACGATTGGCCGAAATGGATTATCCCTGAGGAATCCAGGCCCATCTTGAAATCGGCACCGTTTCCGGCGACATAAAAAGTGGTTGAGTCGTCTGCGCCGGAATAAAAAGCGTCCGTTAAGCTGAAACTGCCCGAAACGCCGCCGGTACTGAAGTGCACAATCTGTCTGGTCTCGTCAATGGAAGTGTTTAAGCCGTCAACCTTTACGCTGGTGTCAACCCCGGTGGCGCTGGCGCTGGTTGAGCCATCAAAGGTCAAGCTCGTGCCATCCGTTACCGTGATATTCAAAGTGGCGGCGCTGCCGACATCCTCGGTATAGAAATAGAGCTTACCTCCTGCCGCTAAAGCAGTTGCGCCGGTGGTGCCGGTCCAGGTGTTTACGGTGGCAGCGATGGCGCTGCGTCCGGAGCCGGAGGCGAAAGTTAATTCCTTGCTGCCGTCGGGACCGGTAATAGTAAAAGTTACATCGTCGGTGAGAACGGCAAAAGAATCGGACTCGATGGTGGCGACGGCCTCTTCATATAAATTGATGGTGACGGTGGTTGTGCCGCTTAAATTGTTGGAGGAACTGATGTTAACGTCGTCGATTTTGTCGGTATCGACGCCGGTTACGGTATAGCCGATGTCGCCGCCGAGCAGTTGTTTGCCGTTGAAGGAAGTTTCGTTGACCAGTTTGTCGATGCCGTCGAGGGCGTTGTCGATGTTGGCCTGGTAAGCTGCCAGGTCTTCAGCAGTTACGGAATCGCCGCCGGCAGCGACGACGTTGGTTTGGATAACATCAACCAGGTCAGAGATTTGCGTAAGGGCACCGTCAGCAGTATCGAGGATGGAGCTGATACGCTGGCCACTTTGCGTAATTCCATCGTATTTCGATAGTTGCGACCTGAGGCTGTTCAGGGCCACAATGCCGTCAGGATCGTCGGCAGCGGTATTGACGCGCTTGCCGGTGGCGAGGCGCTGATTGGATAGGGCCAGTTGGGTGCCAATAGTCGATAACTGACTGATAACACGGAACATACTGGCATTGCTAAATAGATAGGTCATTCTCTTTGTCCTCCTACAAAATGACCGCTAAGTGGATGTAAACGGTCTGCAATGCGATATAGGCGCAAAAAAAGAGGCAGAGCCTGTTCCCAACAGAAAACGGGAAGGCAATGCCTCTTGAGGCGCGCTTCTTTTATAAGGCTTTATATTTTATGTAGTTATATATTTTTCCTTATGCTACAAATTCTCCTCTTTAGGGGTACCAAGTATCGTAATATGAGATTACTATATATTACATCATAAGATACAAAATTAATCCAGGCAAATTTCAGAGTAGTTCGGGGGAATATAAATTTGATAAGTGCTTGTATTTGTGATGGTTGTGACGATTGTACGGGTGGGAAGAGTGGGGGGGTAAAAGTTCGGGGTGTTTACGGTTATCGGAAGGTCCGAATATTCAAGCAGTTAACAAAAATCGTCCGATAAATCATTTAATAGCAATAGTCTAGGGCAAATATGCCCGGAATGGACAGAAGAGTAAAAGCAGCCGTTAAATAAGATTGTAAGTCTTTAGAAACAATCGGCTTAGAGATGGGTTCACCAGGAAGCGGCAAGGGAATCGGTTTGCGAACGCTTAGGTGATGCTGACGGGGACGGAGTCTGCGCGGAGGAAGGGGGAATTGTTGTAAGTCGTTATTTTTAGCGAGTGAAATTTTTGATAAAAAAATATGAGAGGGTCATTTTACTTCGAAAGTCGGCTGAAAAGCGCATGAAATCTTTTGAAAAGTGTTTGACTAATGATGAAAAGTGTGGTATATTTTATATGATCTTAATGGGGGTCAGCGGGGAGTCACCATTTAGAGAGGCACAAAGGGGTATAGTTGCTAAGGCAAAGAGTAAATCAAATATCAAAAATTAAAAAGCAAAAACACAAATCAAAAATCAAATATATCTCACGCAAAGGGGCGAAGAAAAGTGGACCGTGGACGGTGGACCGTTGACCGTGGTGAGAAATAAGTTTCACGCAAAGGCGCGAAGACGCGAAGATAAAAAATTAAACCACGGATGACACGGATTTCACAGATTTTAAGAGTCACAAAAGGCACAAAATTAAATCATAGATCAAAGATCAAAAAGCAAAAACACAAATCAAAAATCAAATATATCTCACGCAAAGGGGCGGAGAAAAGTGGACCGTGGACGGTGGACCGTTGACCGTGGTGAGAAATAAGTTTCACGCAAAGGCGCGAAGACGCAAAGATAAAAAATTAAACCACGGATGACACGGATTTCACAGATTTTAAGAGTCACAAAAGGCACAAAATTAAATCATAGATCAAAGATCAAAAAGCAAAAACACAAATCAAAAATAAAATATATCTCACGCAAAGGGGCGGAGAAAAGTGGACCGTGGACTGTTGACCGTGGTGAGAAATAAGTTTCACGCAAAGGCGCGAAGGAGGCAGGTAAACGAGTAGACAAGTAAACGAGTAAACAAGTAGGCAAGTAAACGGGTAGACGGGTGAACGAGAAACAAGAACCGCGTGGGGCATGGCCCCACACTACGGGACTAATATGATGACAGATGAGTGTGGAAAAAAGTGATCTTCAATGAAAAGATATAAAACAAAAATTGTGATATCAATTTCTATTGCAGTAATAATTACTTTTGCAATATGGTTATTTTTACATGCCATGAGAAATGCTCATGAATACCAATGGAATGCAACTAACACTAAACTGATCTTGCAAGAATATGTAAGGGCAAACAAAGGTAAATTTCCTTCCAGTGAGAATGATTTGATAAAGCAAGGATTTCTCAGAAGAACCAAAATGAACGATGAATACACTTATGAGTTGAGGTACGACCGTTCGAGTAGTGAATACTGGAACGAGTGTGCTCGATTCAATATGTTTGATATTTCTTACGGCATAGATATTAGTGAAATCATGATAAAAGATAATGAGTTATTTAGGAAGGAAGATAGGAATCTATTTTACTTAATTAAAGGTCCCCCTGCGTGGCCCATGAAACATGAATATATGAATATCTCTGTGTTACTAGCAAAAGAGATGCAAGATCACAAAAACAAGGGAGATTAGAAGAAACGCGTGGGGCATAGCCCCACCCTACGGGATAAAATAAAAGGGAAAAGACCACCCGGGACGTGGACCGGGTGCTAAACATAAGAAAAAAAGATAGATTCCCGTTCCCCGATCGGAGTCGGGGACAAGCTTCGCGGGAATGACATGGAAAAATTTAAGGAGAGTCGGGATGAAAAAGATGATGAAAGTTAGTATGGGGGTGGTAATTATTGTTCTGCTTACTTTGTTGGTGGGGTGTAGGGACTATAAGGAAGGGGAATATGTGGAGCCGGGGCTGGCGTTTGAGGGGGATTCGGGCAAGTTAGAGCATACGGTTATAGTGCCGACGCTGGATAGTCCTGTGCAAAAGGGGAGCAATGTCATCTGGTGCGGGTCTTTTGGGATGGCGTGGGGGCAGATGATAAAAGATGTGGTTAAGGAACCGATAAAACTGGCGCAGGCAAATGAGGTGGCGGAGCGTCTAAATAAAAGTGAAATGGGTGCAGATGATTTAATCAAAGATTCCTATTATACAGCGGCGGGGGTAGTGGGACAGGGGATACGGACCAAGATAAAAAAAGAGATGGGGGAAAGATTTCCGGGGGTACAGGTGCCTGAGTTTAAGGCGGAGGCAAAAGATTTGATTGCTTATGCCTATTTAACAGTGGCGTTGAAATTTACAACGCCCTATTTCGACCAGCAGGGTGTGTTTACAGATGAGACGGGTAAGGAAACCAAGGTAGATGGTTTTGGCTTGTTCAACGGCTATAATCAAGTAAACGAAAAGCTGGCTGAACAGATTGAGGTGCTATACACCTCATACAAAAATAACGACAGATATGGAGATTTAGAAGAATATGCCCTGGATTTGTGCAGGAGTTCGAAAGAGTGTCAGATTATAGCAGCCTGTGTGGAATGGCAGGAGAGTCTGGAGGATATGGTCACGAGTCTGTTGGCAAAGATCAAGGGATGGGAAGTAGAAGAGGAAGAAAGAGAATTTCAGATTACAGATTACCTTTTTGTACCGAATATAAATTATGAGCTGAGTCACAATTTTAAGGAATTGATAGGAGTAGATAAGAGGTTATTAAATAAAGGATTTGAGGGTTATTATATCGCGGAGGCGTGGCAGAGGATAAGGTTCACGCTGGATAAGAGCGGGGCATTGCTGGCGTCGGATGCGGGATTAGAAGCAAAATGTATACCAAGAGAGTTTCTGTTTAACAAGCCGTTTCTGGTTATCATGCGGAAGCGGGGCGGGGAGAAGCCGTTTTTCGTGATGTGGGTGGATAATGCGGAGCTATTGTGTAAGGCGGGGTAGGGGTCAGGAGATATGGAGAGAAGGAGGTAAGGAGGTAAGGAGATAAGGAGGTAAGGAGATAAGGAGATAAGGAGATAAGGAGGTAAGGAGTTGAAGGTGTAAACTAGTAGATGGGTAAACGGGGGAACGAGAAAAAAGAACAGCATGGGCATGGTTCGACAAGCTCACCACAAACTGGGGGCTAAATAAAATGAAGAACCGCATGGGCTGAAGCCCATCCTACAAAACTACTCTGCTGATGATTGGTATAGACAGGAGAAATAAACAAGGATGCTGAGGCGTGAGTTTATGAAGACGGTTGCGGTGGGGACGGGGGCGATGCTAATGGATGGGATTGGTGACGGTCAAGCTAGAGAGGAGGAGGAAAGGCCCTTGCCGGGAATTAGTAAGATTAAAAAGCCGATAGCGATTGCGATGTGGGACTTTAGCTGGCTGCTGCGGCATTATCCGACGGGGGAGTTCGAAGATTGGGACAGGGTGTTGGATGGGTTGGCGGAGAGGGGGTATAACGCGATTCGGATGGATGCGTTTCCGCATCAGGTGGCGGCTGATCCGGAAGGAAAGGTACAAGAGGAATTTTATTATCCCAAGAATAACTGGCATCCGGCGATGTGGGGGAATAATTATACGATGTATTCGCGGCCGCGGGAGGGATTGCTGGAGTTTTTACCGAAATGCCGGGAGCGAAATATTCGGGTGGGGTTGGCGACGTGGTTTATGGCGTACACGGAGAAAATCAAGGGGCTGGAGGGTTTTGTGCGAGTGTGGGATGAGACGCTGAGGTTTATACAACAGCATGGTTTGCTGGATAATGTTTTATATGTTGATGTTCTGAATGAATATCCCCTGTTTCACGGGTTTACTTGGCTGAAAGAGAAACTCGAGGCGATAAAAGATGCGAAGCTGGAAGAGGTTGTGCCGGTCGGTGAAGATAAGGAAGGGGCCAATCAGTGGAAGGCGGTGGGCGGAGTTTATAATGAAGTGCAGCGGAGCTATTACAAGCATTTTATGACAGAGGCGTTAAAAAAGCTGGCGGAGAAATGGTCGGGGCTGGATTTTTTTGCTTCGCAGACGTTCAATCCCGCAGTTGCGTGGCAGGATATGGATTATTCGCAGTTTGCGGCGATGGATGTGCATTACTGGTTTATGATGAACGAAAAGCTGCACGGCGGGACAGGGTATTGGAAAAATATACATAATATAAGCAGTTGTCCGAACGATTTGGAGTTTGCCGAGGTTCAGAAAAAAGTGATGGGAAACTGGCAGGCAAACAAGGCCGAGCTGGTCGAATGGATGGAAAACAATGTGCGAGAGGTGGCGGAGATGAGCAGGAAATGGAAGATACCGTGCGGTAATACGGAAGGGTGGGGGCCGATCAACTGGCTGGATCATCCGGCGCTAACTTGGGATTTGGTCAAGGAGGCGGGCGAGATATGTGCGAGGCTGGGAGCTAAATACGGCTATATGTTTAACTGCTCTTCGAATTTTACGCATCCACAGTTTCCGCGATTGTGGAATGATGTGAAGTGGCATCAGAAAGTAACTTCGATAATACGAAATGGATAAGACGAAAATGGGGGAAGAGGTGTGGGTAAGATGAGTGAGAAGGAATTTCAGGGAGATAAGAAGCTGCCGATGCGGTCGTTTCTGGCGCGGGGGGAGCGGAAGTTAATCGATGCGTGGGTGCCGAAGTTTCCGCGCTGGATCGAAGGGTATCATCTGACGCTGACGACGATACTGTGGGCGGCGGGAGTGATCGTGTTCGGATTTCTGGCACAGAGAAATGTGCACTGGCTGTGGGGCAGCTCGGTAATGTTGTTTATGCAGTGGTTCACGGATTCGTTTGATGGGGCGCTGGGGCGATACCGGGATACGGGGATACCCAAGTGGGGGTATTATATGGACCATCTGCTGGATTACGTGTTTTTGTGTGCACTGGTAATAGGATATTCGTTTCTGTTCGAAGGGCGGCAGCGGGAGATAATATTTTTTCTGATACCGATATTCGGGTGCTTTATGGTGAGTGCGTATCTGGCGTTTGGGTCAACGAGTGAATTCAAGATAACCTATATGGGGACGGGACCGACAGAGATGAGAATATGGTTTATCCTGATTAACTGCTCGATCATATTCTTCGGGGTGGAGATATGGGAGAAAGTATTGCCATACCTTATACCAGTGTCGGGGGCGATATTGGTTTTTATCGTGTACAGAACGCAGAAATATATCTGGAAATTAGACAAGGCGGAAAAAGCAGCCAGGAGCTAGAAGCTAGGAGTTAGAAGAAGAGCACGGACTGAATGGCGAATGGGATGGTGATAAATTTGACGGCGGGGCAGAAGAGGCTATTAGGGGAAGGGGTGTGGGCAGCGGGGGGGAAAATAGGGACGGCTATCGGGGTGATGGTGGGGATACGGCTGCTAACGGAGTATGTGCAGCCGGGGGTGTATGGGACGGTGAGTCTTTTATTGGGGGTGGCGACTTTGAGTAGTAATATGTTTACGGCGCCGCTGATGTTGGCGGCGCAGCGGTTTTATCCGGAGGCAAAAGAGGCGGAGACGATAGAACAGCTACGAAGTACGGTTAAAAAGATGCTGGGGGGGGTGCTGATAGTGTTGGCGATGGTTGTTCTGGCGGGGGGGGCGGTATGGAGCAGGCAGACGGGAAGTTCATATTTGGTTTTTCCGCTGTTGCTTTTGTTACTGATACTGATGGCGGGGCGGACGCTGGAGCTGAGTTTATTAAACGCAGCGCGAAGGCAGAAGGCATATGCGGTGTGGCAGGTAGCGGAGGCGTGGGCGAAACCGATGTTGGCGGTGGGGGTGGTACTGCTGCTGGGGAGCAGGCCGGAGGCGGTGCTGATTGGTTATGCGGCGGCGGTCGGAGGGATAATACTGATATTACATTGGAAGGGAGTGAAGTTGGAGGGGAAAAGCAAGGGGCGGGAAAGAGCGCCAATCGATAAAAAAACTGCAAAAGAAATTATGCATTATGCACTGCCGCTGTTGCCGTTGGCAGTTGTGGGGTGGGTAAATTCGATGGGGGACAGGTTCATAATCGGGGGGATGCTGGGGATAAAGGAAGTGGGGATCTATGCGGCGGGGTATGGGTTGATGAGTATGCCGTTCAGGAATGTGCAGGGGGTGATAGGACAGACGCTGCGGCCGGTGTATTTTCAGGCGGTGGCGAGTGGGAAAGAAAGGCAGCAGGTGAAACTGCTGAAAGGGTGGCTGGCGAGTACGGCGTTGATATGTGCGCTGGGAGTGGTAGGGGTTTTTTTGTTGAAAGATGTGATCGTACGATTGTTACTGGCGGAAGAGTATCGAGGGTGCAGTGTGTTACTGGGGTGGCTGGCGGTGGGAGTGGCGGTGCAGGCGGTGGGGCAGGTGTTCGAGACGATATTGTATGGGTATAAGCGGACAGGGTATGTGCTGGCGGCGCACAGCGTGGGGGCGGGAGTGTGTCTGGCGGCGGTGGTGGTGATGGTACATTATATGGGATTGAAGGGGGCAGCGATGGCGTGTCCGGTTTATTTTTTGACGCTAACAGTAAGTATGTTGATATTAGCGGGTAAGGCGAAACGAAATAGAGGGCTATACAATGATGGATGATGAACAAGTAGTGATACCGGCGGGACAGAGGGAGCGGCAGAAGTGGGGGCTGAGGTGGGGATTGAGGTTATTGAAAGTGCCGGGGCTAAGGTGGATGGGCAGAGGGATTGTGATGGGGTATCTGCCGGAGTGTGAGAAGGTGGGGATGCAGGGGGGGCTTAAGATTATGTTCGGTAATATAGAAGCGAAAGGGGTGAGTCTGTGTGATACGTTTTTTCAGGATTATGCGCGGGTGCGGATCGGGGAAGGGACGAGCTTTTCCTATCAGTGTATGGTGCTGACGGGGCAGCATGATTTTGATAACGATTTTCAGACGATAATAGCCCGGCCGATAGAGATAGGTAAGCATGTGTGGATCGCCTCGCGGGTGATTATCCTGGGGGGGACGAAGATCGGAGACGGGTCTGTCATCGCAGCGGGCAGTGTGGTGCAGGGAGAGATACCGGCGGGGGTGTTGGCGGGGGGAGTGCCGGCGAAAGTTATCAGGAAGATAACAGGGGGAGTTAAGATGAGTGCAGGTATGCAGGGTAAAAAAATGGATATGAAGGATGCATATGATTACGCATACGAGTCGTGCGAAACAAAAGACGATGACTGAGACAAACGGGGCTGACGAAATTCAACTGTCGAGAGTCGATCGTTGGGTGTATGAGCGGCAGAGTCATAATGGGCAGGTAGCGAAAGCGGAGCTAGAGAAGCGGTATGCAAAGGCGGGGCGGTTTTACAGGGTACTACTGCAAAGGTATCTGCCAAAAGATAAGGAAAGTCTGATTCTGGATCTGCCTTGCGGGGAAGGGAAGATGGTGTGGGCGCTTAAAGAGATGGGGTATGGGCAGGTGAGGGGGTATGATCTGGACGAAAGGCGACTGGGGGTGGGGAGAAAAATGGGACTGGATGTATATGAGGGAGAGGTGTTCGAGGTATTGGGAGCGCAGGAAGATGGATCGGTGGGTGGGATATTTTCGGTAGATTTTCTGGAGCACCTGGAGAAAGAAAAAGTAATCGATTATCTGCAACTCGTGAGCGCGAAACTGAAAAATGAGGGGGTGTTTGTGGTGCGGATGCCTTGTGCGGATAGTCCGTATGGGGGGCGGCATATCTTTAATGATTTCAGTCATAAGTGGGCGGCGACGAGTGGGGTGTTAAAAGAGCTATTAAAAGGAGCGGGGTTTGAAAAGGTGGAGGTGTTCGGCGAAGAGCCGCGGGCGGGGATGCGGTATGGAAGGTTGCGGAGGGTGGTGTTTAAGGGGTGTGCGTTTGTTAGGAATATTTTGGTGCGGGGGATGGGGCAGGGAAAGATAAGGATATGGACGTGTTCCATGTGGGCGGTAGCAATCAAGACAAATCAAAGATAAAAAATCAGGTTCGCGCAAAGGCGCAAAGACGCCAATTTATAAAAAATAAAACCACGGATCCGCCTTCGCACAAGGCTACCCGTCTCCGCTGAAGCTTCGCCGCGGCAGGCTGCCGTGACAAGTTGCACGGATTTCACAGATTTTAATTGTCACAAAAAGCATAAAAAAGAAATAAGTAGGAGTTTATAGTTGGTAGTAGAAAGTTTGAAAAGGGCAGGTTGGCTGAGTGAGTTGAACGGCTGGTGGAAGGGTAGGCGGCAGGAGCAGAGGGCCAAGGATAAGATGGAATGGTATCTGGGGCAGGCGGAAGAAAAAGGAATCCTGCTGCCGGGCAATAAAGAGATACCGGAATTGCTGAGGAAAAGATTGCAAAGGCGGGGGGTGGAAACGACAAGCAGACAGAAAGGTGAACTGCATATATTTTTGATTTATTATCAGAATTCCTGGGAAGGAGTGTTGGCGGAGGCGCTGGAGCCGTTTGGGAAGGTTTCGAGGTTCGAGTGTTTCGAACAGGGATACAAAATAAAAACGGGGTCAACGGAGTGGATTAAGCAACGGGAAGGATTGGATAGGGACGTTCTAGAAGTATTTGAAAAGGCCAACAAAGAGCAGCCTATAGATGCGGTGGTGGGGTACATGTCAGGATATATGATAAGGGACGAGACGTTGGAGAAAATGGGGCGGGCCGGAGCGGTGATATTTAACTGCTGCTGGGATGATAAGCTGAACTTTCCGGGGAGGCAGTCGGGAGGCAGGTATAACAGTCCGGCGGAGATTGCGGGGGCGGTGGACCTGAACCTGACGAATGCGCCGGAGTCGGTAGTGAAGTATGCGGTGCATGGTGGGTTGGCGATGTTCTGGCCGCCGGGAGGACATCCGGCGATACACAGACCCTATAAAGAGGAATTCAAATATGATGTGAGCTTTGCAGGGGCGCGTTACGGGAGGCGGGGCGGGTTCATAAAGAAATTGAAGGAGCAAGGAGTCGAGGTGGAGTGTTTCGGGGCGGGCTGGAAGAACGGGAAACTGAGCAGGGAAGAGATGGTGAGGTTATACTCGCAGAGCAGAATCAATCTGGGATTTGCGGGAGTGGGGCATGGGCAAAGGCTGCTGTGTCTTAAGGGCAGAGACTTCGAGGTGACGATGAGCGGGGGATTGTATCTAACCGAGGATAATCCGGAACTTAGTCTGGTGTATGAGTTGGGCAGGGAGATTGTGACTTACTATGACGACGAAGATTGTGCGGAGAAGATAAAGTTTTTGCTTAATAATCCGGAAAGAGCGAAGGAGATTCGAGAGGCGGGGCGGGCGCGGGCGCTAAAGGAACATACGTGGGAGAAGAGGTTTGAGGAGATATTTGGGTTGGCAGGGATGTTAACAGGGTAATACGCAATACGAAATACGTAATACGCAATGGACATAAGATAAAAGGCTTAAGGCCCAAGACCCAAGGCTTAAGGGATAAGAATGAGGTGTTAAGAGTTAAGAGTTAAGTGTTAGGTGTTATGAGTCAGAAGGATATAAATACGCAATACGGAATGGAAAGGGAAAAGAGAAAACGTGGACCGTGGACGGTAGACCGTTGACCGTATTAAGAGAAATCCGAAGCACGAATATCGAAATCCGAAACAAATTCTAAGTCTCAAAATTCAAAATTCCAAAACAAAAGACATGCCTAAGCTGCCCCGACAAGTCGGGATGCAAGCACGCGTAGGCATGCCATCCGACTGTTTCACGCAAAGGCGCAAAGTCGCAAAGTTATAAAATAACAAACCACGGATGGCACGGATTTTAAGAGCCACAAAAAGCTCAAAAAACACAAAAATATTAAACAGAAGAACAGAAAACACGTGGGGCAAAGCCCCACCCTACAAGAAGAACTAATACGTAATACGCTGAGCTTGTCCCCAAAAGTTGGACAGGGAATTTGAAGATTTAAGGTGGAATTGATTCCGGGTAAGATGGGCTATTTAGCCTAGGAAGGAACCGGGATTGATGACACAGAAACGACGACAATTTACAG
>Ga0272442_10002653_pt1 | contig 25682 bp, 19 predicted proteins | sample SSMForm2O_FD_200262 | JGI IMG/M metagenome (GOLD analysis project Ga0272442, IMG submission 200262) | Marine sediment archaeal communities from Little Sippewissett salt marsh, Falmouth, MA, United States - SSM-Form-2O | ecosystem: Environmental > Aquatic > Marine > Wetlands > Sediment ... | reverse complement strand
CCTATAAAACCTGATAAGATAAATAAAATAATAATTAAATAATATATTGTATTGATGTTTTTTTTACCTTGTTGAAAAATGAGTTTTTTAGGTATCATGCAGCAAGAAATGATTTCTTTTGTATTAATCAATGTTTTGGTGTGCTTAGCATTGATAAAAAAATGCATGTTTCTGCTGCATAGATAAATAAGGATGTATGAAATGGCATGGTTCTGAAAATAAGATAGGAAAACTAGAATGTTTTTTTCTTGCATTATTAGACTTCATCTTCTGTATACCTACTAGTTTGTTTTCAAATATGTACCTGAAAATCAAAGAATCTCATATTGACAAACATGATAATTATATTATTTTTTATTATAATTTAAATTAATTATAATTAACATACTGATTAAAAGGATATTAATATAAAAAAAAGAGAGATGTGAGAGAATAAATCTCTCAAGAGTTTTTTTCTGTGTTGCGTTCACCAAACTAAATTCCTAGGTTTAGAGGAATTTATAATAGGTGATATCCAAGCTGTCTTCAGCAGAGTTACCGACACCATCAATTGCAACAGCCTTCAAGGTTGCAGCGCCCATGTTCTTCACAGCGACATAGGTATCAAATGGTGCTTCAGTGTCTTCACCAACGATTTCACCGTTCAGCAAGAATTGGACAACAGCAATACCTTGGCCGTCATCAGCAGTTGCTTCAGCAGTGAATGCACCGATGATAAATGGTTTACTCATGCTTAAGAGCTTGTTGCCGAACAAGTAGAGACCTGGTTCTGGTGCAGTGATAGATACAGTTGGTGGTGAGTTATCGATACTGAAACCGGTTGTTCCATGGGAACCTTCATTACCAGTTGCATCAACACCCCAATACTCAACAGTATGATCACCATCAGAGGTGACCTTAAAGGTTGCTTTATCTCCACTGACAACAGTTTCCGATCCATCAAGGATGTAATGGATTTCACCCATGCCCATATCATCAACAGCATTGATAGTCACAGTAACTGGACCAGCATATAATCCTGGACCGACCATGTTACCTTGCAACGAAATCGTTGTGGATGGCGGGATTAAATCTCGTTTGCCAACAATATGAAGATGATCGACGACAACATAGCCACCTGCTGCCCCTTCATTGTCGAGTCTGACACGTATAACAATCCTGCTGCCCGCCCATGGAGTCAATACAAATGGAGTACCAGGAATCACCCCCGCACCACTTGCAGGACCTTCAATGAGTGAGATTATAAACCAGGTGTTTCCGCCATCAGCACTAAGTTCCACATAGAGATGTGCATCAACACCAATGTCATAGGCCATGTTTCCATAGAGCCATGCAGCATAGGCATCTTCGATTTCTGTATGCCAGATAAGTGCTTCATGGATTGGTTCACTTGGGAAGCTACTTGGCATGAGGATAATAGTTGCTTGGGTTACGCCATCAACAGGCGCAACTGCTCCAATACCATCTTCTGCCCAAACGAATCCGAATTCATCAGAGAGCTTCCAATGATGTTCGTATTCATAGGTACCAGCTTCGCCATAGTAATCAACAGTTATGACATCGCCAACACAGGCTTCAAAGGTTACTGAGTTTGTTACAGCAGCAACAGTGAAATCATTGACAACAAGGTCGCCGTTAACATAGACATCAATGAATGCATCAAGGACATAGTCATAGTATCCATCCCAGCCATCACCATAGCTGTCTTCACCCCAAATGGTGAAATCCCAGCAATCAGCAGTGACTTCTGGTGGACCACCAAGAACGAATTCAAAGTCGCCTTCTCCTTCTATCCAGTGTGTTCCATAGGTGACACAGTCGATACACCATTCAAGTCCAGATTCTTCGTTGGCAAAGTTTGCATCTTCGAAGTCTTCAACAAAATCAGTCATGGTATCAGTGATTGGGTCGTAGAGGATGTCACTAATGCTGATATCATGGACGTGGAATCCAATACCAGGGATCACATAGTAATCATCTGGGCTTTCTGATGAGGTATCAAGACGGAATCTGAGACACATATGTGTTGAGTTTTGATTAAATGCACCGCTTTCAGCAAGGTTTGCTGAGAAGTATTGGCAGACACCAGGTGCGTTGCCACTGAATGATGCTACTTCTGTCCAAGCGGATATTCCAGCAGGGCAACTGCACCCCTCATCAGAGCAACCATCACAGGTATCCTGATCTAGCCATTCATAAGTAGCGACTTCAAGGATGACTTCTCCAAGACCATCATAGATATCACATTGATATGTCATGTTCAACCAAATTGGATCAGGTTCTTCTCCCGTAACTCCACTACAGACTTCTACTTCAATATCATCAAGGATTTGACCATAGTAATCACCGGTCATACCAACAAAGCTGATAGTATGATCACCAGTAAAGCCGCTGAGATCAACAGTTTCCAATATACAATCGGTATGAGTGTATCCATAATCACTAAAGACCATGGTGGAATCAACATAGATTTCCAAATCCATTGGATGAGCACTTGATTCAGCGACATATTGGAAGCGAAGTTCTGTGGAAGCAGTACCAAAGGTTAAAAGTGGTGTGGTTAAAGTATCGCCCACTGACCAGCTGTAAGCAAATTCAAGGCCATCACATGGGGTACCGTATGGTTCATCAAATCTCCATCCGGAGTTAGTCCATCCTGCAGGTGCACCAGAAAGTCCTTCGAAGCTTTCATCAATGACCACATCACATTCAACATCAAAACCAGAAGATTCTTTATATGTAGTAAAGTCAACAGCCCAATCATAGGCATAGCTACCAGTCATTGATGATAATTGGTATTGTTCAAGATATTGATCACCAGCAAGTGATGCCCATGGGACTAAGTCAGTTACGGAATCATCCATTTGAACAGAGAACCAGCAATCACCAGGTAAGGTCACAGGTGTCGGTAAAACAACATGGGTCTTTTGGATTTCATAAGTACCCCATAAGAGACCATAGAGTTCTACATTGTCACAAGTCCAGACTTGATCTGAAATAACAGCACCAGTTGGGCTCTCAAAGAAACCAATATTGAAATCTTTATTGAGCATAGTGTAATCACCATAGATAGCAACACCCCAGAAATCAAATTCTGTTACTTCACCTTGACAATACATGTTATCATACACACGGTATGGATAATAGGTGGAACTGTATGGGATGGATACAGGATCAAAGGTATCAAGTTCTGGAGGTTGACTAAAAGTACAACCTGCAGGTGCGTACTCGAAGAAAGTTAGATGGCTGACATCAATAGCTCCAGCGCAGCAATCATCTCCGCCAGGGCCAAGAGCAATATAACTATTGACACCTTCTGGAATATAATGCGTATCACAGTTAGTAGCAAGTGCATAATGATCATAGCCACAATCATTACCGACAACATTACTGATACACCATGCAGTATCATCACATTCCGTGTAATCTTCAACTTCAATCTTGGACATTTGTTCAAGATCTTCCATGACACAGAACCGTGAGCTTAACTCATCATTAGTATCATCAATATCACCGTCACAGATTGCTTCAACAACAACTTCATAGCAACAATATGGCACATCTTCCCAGGTGAACTGAGCAGTACAGGTCTCACATGGATCACATGGACCATCGATCACTGTAATATCTTCCCAGACTTTATCACCAAGAACTTGAGCCGTCACCGATACATCATCAAGATAGACACCACTCCATGAAGTTTCATCAAGTTCAAATGCACCAACAGGAACAAGATCACCGTCAGCAACACCACGACAGTCAAGGAAGAAACCAAGACCGAAATCAAAGGTTTCGAAACCATTTGCATCAGTCAAATATCCATAGGTTGCAAGAGTGTTATAGTATGGCATAATGTCACGTTGTGCATAACTTCCCTGAGGCTGCATTGGACCAACCCATGTTTTCTTTACAATTGGACCAGCAAATAATGGAGTACTAAAGTAAACAACATACCGATAGGCAACAAAAGCAATATGAAAGCTTGCACCTTCTGGAAGAACAGCCATCCAATAGTAATCTATCCAGGCTTCATTGACATCTTCCATGTCCCAACCGTTCTGGTTATAGGCATAGTAGGTACATCCTGGTTTGATAAGATTATTATCAGGGTTTCCAAAGTATAATGAACTGCTGCCGCTCCAAGCCTGATTATCACTAATACTTACGGGGCAATCCTCATAGAAATACACCCAATTGCTCATACCTTCGAAATCATCTTCCAATAAAACCTCAGCTTCAAGTTTATATCCACTGGCTTTAATGGTAACATCTTCTATTGCATCATTACCATCGTTATGATATTGGAATTTGACATGTGCATCGGATGGATATTGTAACTGTCCACCATCTGGAATTGGATCATGACTGAAATCATCTTCAACAAGAATACTGGTGATTTCACAATCAATGACTTCACCGACCTCAAAATCAATGACAACCCATTCACCACTATAGCCGCCAGCATCATTCTTGATCTTGCAGATTGCACGATAGAAAGTTGGATCCTCATCAATACCATCGATAAAGTCAATAGTACTTTCAATATCATCCCAAATGAGTGGGAATTCAAAGAAACAGACGCCGCCTTCTGTATCAGTGATCCAGTTTTGTGAATGTCCTTGATAAATTTTTTCTCCAACAGTGTCAATAACACCGATTTCAACATTATCAATGTAAGCACCCTCAAAGGTACGTTCTTTATCAGAAATCCATTCGAACCATACACCGAAATCCTCTATTTGACCGACATCCATTTCATACCAGACATGCCACCAGCCAGGACAGCCATCTATTTTTTCTGCCTTGTTGGTGTAATCACGATATGGATAACCCGGAGAATCAGTATCAAATAAATCAATGCTGGTATCAAAGAAGATGAAATCATCATACCCATAATCACCATACCCGTATGGATATGATTCAGATGGGTATGGGAAATCCTGATCGATACCATAGCCACCAGAGGTTAAAAAAATCTGGGTTAATTCAATGGCATCAAAATAATTATCTGGCTGAGGATCATCATGTGCTCCACCACCAGTTATAATACCAAACTGGACATAATCTAATGGTGCATAAAATCCATCATACCAGTCGGAATCTCCATATTCTCCATCAACAAATATATCAAATTGTACTTTGACTCTGTTGACATCAATATCGGAGACGGTTCCACCATCACAAAGATCGAATTTTTCTGCGGTAAGATCAATAAGATCTTTCATGTAAAGTATGTCTTGTTGTTGGTTTTTATATTCATCATACATGGTGCTCTTGAAACTATGCTCGCTGCCACAGGCACGGGCGTTGCTCCAGGACCAGCCATCATAATAGCCGCCAACAAGGCCGCAGTCCATATCGATCTGACCCCATTCAAGATAATTTCGTGCATTATCCTCAAAAGAGGTACGGTAGATACAATATTCTTGATCAAGGTTCATCTTGTAGATTTCAATCTCTGGTTCATAAATACTTGGTGGATCCATCGTTTCCACTTTGAACCAAGGAGTAAAATATTCCTCAAGCGGGACAATCTCATCAGCAACGATGACATTCATATCACCAGCTGGGTTTTCAAGGATGAAATCAAGAAAGATCGTAGTGGTCAACTGTTCTATAACAGGATTATTAAAATCATCAACTGTTCCAATTGTTTGTGGTATTCCAATACCATCAGGAACATCAGGAAGTCCTGTAGTTGGTTTGGACATAGCTGCGTTGTCTCTTCCAGGCTCATCTTTATCAGCCAAAACCATTCCTGTAGGAGCAATGAAACAGAACACAATCAAAAGAGAAATACCAAGCGTAAAAATATTAAAATTTTTCATACTATTCTTTTACCTCCTTATATAATAAATGTATAACCTCCCTATAAGGTTAAATTTTATAATATTATAACTAATTAATTAAATATAAATATTTCGCTTAAAATTTAAACATAATTTTAAAATATGATTTATATAAAAACAATGCTAGTGGACAGGAATCAAAATAAAAAATTATAATCAAAAAAATATTTATACTGACATGAATTATATTTAAATCACAGGGATACTATGAAAAACACATCATTAAAATTTTTCGCATTTATTATTGTATTGCTATTTATTGTTACAAGTTTGGTCTCTGTATCAGCAAACGTAATTGTCGAAAAAAATGAATCATTACTTCTTAATGAACCATGTAATACATTAGAACATTCATTTTTCGATTTCAAAATGACATCTCTTATGAAAATGGCTAAATTTCCTTCTCTTTCTGCATGTATCATTAACAACGATCAAGTAGTTTGGTCAAAAGGATATGGATATTATGATCTTGAAAATCAAAAAGAACCCAATCCAGATACCATATACTTGATTGCATCGGTTACAAAAACCATTGTTGGAACCGCCTTAATGCAACTCTATGAGCAAGGGCATTTTTCTCTTGATGATGATGTCAATTCCTATTTACCATTCTCCTTAAGAAATCCTCATTTTCCAGATAATCCCATCAGCTTTCGAATGTTATTGTCTCACACTTCAAGTCTTAATACAAACACAAGAAATGAGTATTATTGGATGAATTCCTCAGATGATCCACCATTCAGTTACTTTCCAGATCCATACCTAGAAGAATTTCTAATACCTGGTGGAAAATATTATCATGAAGATGTTTGGAGTTCTATCTATAAACCAGGAGAACAGGCAATGTATGCAAATATTGGGTTTGATCTGATATCATATCTTGTAGAAATTATTTCAGATGAACCATTCCTTGATTACTGCCAACAAAAAATTTTTGATCCATTACATATGGATAATACGAGTTTTAACCTTTCAACGTTAAATATTGATAATGTCGCAATTCCCTACTTTTTTTATTTTGGGAAATATTATCAAATCAATGAGCTCTCCTTTCTCCTTGGTGATTTAACTCCATCAGAACCTTTTTGGAAACTACGATGCTATCCCGCTGGAGGATTGTATACAACCATAAATGATCTTTCTCATTTCTTCATAGCCCATATGAATGGGGGAGTCTATCAAAACACCCGCATTTTAAAAAAAGAAACAGTAGATCTGATGCAACAAATCCAACCAGATAATGCAATAGGGTACGGACTTGCTTGGATGCAATATCCAATTGGTTTCCAATACATGGCAATGGGCCATGGTGGCGATATCATGGGTGTTGATACCTGGATGCTTTATATACCCTCCAAAGACATCGGTATGATTTATTTTGCAAATGGAAATCCAGCATATGGACGAAACCCCATTATGGGATCAATCATAGTACAATTCCTATTATATTCTCTATTCAAAGAAGGCGGATTAACATCAAATTTATTTTTAACAATGGCAAACAATCACCAATATTTATTCATGAACAATGATTCCTTTTGAATTACAATAAATCACTAACATATAGAACAAGTTGAAAAGTATTATAAAATTATTTGATATGTTAAATTTAATAAGCTATTATTAAAATTGTAATTTTTTCAATTCTAATTTATTGTTTATTAATATCAAGGGATTAGTAAAAGCATCCCTAAAAAAACATAAGCTTAATTAATAATATGTTTCACTTATAATTGTATTGTGTCACCTGTATCTGAAGTTCATGAAAATGACAATTTTAAGAGTACTTCAACCATTGATTAATGAATTGTAAAAAAAGAAAAAGGAGATTATTGATAACCACCTAGTTGCAAACTTGGATCTCCAAAAAGCTGGGTGATGGTTGCAGTAAAGGTTTCCCGTTGTTTCATATCATTGTCGGTAACATATTTTGTAATTGCACCGCTATGACCCTCACCTAATTTTTCAACGTTATCTTGACCAAGAACATAAAAGAAATCAAGATCAATTTCTCCTTGAAGAGATATCGGATCAGCACCTGATGCCGGACCCAAGCCTGTTGCACCGATACTAGCAATAGCTCCACCATTGGGTTTAACAACCATTGCCCAACAAAAACAGAGTGGTGTGGGTGTCCATGACCAATAGTAATTGGAATGACTCTGCCGGTTTAATAATATCTGAATAAGAGATACATTATATAATCCATTATGACAGCCACCTACCATGACTACTGGTAGTTTATCACCATTTGTAAACTCAAGAAAATCATCAATACGAATCCCGCCAACCCAGTCATGATTTTCATATTCTCCATCAGCATGAATCGTATCCCATACTATTGGATTCCCATGTCCTTCAAAATCAATAAAACCAGCTCCTTTAGAAAACTCTTCGACAATATCCTCTGTATCTGGAATTGGCCCTACTCCTGATTGAACATTTGATGCATAAACGCGTACCACCTCATCAGTCCATCCACTCATGTTTTCAATAGCTCTATCAACCAGATATTCTCCATCAGGTTGCCCTTTCCAAAGGTCAAAGTTTTTCCCCGAGATACCAATGATTTTATTAAACCATGGTTTTTCTTGTGGTGATGTTGACTCATATGTAATAATTTTATCTCTAATTATTTTTAACTCAAATTTATTACGACAGGGAAGTCTACCAACATAGATATCCGGAACAAGATCAAGGACATCATTTTGTCCGACAAACATCGTCCATTTAGCAATGACCCCATCTGCATTGCTATCCCAATCTTCAAACTCCCAGGATTGTATATCTTCATTATATCGATAAAGGTCTGCATAATACAAATCGGAAATAGTTCCTATCTCATCACTTTCATGGATGTTTGTATATCGAACAGGAACATGCCAGCCCGCTGCTCCGTGATTTTCATCATCCTTATCATTGCCATAAAGATATGATTTTAAACCACCAACCAATAGGATGTAAGATGCATCCATGAGTTCTTTGGCATCTTTAATGAAGTATTTGATTTTTTCCGGTTCATCTCTTCCATTATATTCGCTTAGAATTTCTTCAGTTGTTTTGAGAAGGGTCTGTACCCCTAATGAATTCTTGTGGTTGACCAATGATTGCAATTCAGAAGCAAATTCATTTGGTGCTATTATGATTAAATCATATGCACCAGCAGAAGTCATAGCAACATTGTCATCATCCTGTTTATATCTTATTTGTATCGAAACATCGGTAACGGAGGATAAGCAGTTTTGCACGGGATTATAGCAAATTGGATACACTTCAAAGGTGACAAAAGTTGTTTGCTTTCCATTAGTATCAAGACCACAGCGAATTGAGTATCCATATCGATTCTGCGGGAAAAAGTTATTAGTTTGATAAATTTCACTTGATTCAATCAAATTAAAGGTATTATATTCACCTTTAGATTTTGATTTATAAAGAGTTTGCTCAACAGGCAATATTTTCTTTGAGATTGTTTGATATGATTCTTCTGAAAAGGAGCAAGTAATATCCGTAATTTTTACTTTACCTGGAATTTTAAATATTTTATGAACCTTTGGTAACAAAGGCGCTCCAGGTTCATCAATACACTCAGTTGTTCCTTGACATTGAATTGATAAATATCCATCTTGTTCATTGAATGAAATCAAACCAAAACTATCGTCGTTCTGAATCGTTAATATATCGTTTTTATGAAAAGCCCCTGCCCCAAGTACTTGTAATCCACTTACTATAAGTAAAATAGTAAGGAAGAATATTCCTATCTTTTTCAATTTAATAACCCCATTTAATAAATAGAGTTGCCAATATTGATAAAATTAACGGTTAAATTCTTATACAAAACAACAAAAAAAGAAATTTTTTATTATTTATGTATTAATTTTTTTTGTTTTGAATTATTTAATATTATATAATAACTATTGTAAAATATTCATTCTCCTTTTTCTTCTAATACCTTCTTTACAATATCAAATAATTTCTTTTTATTTTCCGCATCTATCTGAAAGCATAAACGATAAGGACATTCCACATCTAAAATGGCATCATGTTCATCCATATCATAGATAATTGGATATAACCGACAGCCAGTAGGACGAACAGAGTAAATAATACATTTTTTTCCATCATGAAAAATACAGCGATGATTCTTATTTTTTAATTGTAACCAACCATCCTTTTTGATCACAAAATCTTCTTTTTTATAACCCCTATCCTCAATTCGCCTAATATCGTCCTTTGATAGAATCATCATGGTATCCTGACAACATTTGATGCAATTATATTGAAAACAAGGATTTTTCACATTGTAATCTCCAAGTAAGTTATGATGAAAAAAGGTAATTTTATATCATTTATATAATCATTGTATTTTCAATTTAACAATTACCAAAAATAATGCAATATCGTTTTAAATAAAAATGGAAATACGGCTTATTATAGAATGGCAGAAAAGCCAGCACAATTTCCTTGGGATATTAGGGGATTCACCCTTTCGCTGGCAGTTCCCCCGCATCTTACGTCATGATAGTCCTACAAATGCTGCTTTTGACATTTATATCAAAAATGAGGATCATTGAATGTATTCAACAAAATGTCATAAAACAAATAAAGGGGATGTTCCTATCAATCTATTACATGCTATATTCTCATTCAAGATTGAGTACATTTGAGCAATGCCCTTATAAATTTAAACTTAAATATATTGATAAAGTTGAAACGGAAATTGCAGAAAACATTGAAGCTTATTTAGGAAGTAGAGTCCATGAAACACTTGAAAAATTGTATAAAGATTTACAATATCAAAAAATGAATACCTTAGAAGAACTGCTTTTATTTTATAAGGACATTTGGGAAAAAAATTGGTCTGATTCTATAGTTATAAATAAAACTGAGTATGGGGCAGAAAATTACTTTAAAATGGGTGAGAAGTATATTACTGATTACTATAAACGATATCATCCTTTCAACCAGGGAAGCACGATTGCTATTGAAAATCGAATTGTGATTGATTTAGATGAAAAAGGTACCTATAAACTACAGGGATTTATTGATAGATTGACAGAAATTAATGATGGATATTATGAAATTCATGATTATAAAACGAATTCAAGATTGCCCTTACCTGAATATATTAAAAATGATAGACAACTCGCGCTTTATGCTATTGGGGTAAAAGAATGTTATCCTGATGCAAAAGACATACGTCTGATATGGCATTTCTTAAAGTTTGATAAAGAAATTGATTCAACACGAACCAATGAAGAGTTACAACTCCTTAAAAAAGAAACAGTGCAGTTAATCCAAACAATTGAAAAAACAAATGTGTTTGAAACACATGCTTCTATTTTATGTCAATGGTGTGAATTTCAACAAATTTGTCCTCAATGGAGCCATTTATATAAAATCCATGAGAAACCAGATAATGAATACCTGAATGATACCGGTGTGCAACTCGTTGATAGATATACAAAATTAAAGAAACAAACAAAGCAGATGAAACTTGATTTGTATGCTGAATTAGAAAAAATCGAGGAGGCGCTTTTAGCATATGCAAAAAAAGAAAACATTGATGTGGTTTTTGGTTCAGAAAAGAAAATTCGGATAGCAACACAACCCTATTATGCTCTTCCCTCTAAAGATAGTAATAAACGAAAAGAGCTGCAAGAATATTTAAAATCAATTGGTAAATGGCATGAAGTCGAAAAGCTTGATACCAATGCAATTAACAAAGTGCTCATTGAAAAACAATGGGATGAAACCATCATAAAAACGTTAAAAGAATACGTTGAATTTAATGAAAAAAAGCGACTCTATCTTAGTAATTATCCTTCGCAATAAAGAACTATTAAAACATCCATGGTTTTTTTCCTTTTTTAGCATCATTTCTCTTCCTTATTTCATCAATAGAGATCGTTCCTAATTTTTTGTTTGATTGCTTAGCATCAATGATTTTACAGACATTTTTTGTCTTTTCATTGATAACTAAAAGTCCGATACCATTCTGTTGTAAAGCAAAAGATGCCTTTTTCATCAACAGATATGATTTTGATAATGGAAAAGCAACATAAGTATAATCTGAGGCAAGTTGATAGTTTTTTGCTTGAACCAATGCTTTCTTCCAATTCGATAATTTTAATTCAACAGCAACAACTTTTTTATCTTGCGTAAACGCAACAATATCTGCTCTACAAAAACCAATACGAACTTCTCTATGAACAATACATCCATCTCTTTGGAAAAAAGAAACAACCGGTGGGATTAACTCTAATTCATAGGAAAACGATTTCATAGGTCACCTCCTTGTTTCCACTGATGTAAAAGCATCTGTTCAAACATATCAGCTGTATATCCAAAAGGAAGCAGAAGGGTCTCCCCGCAACGAGCAAGAAAATGAAGATAAAATCTCACATCTATTGGTGTTTCATCTGTAACAAGTTCCTGAATACATACTTTTTCAGAAAAATGCTTTGCCTTGCTATTTTGAACAATATATCTTAGCAGCTGACCAGGTTGAAGATGGATATCATATTGGGCAAGTTGTTGCAATGCCGCCTTGACAACGTTTTCCACTTTATAAGATGATATTTGTTTTGAGATGCGTGTGGTAAAAACAACATCATTTGGATGAATGCATCCTGTATGGATGTCTTTTCCGGCATTAAGTAATACCTGCACTGCCGGTGAAATCAGTTTAGCAAATGCAGAAGCATCCGTTGCTTCAGAGAAAACCTGCAGCATCTGTTTTTGCACCTCTTTGAAAAAGAATGGGGTATTATGCTGTCGAAGTTCAATCCCTCTTGTTTTTATTTCCCTATGATCATATAATCCATAATACCGGTTTAATGCACCCACCCCCGTTCCTTTACTTGGAAGGAAAACAATCCAATGAAATATTCCCTCCATCTCTATTCGGATACCCGTTTTCATACTAATCATTCGCGCAAGTTGCAATGGTTTAATAGAAGGGGATTTGGGTTGTATCCAGAGTGAATCCACAATACCATGTAACACCTGATAGCCAGCAGATTCGACCATCTCAATTGCTTTGATAAGAATATCTCGACTAAATGCAGTAATGCTCTCATGACATTCAATCCGACCATATCGTGCATTTCGATAACCGGTATATCCAAAACAGACAATAAGAACCCATTTCCAGGTCTGCTGTAATTTTGCATATCGCTGCTGATCATACATCTTATTTTTTGAACGAGCTTTAAATAAAAAACGTCGTTGTAAAATAGGTTTTAAGACGGTTGGAAGAAGCCCTTCTTTTTTCACACATATATGATACCCCAATTGAGGAACCTGTTGGTCTGAAGGTAAACAGCAGGAACAAAGCATCGTTTCAGGACTAATGTTGTAAAGAACCATGATATTAGGATAAAGCGATGCAAAATCAAGTTCAATGACATTTTCATGAAGACCCACCACCGGATCAAGTATTAATCCACCGCGATCAGAAGCAAGGAGATGTGCGGCAGTTTTCCATATTTCAGGTCTTGTCTTTTTCCAGGGAATCAGATACCCTTGATCTAATGCTGTATTAACCTGAATCTGGCTAATTGCCGTACCCGGACCAAGTCGTGAAAGAAGTTGAAAAGAAATATTCGAACATCTTGATAAATCAATCAGTCCAGAAAGCCCCCCTTCACCATGGAAAAAAGAATGTGTCGTGTCAATATGAATCCTACCTGCAAGCATATAGAAAGCTGGACGATGAAGAACTCTACCATAACTTAGATAGGATGATTCTTGTTTCATGGGATAAAGATGTTTTTTTGTATCCCTGCCAAAAATAAGGTGTTTGGTTATCCCTTTTTTCTCTGCACGTTTCAATAAAAAAGGAAATGCTATACTATCCCCTTGCTGTGTGAAAACGATATCTGGATTTTGTTTTTGTATATGCCTAACAGCGGTAAGAATGGTATCAACTTCATTTTCCTCCTGGAAACAGGCATCATCAATCGTAATGGTTGTAATCGGGTTTTCAAAAGAAAAAAGAGCGGGTTTTTTGCTTTGTTCAACATGTAACGTAGTTACAGAAAAAGAAGGAACTTCATAATCAATAGCCCACTGATCATCATGAAGAGAAAATCTTTTATTATCTACAGAAACAAAAGCATTGAAAAAAAGACCATGATGATGTAAATAGCGAGTTGGTATCCGAAGATCAACATTATAGAGCTGATAGATATGATATTTTCCCCACCGGTCAATTTGTTTTGCTAATGGACGAAAATGAGAAAGAGAAGAAGGAGTTATCTGGAGAACATGATGAGTCTGATCGGATGCAAGTTTTGTTTTTTTCTGTTTGAATTGTATATGGTTGATGTCTGGAAGTTGCTGTAGATAGGTTACAAGATCCTGTAAGTTGGATTTTGAAGCTGAAACAAAAAAATCTGGATGATATGGTTCTTCTATGGATACTGCTCCTTGTTTTGTGAGAAGCCAGGTAACCATCACATCCTTTCTATAATCTGGATACACATCAAAGATAAAACCGCGAATCATAGGAACTCATCAAATTTTTTTTAAAAAGGGTCTTATTTTTCTTAAAACATTAAGAAGAGAACAGTAAAAGTATTGATAAGAACCCATATGAAAAAAAGCATCATTTAGTATCTTTTAGAATCTGTTTCCAATCTTTAATATCTCTACATTTTAAACAGTATCCTTTATACATTTCATATTCAATTTTATTCATTGGTTTTTTACAATATTTACAAACAAATGGAGATCTAGCCATAGTTAGCACTTTCATTAATAAATAAATTATCCAATTTGGAGTTATAAATCTACCCAATAGCTATGTAAAAAAAAACAAAAAATTCTCCTCGTCATAATATATGTTGGCGAATGAGACAGATAGAAAAGAAATAACCTAGATAAATGATTAAAAAAACAGATTAAGAAAAAGAGTTCATTCAAAGGAATTTCCACATGTTAAACCAGATGGTATCTAATGTATCCTCGGTAGTAAGAATATATTGATCTTTTTTCCTGTTTTCTAGAGTAGTACTAGTGATTGATTCTTTTTCATGATTTAGTGAATCATATTTCTCTTCATTTCTCAACTCTTTCACAATAAAGGGTACATCGCTCATCTTTAATCCTCATAAATAATCATCACAATTAAATTTATGTTTTTAAAATATTCCAAATTTTTAAATTAAAAACAAATCATTTCCTTAGGAATCAGAGTAAGCATAAGAGGATTATCACTGTTAATTTTTATAATTACTATTATTCTTATACGATTGAGAATCATTCCTAAAAAAAGGCACTTTTCAAAATTATTTTTTCATATTAATAAATGATTTTTATTTTACATTTATAACAAATATATTCTTGCAACTCATTTTTTATCGTATTAATAAAGTTTAAATGGTATAAAGACATTAATTTTTCAAGGAGGTATGGTAAATGTTTAAAAAATGGATACCAATTTTTTTATGTATGCTGATTTTGCTTCCATCAGTTACTGCGTTGTCAAAAAATCAAAATGGAATTGAAATAAATAATGCTTACTTGATGGACAGTTCAATAAAAGAAAATACTCCCCCCAATCCCCCTGTTATCAGTGGTCCTTCTTCGGGTAGAGTTAGAACAACCTATGAATATGAATTTTTACTAACGGATCCAGATGAGGATGATTTTATGTTCACCATGGAAATAGATTTTGGTGATGAACTTGTTACCGAAGGTGGTGCCGGATGTGGAAAGACTTGGTTAAATGGCACGGTTATAGAGGTAAATCATCAATGGACAATAGCTGATGATTATTCCATAAAAGCAATAGTACAGGATTCATTTGGCGATTGGAGTCAATGGTCAGAACCATTTCCTGTCAGTATGCCAAAATCTAAATTAATTGATACTTTTGAAAAAATATTTAACAATAATCTGCCTATTTTTCATAAACTCACCCAACTTTTATCATTTGTTTAGTAGTAGATAAAGAAATGAAAAAAACCAACATTATCCTTATTGTTATTATTATTCAAATTATTTTTCTTTCGATAGGAGCCGCTGAACAAATTAATAATCTATCCTTAAAAGACAACCTAGCCAAAGAAATCATTCATACACGTAAGGATATCGATCATCCATGGCCAATGTTTCGACATGACTTAAAACATACAGGCTATACAGAGTATACGGGTCCTGCGTCTCCGACTCTTTCATGGAAATATACGGTCAATAATGGAATAGTATCATCAGCTGCAATCAGTAACAATAATACTATTTATGTTGGCACTGGATGGAATCTTAGTTCATTGCAAAAAGGGAGTCTCTATGCATTTAATATGGATGGTACCCTAAAATGGAAATATGCTGATAATAAAGGATTTTTTTCATCACCATCTCTTGGACCCGACGGCATCATATACATAACTGGTCTTGATGGAGCTCTTTATGCATTTAGAGATGAGGGAACATTTACTTCTGTTGAATGGAAAAAACCATTAAAATTCTTTTTTAATCTTTGCTCCCCTGCAGTTGATGAAAATGGCATCATTCATGTTGGAAGTCCAAGTTACGATTACTATCAAATATATCCAAATAGCATTACCAAGTACCGATATCAAACAGACTGGTGTATTATATCATCACCAGCTATTGATACTAATGGAACTGTATATATTGGTTCAAAAGACCATAAGGTATATGCATTTTCTAATAATCCTCCAGCTTTAAAATGGAAGTTTTCAACAGGCATTTTTTATGATGGGCATTTAGTTGATTCCTCACCGGCAATTGGTAAAGATGGAACCATATATGTAGGAACCGATCCTTATGGTGCATTTGACATTGATCCGATAGAAGTTTACACTAACTTTTGGGCAATTAATCCAGATGGAACATTAAAATGGGTATTTGAAACACAGGATGGAGTTGAATCATCTCCAGCCATTGGTCCTGATAACACTATTTATTTTGGATCATATGATGGATATCTTTATGCCATTCAAGATAACCATACCCATCCAACATTAAAATGGACATATAAAACAAATGGATCAATAGATGGATCACCAATTGTTGATGGTGATGGAACAATCTATTTTGGTTCTAGAGACGGCACCCTTTATGCTCTTTTTTCTGATGGAACATTAAAGTGGAAATTTCATACTGATTCAGGATTTGAATCATCTCCTTCAATAGATCATCAAGGACATCTCTATATTGGTAGTTTTGATGAAACATTTTACTGTCTGGGATCAGGTGGACCGGACATCGGTATTTCATCAATAGATATCTCTTCTCATTTAGTTTCCTATAAAACACTTATTCCTAAGGTATCAATTAGAAATTATAGATCCACCCCAAAACATTGCAATATAACCTGTACAATAGTTCAAAATGAAACTATTTTATATAACCAAGATAAAGATCTAAATATTACTGGTGGAGAGACCATACAGTTATCTTTTCCAACATGGTTTATTGATTTAGAACTTGGAAAACAATGTGAAATTATTTTTAATATAACTAAACCTGTTGATGAGAATAGCTATAATAACAAAAAATCATTAAATCTATTCACATCAGAAAATAATCCACCAAATCAACCACAAATAACAGGTCCAACAAAGGGTAATACACAGATAGAATATTCCTATAAAATATATACTTTAGATCCGGATAATGATTTAATATGGTACTTGATTGATTGGGGTGATGATATACAGACTGATTGGTTAGGCCCCTTTCATTCGGGGGAGCTAATAGAACATATTCATATATGGGAAAAACAGGGAACATATGAAATAAAAATTAAATCAAAAGATATTTATGATGCAGAGAGTAAATGGTCTTATCTCAAGGTGAGCATACCAGTATATAGCAGCAATTTTTTTATTTCATTATTTAAAAATTTTTTATTCATTTGAACAAAATAACATAGTGAATGTTGGCAATAGCAACAAAATCAATAAGAAAGGTTTTTATACAATAGTAATTTTTAATAATGTATTGATTTTAAGGATGAATTAAAATCATATACAAAACAGAAAAATAGGGGGAAAACAATGAAAAAGATATTAATTCTAGCTTGTATATTTATACTGATTAGTTCTTCAACACCCTTAATTATATCAACACATGTCGAACAGCAGGAACAACAAATAACCATCTATAATATCAATCCTGATCAATTCATTACATTTACCATACCAAATACTATCCATCCCAAACAAACCAATTCAGCAGCAGACACAGATGTGCAAACAAATGTTGATGATGACACAAATTATCTTATCATTACTATTGCGTCCTTATATAATGCTATTCTTGCATCTGATTTTCTTTCCTGGAAATCTTCTCTCGGATTCAATATCAAAATAATGAATATTACTGATCCTTTCATTGGCGAGCAATCTGGAAAAGATTTACCTGAAAAAATAAGAAATTCCTTACGAAGCATGTATGAAACAGCAAATCTTGAATATCTTTTAATAGTCGGCGATCACGATAATATTCCCATGCGGTATTGCTATCCAAACCCTGATAACCACCGGTTTGATATTTTTGATTTTACAAGTGGGGAAGTTCCAACTGATTATTACTACAGCGATTTATCATATTCAGATAGTGAATCATGGGATATGGATGGTGATGGTTTCTATGGCGAATATACTCAAGATATACCTGATTTTTATCCTGATATTTATGTAGGTAGAATTCCAACAATCAATACTGAACATGTTACCTATTCGCTTGACAAAATAAAAAGATTTGAAGAAGACATAAATGGTTGGAAACATCAAGCGTTGCATGCAGGAGCATTTTTTTATTTTGACAACGAAGATCATTCAGGTAATCAAGCAATGGATGGGGCAGTTTTATCATATCATATTGAAAAAGATATCATGAATGGATGGAGAATTGATCATTTTAGTGAACAAGAAGGTTATGAAAAATCAGTATATGACTGGGTGTCTCTTAGTGAAAGTAATTTTATTAACGCATGGAGAAATGGGCAATATAGCATCGTTAATTGGCAGGGACATGGTTGGACAAACAGAGTTGCACGAAAAGTCTGGAACACGGATGATGGCGATTCAGTTCCAGAATTTAATGAGATACAATGGCATGATTTCATTAATCGCCAATCAAATTTAGACGATGATTACCCATCAATTGTGACCGCTGTTTCTTGCTATGTTGGATGCCCTGAAAAAGATCCAAATGCACAAGGGAATCTGGGAATTGATTTGCTAACCCATCCAAATTTTGGTGCTGCAGTAGGAGTTGTTGCTTCTGCTCGTTCACCTTATGGGTCTCTTGATTGGCCAAATAATCAAGGGGGATCTGATCAAATCATTTATGAATTCAATAAGAAAATAATTCTAAACGAGGCATCAATCGGTAGCGCATTGTATCTGGCAAAATATGAATGTAATGACCTCTATGGCTGGGATCATTACGCAGAATACATTGATATGTTTACCTTTAATCTTTATGGAGATCCATCAATGAAATTGCTTTTATCAACCGATAATCATGCTCCCGAACCACCGGTCATAACGGGTCCTCAAAATGGAAAAATAGACCAAGAATACGAATATGTATTCACAGCAGTAGATCCTGATGGAGATGAAGTTTCCTATCTCATCGATTGGGGTGTTGGAGATACATCAGGGTGGACACGATTTCGAAACTCAGGAGATCCACTTCATGCATCGTATACCTGGGAGAAAAAAGGCACCTATACCATCAGAGCAAAAGCTAAAGATGAGCAGGGTGTTGAAAGTAGTTGGAATACCTTATCAGTCAGTATGCCAAAACAACCCACCCATCAATTATTTAGTGCTCTAATGGAGAAATATTATCAATTTATCTTTTTTTTACAATCAAAACAAGGATAAAAAGTATCAACAAAAGATAGCATGAGAGAATGCGAAAACCGGTGGATATTTTTCATAATGAAAACAACAGAGCCGATAAAAAGCAATTTTTGACTGCTATCCTATTGTTTTTATATCTTTTAAAAGTACTTCTATATCTATAAAAGAGAAAGACCATAAACAAGATATAAAACATTAATAATTCCTTTGAACCAGGTTAAGTTATCTGACATCACTTAGCATATCCATATTTGTAACATGCCTATTCAAACGTTGCCATTGTGTCATTTTGATTCATTGAATAGATATTTATCTAAGGCGATTTGAATACATGAATGACAATACTTATGATATCCCTGAAGGCATGTTTCTCCTTTAAAGAATTCATAAATAGGTTTTTCACAGCCACATTTTTTACAAAGCATCATGAGAGTCATTGTTTTCATCACCTCTGTTTTTTTCTTGTATGTAGTCCCAAAGCATGCAAAGTGTTTTTTCATGTTCTAATAAAATACTCATCACAATAGGTTCAAATGGGGAAGGATGCGGAAAATTATGGCCCGCTGCTGCATGCTTTCTTGCATGATTCAATAATAATTCAAAGGCCTCTTTATCAACCAGTTGTAATGCTTTCTTAAAATCAGTCCATTCCATCCCAAATGATTCGATAACCCGTCTGAACGTAGGAACCGTCCGACCCATTATGACACCACCATGCCAAAATCCTGTAAACACAGTTGCCCTTGCATCCCCTTAGTTACAGTTGAAACATGATGGTACTTAGGCAACCATATACGGGGACAATGCTTCATTTGTTTGATACAGATCACTTCATCGCAAGCAGTAAAAAGAGCGTGATGTAACAGATATGGGGCAGACATCCAATGATTTCGATTATTTGTAAATACGGTAATCAGATGGTATCGTTTTGTAAGATCTTCTAGATACTGCATAGTTTCAGTTAAAAGCGTATGTGCTTCATCATACGAAACATCAGGAGTCTGATATAGCAAAGGGAATGCATCAAGTATCACCGTCTGTGGACTACATTCATGTATCAGCCTTTCAAGATGATCATACACGAGGCTACTGAGTTGATACATGGTAAATGCTCTACTCACATACACATGTTCTAATACATCCGAAATATTCAATTCATATGTTTTTGCATACCGCGCAAGCGCATATGGGTTCATTGATGATCCACCATCGAGAAAGACACTGTTTTCATTAAACATCTTATATGTTTTAACACAGAGATCATATGGAACATAGCGAAGGAGCGGACTTTCTCCATACATATACGTCATGGATCCTGCCTTGAATCCCCCAATAACCTTGTCAATCAATGCTATATTTGATGGGATGATGACTTGTGCAGAAAACACCTGTTTTTCTCTTACCTGCCTTTGGCATTGCTTTTGAAGCAACGATGACTCTTGATAGTTCATATATTCCCCCAATTTCATTAGACCTGCGACATAAAAAACACAGCTAAAAAAACCATATTATGGGAAGATGAAAGTATTTTGTTTAAAGAAAAATTTCTAAGATACCTTCTTTAGATACTCAAAAAGAAAACCTATAAGGATAAGACTACATCCCATGATGAGTATAGGGAGTTCAATATTAATAATCATAAAAAGAGATGAAATAATTCCAAATAAGGGAAAAACAGGCATTTTACCAATTGAGAGTGGTGAAAAAAATCCTGTTTTCACTGGTTTTTTATATCGAAAATAAATAACAGCAGCATTTACTAGGATAAATACAGCAAACACGGTAAAATTGGTAAGATTGGCCACCGTTTTTAAATCACCAATCAGTGAAAAACATACTGCTCCAATGACAACCGTGATAATAGCAATCCAAGGAGTTTTTGTTTTTTTTGATACTCTTGCAAAAAAAGGTGGCAATCCTTTTTCTTCAGCCATACCATACACAATTCTGGATCCACTAAGAAGCATTACAAGTGCCGTATTAAATGTTGAAAAAAGAGCAATGACCGAAAGAATAAGAAAGCTATGCGATCCGAATGCGCTTTCTGCAACAAGTGCGAGTGGTGCTTCTGCTTCTGCAAGTTGCCCATAAGGAATAACACTAACCGCAGCAATACCAACAAGGATGTAAAAAACAGTAGTAATAGCAATAGAATATAAAATTGCTTTTGGAATTGTTTTTTCTGGATTTTTTGTTTCGCTTGCAAGCCGGGTGATGCCTTCAAATCCTAAATAACCAAAGAAAATCAGAACACCTGACTTGATGATGCCTTGAACTCCTTCTGCTACTGCTAGATAATCAACGGTTCCAATTCGTGGCAAACCAATAAATATGATAATTATTAGCCCAAGCGCTTCAATAATGGTAAAAAGGATAGTTAGTGAAGCGGTTTCCTGAACACCTGCAAAGAGTACAATTGCAATAATACATAAGGTTATGATAGTAACATGCAAGATTGGAGTTTGGAATAAAGCAGAAAAATATTTTGAGAAACCTATTGCAACAGTTGCACTTCCAATTATACTTCCTGCAATAATAAGCCATCCAGTAATCCATGCAAGTCGTGAGCCGAAGGATTCCTCAACATAGGTATATTCTGCTGCAGCAGTTGGAAATCGAGAAGAGAGTTCTGCATAACTTAATCCTGAAAATGTTGCGACAAGAGCTGCAATAATAAAAGAAATCCAAACTGCATTCCCTGCCATTCCCACTGCTTGTCCTATGACAACATAGATACCTGCACCAAGAATAATACCTATACTCATTAACGTTACTTGGGTTAAGCTGAGGGATCGCTCTAATTTACTCATAATGTAGTGAAAAACAACTAGGGTATTATAAGATTTATTTAAATCGATAATAGAAACTTACTTATCTGTTTTTTTAATTGATGATTTGTTAATTATGCCAAGTTATGAAGCTTGTTCAAGATTTTTATTTGAATTAGGGATGTTAAAACGAATACAAAGAGAAGGATGGAAACTTCTAGGTATTACAAATGAAGAATCCATTGCAGATCATAGTCTTCGAGCCGCTCAAATTGGATTTATTCTTGCAAAACTTGAAGGATATAAGAATCCAGAAACAATATGTACAATGCTTGTTTTTCATGATATTAGTGAATGTCGAATAGGTGATATTCATAAAGTTGCGAATAGATATATACATGTGAATGAAAAACAGGTTGTTGAAGAGCAATTAAATCAACTTGAAGATATTGGTGATGCGATTAGTACTCTATGGGATGAAGTAGAAAATCAAAAAACAAAAGCTGGTATTATCGCAAAAGATGCAGATCTGATTGAAATGGTAGTAACTGCATTAGAATTAAAAAAGAAATATGGGGTAACCATTGACAACTGGATTGAGAATACAAAAAAACGATTAAAAACTGAATCTGCAAAACAATTATTAATACAATTAATTTCAATGAATCCACATGGTTGGTGGCAAGGTCTTAAGAAATTATGATTAAAAAAAATTAATTTTTTGTTGATTTAACAATTTAAATAGGTACTTTTTTTATTTTGCAATATTTTTAAATAAAAAGATTTAAATATGAAAATTTTGATTTTTTATTGGAGGTAAATTATGAAAAAAATACTAATAGCAATATTTTTATGTTCTATATTGATTTTTACCTGCATTCCAACGTTACAAGCTTTACAGCCAATTTTTAAAAAACCTGGAGAAAATAATAATGAAGTATTCTCAAACTGTTATATTGTTTCATCAGGAGATATTACATTTACTTTTCAATTAACTGATTTTAGAATTGGGCTTCAAAGAGAATTAATTCTTTATTGGCCAATAATATTTAATGAACCTGATGTTGAGGTAGCCATCTATGCAAAAAAAGGTGGAGAAGTGCTATGGCAAAACAATGTTGATGAAGATCAATGGGTATTACATCTCATTGGGTTTAGAGGCATATATAATAATGATGGTTCAACAATGGAAAATCTTAGAGCAAATCTTGATGGAAAAGCAGCCTGTATATTGATTGAAATGGAGGGAAAATAAATAATGCAAAAAAGAAAAAAACTAATAAAAACAACCATTGGTTGCGTTTTAATTACTGTATTAATGCTAGCAATGAATGTATCCAGCATAGGAGTCGAATTAAATAAAGATGCAAAACCTATAAAAGATTCTAGCGAACGTTTTACTCAATGTTATGTTGAAATATCCGGTATTATGCATAATGACTGGCCAGCAACTGTAAAACTTGCGAATCACTGGTGGTTTTGGCATATAGAAAGAAATGATGAATACTTTATTTCTTATGGATACACCTTATTTGAACCAGATGTTGAAATAACAATATATGATACCAAGGGAGGCTCAGTTCTTTGGGAGTATACATCTAACATTGATCCTTTGGTGAGTTTCATTGGATTTAAAGGAGATTTTTCATACACCGATAATAGCCCATATCTTCCTCAAATAACCTATGAAGGAACTGTGCTAATGATAAATATACTTCTCAAAAACTTTGGTTAATTGATATATCTCATCCTTTTCCCCTTTTTTCAATTTTTATATTCAATGAAATATTTAAATATTTCAAACATGTTTATCGTATAAAAGGGACACTTATGAAGATAAAGAAGATTATTTGTTACATCTTAATCATGTTCCTAATTTGTAATGTTGAATTAGGAACATCAATCAATCAGGAGGGTTTCATTTCATCTGAAGTAAAGGTTATTTCTCAGCCATTAAATTCAAACGAATATGAGATTCAATGGGCGCAAAATTATGGCTCTGATTGGGCTGGGGGACGATACCAAGGTCCACAACCAATTGGAGATTGCAACAACGATGGAGAAAATGAAATTTTATTTGCCGGTAGAGACGGTTGTCTTCAAGTTATGAAATGGAATAAAGACTCAGAGCAATATGAAGAAATTGCCAGACTTCATAGTCCCTTCCACCAATTCTTTCTATTACGAGAAAGAATGATTGGCACACCCCCACCAAACGCAGGCGGATTTGCTATAGGAGATATTACGGGTGATGGAGAAAATGAAATTGCTGCAACATGGTATGGAGCAGTTTATAAATATTTAGAAGGGGAATTTAAACTCATTGGATTCAATTCTTGGATTTTTAGAAATGGCGGAGGAAACGGCGATTGTTTAATTGGTGATTGCAATAACGATGGAGAAAATGAACTCATCATGAGTGGGGGTGGAGGCTCACCACTTGATTCAGTACCTGAAATTGTTATTTTGAAATGGAATGGATGGAAACTTGAAAAAATTGCGACGTATGATTTCCCCGCATATGGATATGCATATATGGCTGGCTTAGGAGATCCTGACAATGATGGAGAAAATGAGATTACCGTTGGTTTTACCAATTATGAAAATAGGATAAATGAATATAACAAAATCATGGTCCTTGATTGGGATGAAGCCAATGCTGAATTTGTTGCAACAGAACTATCTAAAACAAAGGGATGGAACGAAGCACCATTTGGTGGATGGTGCGCAGATAGTGATGGAGATAATATTGACGAAATTCATGTTGGTTATGTTGATCCAAGAATTTCAATTTTTGACTGGAATGGAGAAGAATACGAGATGAGTTTTGATAAAGAATGGCCCGGAGAGGGAATGCTCATCGAGGGATTAAATGTTGGCGATGTTGATGATGATGGGATTGCAGAAGTTTGTGCAGGAACTGATATTGTCCATATCCTCCAATGGAATGGAAATACCTATATTGAGGAATCGCTCATTACTGATAGTTATGGAGATTTAGCAGTATTAAACGTTGGAGATTGCGACAATGATGGTAAAAATGAAATAAGCGTTGCCCCTGTTTTTGTTGATAATGGGATGGACTATTATCAATGGATATTTAAATATGATTTGGATTGAAGTGACATCCTCTCAGGCATGAATGCCTGAGCTTCCTATTTGCTCAGGTTAAACCGACGTCTGTAGTAGTATCTAATGTTGTTTGTTCAAATCTATGA
>Ga0272442_10002652_pt1 | contig 25683 bp, 21 predicted proteins | sample SSMForm2O_FD_200262 | JGI IMG/M metagenome (GOLD analysis project Ga0272442, IMG submission 200262) | Marine sediment archaeal communities from Little Sippewissett salt marsh, Falmouth, MA, United States - SSM-Form-2O | ecosystem: Environmental > Aquatic > Marine > Wetlands > Sediment ... | reverse complement strand
TGAGTCAATAATATCAAATTCATCCATGCTAGCAAAATAATCGATCCAATCTTGTTTATTTTCACCATGAAACTGGAATTTAAGATTACTTACATGCCCCTCAGTTCCCCAAGTATCAATTAAATACGCAGTTGGTTTTTCTCTCCTATAACTATTAACTAAATTTAGCATAACATTTGGATTACTACGACCAATTATACTGTTTCTACCTAAAGCGTTTAATTGTAAAACTCTTAATGCAACTGAGGATTTATCATTTGATATTATAAGGGCAGGATTATTTATCATACCTTTATTTTCGACACCATTTGTTAAAATCGCTCCATTCTCAAAGACTGTTCTCTGTGTTCCCACTGAGTATCCTGCTTTGTAATTAATTGAGCCTAGTTCAAAAACCCAAATCCTAGCTAAAGGAGCAAGATCAATATCAATATCATCAAAAAAATCTATTAAAAGATTTCCTTCTAAATTCTTTGATGCAGAAATAGTAGCTCCTCCAAAATCATCTATTCTATTATTGTCATCAACATCATCTGGTTTTATATAACATTTATCAGTAACATAAGGCATATTTAAAGTTGAATCAAGATAATATATCATTGCATCGTTAAATGTTACAGAGTTAGTCATTGAAATATCGAAATTTGGGTCATTTACACCTGCCTCCTCTAAATTAGTTATACTAAAATCATAATCATTGTTATACGTATACATTATAATCAACTTGTTATCTATAGATGTTTTAACAGATAAAAGACCACGATCATTTGGACATACAACACCGATTACTCTTTTCGAATTATTACCCTCATACAAGAGGTCTTTTACGGTGTTATCAATAACCTCAAAACTATAATATGTCGTCTGCATCTCATTTTCTGAGTTTTTCTCCTCAATAAAAGGCATACCCCATAAAACAATAACAGATATCATAGATACAACTAAACCAATAACAAGTAAAAACGAAACAATTTGACTTACAGCAATATTATCTGATTTTGTATTTATCAACTAAATTATCACCTAAATTTTTTTTAGCTTATACTAATATCATTTATCTGAGTTACATAGGTTGAAAAAACCAGATCAGTTTTTTCACCATTATTAAACCATAAAAATTTCTCTCCATTTGGTGTTGTCCGCTCAGTAAAATCAAAGGTCCTCAGATTACTAGCAGTGAGATAATCATACCATTCAGTTGCATAATCTCCTTTAATCATTATCTTAAAGTTATAAACCTCAGTATTTATCTTGTTTCTAAGAGAATTATTTTTAACCTCAAAATCAACTGTATAAACCCCAGCATTGGTAACCTCAGCTATATTTCCGCCTCTTCTGATTAACCCAACACTAAGTTGAATAACATTGTTTCCCTCATTTTCAATATTAGAAGAATAATCAACATAGGCATTTTCTAAATCATCTTTAATAATAGCACAATTCTCGTAGATAATCTTTTCAATATTTCCACCAGGGTTATTATAAATCATTCTTCCTAAATCAAAAATCCATATGCTAGCAAAAGCCACCTCCTCACAAGCAGGATCATCACCAGAGGCTGTATCAAGAGGATACTCAACATGTCTAAGCTGCATAAGAGCACCAGAACCATCACTAATAATTGAAGTATCTTTATGATCAGTATATTTCTCAGCAGTGTCAATAGCTGGAAATTTGGTAATTTTAACTTTTAACTTAGCTTCAACAGCATCTGCATTATCTACATCAAAATCAATACTCTCTGCATTCTCAACAAAAAAATCAAAGGCATCACTATAAGAATACATAACAACTATCCTACTGCCCTTAGAATCCACCTGAAGAGAACCTTTATCAATTGCAAATTCAGCATCACCCTGAGTTGGACACGAAGGAAGCAAATCTTTAATATTTTTATCAAACTCTTCAAAAGCTTTTCCAATAACAGTGGTAACAGTCTTATTTTTACTATTATCAATAGCAGTTTTACTACCTAAAAGAATAGCTGCCGTAACTGATGATAACAGGACTAATATTAAAAACCAACTAATCATAGTATTGACAGCATCATTTTTTTTACTAAATCTCCTCATAATATTCAAATCCCATCGCCATCCTGGATATTTTGACAAGTTAATGTTTAATAAAATAAGTTATTATTTATTTATAAATGTTTTGGGGGCTCTAATAAAAAATTATTATACATTTCATTTATAGAGAATTTTTTTAAAAAAAAGAGATAAAAATTTTAAAAAAATAAAAAAAGAGGTTGTTTTATTTTTTGTTTATTTCTAATAGTCGTATTCTTTTTGTCTAATCTCTTGACTTACTTCATCTTCTGGGTTCTCGGATCTACGAAGTACTTTTACAGGCAGAGGTCTTGACCATTCAGGTTCAGGTACTGTATTAGGATCATATATTCCTACTCTGACATCGTATACTCCTGCTTTGGTGAATCTATATATTTCTTTAAATTGTGATTCAGTTACTAGTTGCCATTCATCTGAGTCTACTGAAGGTATTTTGTCTCCTTCATCCCAATCTATGAAATATTTTGTGTTTCCTGCATCATAGTTTTGGATTTCTAGTAAGAACGAATAATCGATATCAATGTAACAGTTTTGTACTCCTGCTTCGATTAAAGGTTTTTCAGGTACTGGTGTTGGGGTATCAATTCCATTTATTTTTATATGCACAGTTGCTGTCATATCAGCAATTGTAATACCATTCCACCAGCAGGATGTTATAAGATGATAAGTGAAACTATCGGTTTTTGTATCAGTGCCATCATGAGTATATGTAAAAGTTCCATCGTTGTTAAATATTAAGTTCCCATGTGATGGTGCGGTTTCTATGATACTTGCGATTAGCATATTATCTGGGTTTATATCATTATCTAAAACACTAAAGGCTCCAGTTGTTAGTCTATCTACTGTTCCACCTTTTTCTAATTCTATATTATCATCAACTGCGATTACTGCATCAACGATTGTAATATGAACTGTTCCTACATCGCCACCTGCTATATTACCATCAGATAGGCAGTATTCAAAACTATCACTGGTTGTATCACTACCGTCATGAGTATAAACAAATGTTCCATCAGGGCTTGGTAATAAAGTTCCATGAGCGGGTAACTGAGAAACTGCAATTACATCCCATGATAATGGATCACCATCAGGGTCAGTATCATTTGCTAGGACACTTGTTTCCCCGCTTTTAAGTATTGTTGCAGTGCGGCCTTTAATAACTATTATATAGTCATCATATGCGACAGGTGGTGAATTACCACTTGTAACCTCTACATATACTGTTGCATCTGGTCCGTCATTTGCTGCTTCAAACCAAGCAAAATCTACATCATATTCAAACGAATCACTACCAGTATAACCTGCATCAGGTGTATAATACACATATTGGCCATCATGAGTGACTGTTCCATGTGATGGTTGCCATACTTCTGCAATATTGCCGTCAACTCCGGGTGTAAAACCAGAATCATTTGCAAGAACATCTATTTGATTATTTGATGAGTCTTCTCCAACTGTTGCATAATCATCATTGATTACAACCGAATCTGTAATTGTTATGTGTACTGTTGCTTCATCTCCAAGGTCTCCATCAGAAGCAGCGTAGTTGAAACTGTCACTTAGGGAATCACTACCATCATGTGTATAATTAAATGTACCATCATTATTTAGAACAAAGCTTGATGCATGGTCTGGGCCATCTGACCAAAAGTTTGTAATTAAAGGATCACCATCTGGATCAATATCGTTTTCTAGAACGCTTAAAGCTCCACTTGTTAGTATATTTGCGGTTCCGCCTTTTGGTATTGTTATATAATCATCATTTGCAACAGGTGGGTTATTCCCACTACCTGCAACTGTTATCCTAACAGTGGCTGTATCCATATCATCTAATAAACCATTTTCTGCATCAACTGCTATTCGGATAATAGTATAAGTAAATGAATCACTACCAGAGAATTTTGGGTCAGGTGTATAAGTAAATGTTGCATCTTTATTTAAACCAAGAGAACCATGTGATGGATCAGTAAATCTAAAAATTGAAAACGCCATGCCAATTGTATCATAATCATTTCTAAGCACATCAATAGTAACAGGCATATCCATATCTGTTATAGCTTCATCATCAACTGCAACAGGATAACCTGGATATACTGCTTCAACAGTTACATATACAAAAGCGATATCTACATAACCATCAAAGTCTCTAATAGCATAATGAAACGAATCCTCTCCACTAAAACCAACATCAGGTATATAATAAACAAAGTTTGGACCAAACCAAACAGAACCATGCTCGGCTTCATTAGCAGAACCCTCAGGGATATCTGCTCCACCACCAGCGCCAATAATCTGAAGAGGTAAACCATCAGGGTCAACATCATTTGCAAGAACATCTATCTGATATCCATAATCAATTAAATCCTGATAACCTAAATCAACTTCTGCACCGCCTTTACCAAGGCCTGTACCAAGGCCCCCAGGTAGTTCATTTAAAGAGTTAACAGTAGTAAAATCATCATTAGCCACACAAGGATCACCACCAATGATTTCACATTGCATTTGATAACAAGCTCTCCAACCAGGTCCTTCGGTACACATTTCACAATCTTCTGCTGTTGCACTCGCAGAGCTTAACATACTTAATACAAACAAAGACACTAAAAAAACAATAGCCATTGAAATAAGCCTTTTTGCTTTAAATAATTCTTTCATATTTCTCACGTTCCTCACCTATGCTCACGTTATACTTTATTTTTCATCTATATATATAGATTTTGTGTTATTATGTCAAAATGACTAAATAACAACACACACCAACAGAGTCTTAAATTATTATTACCTAACAATTTAATATTCCAAAAATAGCTTTAGTAACTATTACTATAAATATATATTGATATAAAATTTACATATTGACAAAATAACATTAACATATCAATTATCATTAACATTTGAATAATAACATCACAAAATTAAGTTTTTAAATAAAAAAGGTTATTAAGATAGTTCTGCATCTCTTTTTTTTTGATTCAAATGAATTTCCAAGGAAAAGACATAATATCTATCAAAGATTTTTCAAAAAAAGAAATAGATTACATACTCAGATATGGTAAAAAAATGCTACCATATGCAAAAGGAGAAAAATTCAAAGAAATTCTAAAAGGAAAAGTACTATCAAACCTTTTTTTCGAACCAAGTACAAGAACACGACTAAGTTTTGAAAGCTCAATGAATCGACTAGGCGGAAAAGTAATAGGATTTGCAAACCCAAGTGCGACATCACAAAAAAAAGGAGAAAGCCTAGCAGACACAATAAGAATGGCCGACTCATATAGTGACGTAATCGTAATAAGACATCACCAAGAAGGAGCAGCTCGCCTAGCAGCAGAATTTGCAGAAGTACCAGTAATAAACGCAGGAGACGGAGCAGGCCATCACCCAACACAATGCTTCCTTGATTTATTCACAATATTTACAGAAAAGAAAAAAATCGAAAACAACAAAGTAGTCTTACTTGGTGACCTAAAATACGGTAGAACAGTACATTCACTAGCTTATGCATTATCATTATATGGAGTTGAATTAACATTTGTATCACCTAAAGTATTAAAAATGCCAAAAGAAGTAATAAACGAATGCAAAGAATTAGGGGTAGAACCTACACAGACTTTCAACCTTGAAAAAGCAATAAAAGATGCAGATGTTTTATATGTAACAAGAATACAAAAAGAACGATTCCCCGACGCAGAAGAATACAACAAGGTAGTAGGCGCCTATAAAGTGGATAATGAGCTATTAGAAAATGCAAAACAAAAACTAATAGTAATGCACCCACTACCAAGAGTCACAGAGATCGCACCAGAAGTTGACAAAACACCTCATGCAGTATATTTTAAACAAGCATTCAACGGAGTTCCAATTAGAATGGCATTACTAACACTTGTCTCAGGAGGAAGTCTATGAAAGAACTTAGAATACAACCAATTAAAAACGGAACTGTAATAGACCATATCAAATCTGGAAATGCTGTAAAAGTACTTCATATACTAGGCATCCCTAAAACTACATCTTCAACAGTTAGTGTAGCTATGAATGTAAACAGCAAATATGGAAAAAAAGACATTGTAAAAGTTGAAAACAGAGAACTTGACCCACATGAAGTAGATAAAATAGCCTTAATCGCTCCTAAAGCAACAATCAATATTATTAGAGATTATAATGTAGTAGAAAAACACAAAGTAAAAATTCCAAAGGAAATAATTGGCATTGTCAGATGCTCAAACCCTACTTGTATATCTAATTCTAATGAACCTGTAAAAAGCAGGTTTATAATTTTAAGAAAAGACCCACCAAGAATCAAATGTTACTACTGTGAACGTGAACCTGAAGATATATCTGAAAGAATAATATAATTTAGAAAAACTTCCAAACTATTATTTCATCACTAGCTAGCTCTTTTCCTTTTGAGTCATAAGCAATTACTTTAATTATTTTTCTTCCAAAACTGAATTTATCCCAAGTCCAATTATATGGTTCATTTTCAAATGTATCTTGTAATTCATCTTTGATAAATAATTTAACAGTATCAACTTGTTCTTTATCTTCACCTGTGACATTAAACTCTATATCTATTTTCCCAATTATTAAAGTAAATAAAAATCTAAACTTGTAATTATTTCTAAAATATAGAGATTTTTCTTTAGGTTTTTCTATATCAATTGATATATTTACTGGTTGTTCTATTGTCTTAAAAGTCCATTCTTTTGACGTGTTTTTTAGTTTTCCATCATCTGCTACTGCATACCATCTATAAGTTTTATTGTATTCAAGCTCATCTGTTGTAATTTTTGCAGAACCACCACTAGGCACATCTGATTGTCCACCTATTTCTTCATCGTTTAAATAAAATACAACATTTAGATCATCACTATCTGGGTCTGATACGTCAACGCTTAATGTTGGTTTAATATCAACATTTTTTTCGTTGTCCTCAGGATCAGGGTTAACTGGTTTATTAGGAGCATGATTATCAGATGATTGCTTTTTTGTTGTAAAAGACCATATCTCTGATTTGCTTTTATCTACACCATCATCTGCTACTGTATACCAACTATAGGTTGTTTCATAATCTAGTGATTTAGTAACTTTAGTAGATGCAGTATCCCCACTATGTGCATCAACTTTATCAATTAATATATCATCAATATAAAAACCAATTATCATCTTATCATTGTCTTCATCAAATACATCAACAGATAAAAGAGGTTCTAAATCAACATCAACTGCTTTATCAGCTGGTACTGGGTTAACAGGTTTACTAGGTGGGTTATTAGCATCTCTTGTTTTAAAACACCAAGTTGATGATTTAATACTGCATTCACCATTACTCACAATAACATACCAGTGATACTCAGAGCTATAGTTCAAACCAGTCCATTCTACAGAGGCAGTTTCTCCACTACTTACATTAGATATGCCTATTAAGTTTTTATTTGAAACAGCATCTTCACCTCTACCTGAGAAGAAATAAACAGATAAAGGATTATTATCAGGACTTGAAACCTCAACACTTAGATCAACATTTGTATTAACATTTATTGCTCCATCAGCTGGAATTGGATTTTCTGGTGGATTAGGTGTATAACCATAACCAATACATAGTTTTGGTTTATACAAGCCCTCATTTGCATAACCTGAAGCCCAATTTTTTCCAATAACTGGTTGATTCTCCCAGTCCATACTACTAAGAAGACATAGCTTTGTTAAACCATTTTCATTAATCCAAGTTTTACCAAGATCATTTAAAAGAATTTTTTTATACTCTTTTACTGCCATATCATCCTCTGTTGGGCTATATCTTCCACCGACTCCATGATATTTTGATATATCATAATCAGAGCTTCTTAATGGATCATGAGGATAGTTTGGTTGACCATTTGTTATAATAAAATCAAAGAAATGGTTTGCTTTGAAATCTACAGCATACATGCTTAGCCATGCATCAGTTACAACTGCTCCCTCTGGAATTTCATCTAAATCTGATGTATCAAACATGAGATATCCTCTATGAATAATCCATCTCAAAACTGGATTTCCATCAGGGTCTATTGCAAACATTTCTGCTTCAAGTCCAACAGTTATTGTATCCTGGTTATCAGAAACGTCTCCGGTTAGGGCATTTCTAGCTTTAAAAAAACCTCCTTGATTTGAACTATCTATTGCTGTGTGATATATTTCTCCATCTGACGAGGTTGATTCAAAAACTGCTAACACATCAATACTTACTTTGAAAACTCCCTCTCCACCATTTGAGTTAATTAAAATATCACAACTATGTGAACCAATAAATGATAAATCCTGCGTGTTAACTGTTACTGTTATTTCATCTTTTTCTCCCCATGAATTTCCGCTATTAGGAGAAATACTTAACCATCCACAATTATGAGAAAATGAATATTCAAGATTATCTAATCCTCTATTCCAAATATTAAACACAGTTGATACAACACTTCCTGCCTCTACATTACCAAAATCATAAGATTTAGGGTCGTAACCTAATACTTTTCCAACTAAAACATGTACTTTTATCTTACCAGTCCCACCATTTGAGTTAATAGTAATCTCTGTGTTATATTCTCCATTCTGCATATCTGCTGTGTTTATACTAGCAGTTATTGTATCGTTTTCTGTTTCACAACTACCACTTACTGGATCTATATTTAACCAATCTTCATCGACAGATATTGAATAATCTAATCTTTCAACTCCTCTGTTTCTTATGTAAAAGTTAAAAGAGTCAGTTGCTTGTTCACCCATTTTACCAAAATCATAGGTATTAGGAGTATATCCTAAAACAGGACCTACAAGAACTTCAACATGAAAGAAACCAATACCGCCATTTGATACTATTTGAATATCAGCAGAATGTTCACCATTTGACATACCTGATGTATCAATACTTACAGTTATCGTGTCATGCTCATCAAATGAAGTTGAACCACTATCAGGTGTAACACTTAACCAATTATAATCCTCATTTATTGTATAGTCTAAATCCATTCCATTGTCACTCCAAATTTCAAAAGTAGTATACTCAGTTGTTCCCTCATACATGCTACCAAAATCATGTGACTCTGGTGAAAAAGCAAGCTCTGGCCCTGAGCCTTTAACAACTAATGATGGATCACCAAATAAATTTGTCCCATAGTAACACCATTTCATACAACCCTCATTGATTCTATAAAAATTATCCTCTTTTGAATCATGACTCGCCCATCCAAAAGTATTTTTATCTTCACCATAAATAGCGTCCCAGAATTCACGATCATATCTATTAGAAGGGCCATCTGTACTTCCTCTTCTACCCCATCCATAACGTGCATTCCAAACACCTCCAAAAGCTGCATATGGGGTTTTAACAGTGAAATGCTCTGCAGCGCAGTCCGTCCCATCAAAACCACCTGAGTTACAACCCTGGGAATAACCAAAAAAACAGTTATCATTAGTTAAACTATCAATATCGCTATCACTCATTTTCATGTTCATATGGTAGTTTGCATGACCAAGATGGTTTATGAGGTGATGGCCTTCGTTTATTTTATCCATTATATCATTTTTGCCCCAGTTTCCATCTTTTTCGTATAACCTTGTAACATCATAACTATCATCTCCTTCCTCAGGTAAACCATCAGTAGTATAACCGTCATCTTCGCAATGACCGATATTTTGCTCTTTACTATTTTTAGCATAATTTGCAACTCCTCCAAAACCAAGGTATTCCCCAACCCATAACGCCTTACTTAAATAATCATCTGCTGAATTCATATAGTTAATAGTTTTTTTTACAAAATTTGAAACCTCATTTATATTTCCAACACATGCTCTGCCCACATAAACCTCTGCATATAAATCATCAGTTGATTTACCACTTGGTGCGGGATCATCTAAACAAGCATAATAAAGATCAGATGGCATATTAGTTATTCTAACATCTTGGATATAGACAATTTTTGCGGGTACAACATTATCATCTCCTCCTAATAATACATAATTTGTATTCCAATTAGAATAAGCAAATTTTATAAAATTTCTAATTTTTTCCTTTGTACTCCCACCTGATTGATTATTTTCAATTTCTTCAACTGTTACAATTTTTGTGTTTATACCAATAGAGTTTTTTGCATCACGTAAGGCTTGAAAATTATACTCCTGGTTTGAATTTTTTAATGCTTGAGTTGTAATTATCAATAATTCGTAATTATCATTTGGGCTTTGTTCAGGATAAGTGTTAATAGTTTCTTTATTGTCAATCATATCTAAGATTTTATCATTGTCTTCATTAATCCCTCTAAAATTATTATGTAATTTACTTATTTCGCTAAAATCAACAGCACTTGTTTTAATATTTAAATTAACTGATCTTGAAAAAACAATTTTATTGTTTAAAGGATCATATTGAACTGGGTATAGTTTTAAGACCAAAATATTGTATCCTCGGCATCTTTGAATTGAAACAATATCATATTTTTTACCAGGATATTTATACATTGAATTATAAACCAAGGGGTCTGGGGAGGTAAAATTTATTTCTCCTTCATAACTTAAAGGATAATATTGTTGACCGGGTTCAACTATATTATTTACTGACAAATATGATTCTTCTTGACTTGTAACTATAACATTTTCAAAATTGTAACCATAAGGTAAAAGAATTTTACAACCTGCGGAGGGTAACACAGGTTTTCCTGGGTTTGAAGAATCTGATATAAATTCTCCTTCTAGTTTAATTCTTGAAAAATCTTGATTTTGAAGTTCAATACTTTCAATTTCAGGTACTGCAAAATGATATGATACATTAATTTCAGATGTTAATTTTAAGTTTTTTTGACTTGTAAAATCTATTCCGATAGCTGTTGAAAAAGATGTTAACAAGAAAACTATTGTCGTCGCAATAATTATTATTTTTTTTATTTTTCTCATAAATATGCCTCTTCTTACATTTTAGTTAGTTGATTTTTTTTGGATAATCACATCCTTATATTTTTCCCCCAATTATAATATATAATTATTAGAATATATATATTTTTTTAATTTTTCCCCTATAGAGATATTTATAAATATATACAAGTATATATTATTATCGTAATTATAAAATATTTTTAAGCTTTTTCTGAATATTTATTTCACTCTAATCTCTTTTAATATCTCTTCAGCACGATCAAGCTTAATTTTTCCTTCTTTAATGATTTGATTTGATATTTTATCTATCTCTTTACCCTTTGCACCAGCCATAACTGCTATATTTTTTGCATGCAAAGACATATGACCTTTTTGTATTCCAACAGTTGATAATGCAAAAACAGCAGCAAAATTTTGAGCTAAACCAAGACTTGCAATAATTTCTGCTAGTTCTTTTGCTGTTTTTATACCAAGAATTTTTTTACATAATTTAGCTTTTGGATGAATATTTCCAGCACCACCAATAATACCCACTGCCATTGGCAACTCAATTTCACCAACTAAATCCCCATCACTATTTTTATGATAACTACTAAGAGAAGTATATTGACCATCTCTAGCAGCATAAGCATGAGCACCTGCTTCAATAGCTCTAAAATCATTACCAGTTGCAATTATTAATGAGTCAATACCATTCATAATACCTTTATTATGTGTAGCTGCTCTATATGGGTCTATGGATGCTAAAGTGTATGATTCTAAAAAAGCATCTACAACTTTTTCGCCACCCATCTTTTCTTTATCAAAAACGGCTTTAGCCCTTACAATTCTTTTATCAGCAAGATTAGAAAGAATTTTTAATCTTACTTTTCCACCTGTAATTTCCTCTAAAATTGGTGCTAAAGCTTCACACATTGTATTAACTGCATTTGCACCCATAGCGTCTCTCACGTCAACTATAAGATGGGTTACAATCATTTTTCCAAGAGGAGAGTTTAAAATTCTGACTTCTAGGTCTTTTGCTCCACCTCCAAATTTTACAAGAATTTTGTCTTGTTCATTTGCAAGATTAAGAATCTCCTTTTTTTTGTTTAAAATCTTTTCAACAGCACTTGCAATATCTTTTACTTTCAAAATTTGAATCTGACCAATCATTAGAGGATCTGTTATCTCAGTTTTAAAACCACCATTTATTCTAGCTATTTTTGCAGCATTACTTGCTGCTGCAACAACACTTGATTCCTCTGTCGCCATCGGTATAAGATAATCTTTACCATTTATTTTAAAATTTACAGCTATACCTAGAGGTATTTCAAAAGTTCCTAAAACGTTCTCAATCATTCTATCTGCTACTTCGATATTTAAATAGGATGAAAACAATTTTTTTTCCTCATCATTTAAATTTGAGAAATCCTTCACAATTTCTACTCTTTTTTCAACTGGTAGCTTATAAAAACCAGATATTTTTGAAGATTTATCTTTATTTGTCATATTTGCTGACTCCTCCCTGAATTGGTTTTTCAGAAAACAGTTAATGCTTATTAAAATTGTTTGTTTATCTCTCGTTTATTGACGAAAATAATAAGATAGCTCACTCTGTTATACCTATGTTTTCTTTAAGGTAGTTTAAAAACGTGTGATATATTTCTTTTCTTATTTTACCATTTATTTGTATGTCAACAGAGTGTTCATTTTTTTTATGAATTTTTTTAATTTTTATTGTTGCCTCTGCTTTTTCAACATCTTTAAGAATTGCAGATATCTCGATTATCTTTCCAGATTGTATCTGCTCTGTAAAATCTTTGAGATCATCTATTGTTTTTCTAAGATCAGATTTGATTTCAGGGTGATCATATATTTTTTTTCCATCAATTATTATTTTTGCAAGATTTCTAAATTTAGCTTTAGCTAAACCTCTTAGAATAAGTTCTGCTGTTGGATATAATTCAAAATCTTCTTCTATAAATTTTTTACCAAAGAGATTACCCATAAAACCAGGTGATTTTATTTCTTTATGATTAACTTGAAAATCAAATTTTATATGTAAATTTTTCAAGAATTTTTTTTCCCATCTCTTTTTTTCCTCATCTTCTTTACTGGGATGACTTGCATCCATCCAATCTTGGACTTCTTTAGGTGATCCCATTACCCATGGTGGTTCTCTAAAATTACTATTATATCTTGCCATAATTAACACTCAAATTATTAACTTTACAATATTTAACTTTTTTTCTATATTTTTTCTCTTGTTTTTACTGCCATTCCATATTCAAAATTGGTCATTTCAAATTTGTTTAGAAGGCATCTTCCGTTTGCTAATAGGTTATCTTTTTTATCAACAATTAAACATTCATCCATTGGTCTTAAATTTGGATCAGAATCTATTATAAATTTTGAAAAAACACTTTTTCCTTTTTTTACATATTCTGCTGCGTCATCATCTACAATTACTCTTAGATTAGGTGATCTAAAATGTTTATGTAATAGTTTTGCTCCTTCTTTTTTTAGAGTAAACATCCCATCCGTTGCTCTCATAGATAATATATGTTTATTGTTGCTGTATATATTTCTAATTTTTTTTGTCTTTTTTGATTTAACTATTTTAATATCTTCTTTTAGTAAGGCTTTAGATGCTCCTATTCCAAATTGCATCTCTAAAACTGATGATATTCTACATATATCCTTGTTGTATGTCCTTTTTTCTGTGTTTTTTAATTCAGTTAATGTTTTATTACCATTCCAATAATAATTATCCATATTTTTTGTTATTTTTTCAAATATTAATCTTATATATTTCTCTGTTTCTTCATCTATACTTTTTGGAAAAACTGATTGAGCAAAAGGATACATTTCATCTAATTCGATAGGTGATGGACCAATATTTGATTTAATTATGATATTTACATTTTTTTTATTTGTAATCTTTGATATCTCTTCTTTGTAAAAACTTGAATATGGTTTGTTTCCCTCTGGAAAAACTATTGATGATTTAAACATCGGTTGATATCTTTCTATTAATCTATTGTGTAACCTATATACTATTGGCCTATGGATTGTTTGGTTACCCGTGTAAAATAATGCTTTGTTTTTACTTATTGGTTCAAATTGTTCCAGCCATCTTTTATTATTGTCTTTTTTTAGTTCATTCATTGCTTCTAAGAGATATGGGTTATAACTTGCTTTTCTTTCAACTAGTTCCCAGAGATTACCGTTTCTAATAGCATTTTTTATTTTTTTTATCTCTGTGTAACTAATATATAGATTATGTTTTGCAATTTCTAAGGTTCTTTGTTTTTTTTCTAATTTTTTTAGTTCAGATGCAGAATATTTAGAACATACAGGGCAGTTACATGGTATTTCTTCAAGGTCTTGTAATTTCTCGGTTCCCCATGGGAAAATAATTCTTTCATCTTTTGCATATTTTATATAGGCAGATGAGTCAAAGAAATCACATCCTAGAGCTACTGCTAGCGGGAATATTATCGGATGCCCTGCTCCAAATAAATGAACTGGTTTAGATGGATTAAGACCTTTCTTAGAATAAATTATACTTTTTACCAGATCAGTATACCTCTGACTCTCCATCAAAGGTACAACCCCCCCTATCGGATAAAAATCAGCGTCAATACTACTTATTTGTTTTGCACAAATCTCTCTTAAATCAGAAAAAACAGAACCTTGAATAGTACAAGCTAAAGCCATATCACCTTTTACTTTTACACTAAGCTTTGCTCTTTTTATTGTTTCTTGCATTCCTTCTTCAATTTCTTTTTTTGTTTGATCTGGTGTTCCAAAAACATCAAGAATTGTACCAATATCGCTACCTATATCTCTTTGAAATTTTACAATTTCAACAGGGTCAAGTTTTATATTTCCATAAACATAGGATTGAAATGTCCCTGAATCAGTCATAATAGGTCCATTAAAATCAATAAGATTGTGAACACCTTCTAAAAGTGCTTTTTCTCTTAGTTGTTTTTCTTTTTTTATGATATATGCATTTGTTATTACAATCTCTGTTCCAAAAAGTTTTTTCATCTCTTTAGGAGAAATAATCATCTTGTTTGGGTTTATCACAGGCATCAAATTAGGAGTTGTAACTATACCATGTTTTGTTGTATATTTGCATATTCTACCTGCTGCATCCCTGTCTTTGATTTCGAATTTCATTTTATATTTCCTGTTTTAATTTATGCTCCTATCTGAATTGGATTTACTATTCTATTTAAAGTTGCAATAGCTGAAAGCGAAGCCATATAACTTGATTTTGGATTATTTGGATTAGGCATGTTTGTAACCTCTGCACGTAACCTACCAAATTTACCATGAGCAAGAATCCTATGACTTATTCTAGTTACAACAGGGTCAGCAACAATTCTAACCTTGGTCTTATCAAAACCAACACCTGCAATAGAAAGACTAGCTGCAACATTTATATTCTGAGGGAATTTTTTTACTGCATTTCTCGCAGTTCCATCAAATAAAACTACTCTTTTATCAATTTTTTTACCTAATGAATTTGGTGGTTTCGTTGTGACAAGAGTAACCTCATTAATAGTATCAATACTAGCAGATAATACCCCATCAATACCACAAACCGCACCAGATGGTAAATATATTTTACAATTTTTTTCTCTAGCAATTTCTTCGATTCTATTTCGAAATTTTTTATCAAAAAGACTTCCAACACTCATTATAACCAGATCTTTACCGTTTTTCAAAACAATTTTAGCGTAATCATTAACAGCTTTTTGAGAAGCAGCTTCAAAAACAACATCGACTTCATCAATAAAATCCTGAACTTCCCGAATCTCCGCGGTCTTCAATTTTTTATTTAACTTACTAGAAACATCAGGTTTAATATCAAATAAAAAAATTTTTTTTATTTCCTTCATTTTCTCTGCAGCAAGCGCAACATCAGTACCTATTGCGCCACAACCAATTATTCCAAGATTCATATTTTAATACCAAAACCTTAAAACACTAATGTAATATAAAACATATTACTATGGACGATATCGACAGATTCCTAGAAGAAGATCTAAATAACGAAGGAGATATAACATCAGAAAACCTTTTTAATAATGAAAAAGCAAAAGCAAATATTATTGCAAAACAAAACTGTATATTAGCAGGAAGAGGAGAAGTAGAAACAATATTCAAAAAAACAGGTGCAAAAACAATTTTTTTTAAAAAAGATGGTGAAAAAGTAAAAAATAAAACAATAATCGCAGAAATAAATGGGCCAATAAAATCAATATTAAAAGGAGAAAGACTTGCATTAAATTTCCTGGGAAAAATGAGTGGAATAGCAACAGAGACAAACAAATTAGTTAAAAAATGCAAAAAAAATAATCCAAAAATACAAATAGCAGCTACAAGAAAAACAACACCCGGGTTTAGAAAATACGAAAAAAAAGCCGTAAAAATAGGTGATGGAGAAACACATAGATATGGATTGTTTGACGCTGTAATGATAAAGGATAACCATATAAAATCCATAGGATCCGTAAAAAAAGCGATAAAAAAAATTAAACAAAATGTTAAGAATAAAACAATAGAAATCGAAGTAGAAAACGAAAAAGATGCAATAACCGCAGCTGAAATGAAAGTAGATGTCATCATGTTAGATAATATGCTACCAAAAGAAGTAGAAAAAATTGCAAAAAAAATAAAGAAAATAGACAAAAATATATTAATAGAAATATCAGGTGGAATAACACCAGAAAATATTATAGAATATTCTCCTTATGCAGATCGAATATCATTGGGTTATTTAACACATAGTACAAAATCAAAAGACTTCTCTTTAGAAATAATATAAAAATACTCTAAAGAAAAATTTAAGAACTAAATATCATATACAATATTGGTAAAGAAATAAAAAATCACAACTTAGTGGGGATACTTAAAATTGTGAGAGCATGGTGAAATTATATGAAGAAAATTATTGAAGAAGTTGTTGCAAATGAGAATTCTAAAAATAAGAAAAATAAAAAAACACAAAAAACCAAGAAAAAACCAAAAAAACCAAATAAAAACAATAAAAACGAAGTATTAGAAAACTCATTAACTCGTTCAACAGCTGATAGAGAATTAGAAGAAGTATTAAAAGGCTTAACCACAACAATAAAAGTAATAGGATGTGGAGGAGCTGGTACAAATACTATATCTAGATGTTTAGCAGCTCAAATATCAGGAGCTGAATTAGTAGCACTAAACACAGATGCACAACATTTATTACAAACAGATGCACCACGGAAAATACTAATAGGGAGACATCTAACTCATGGTCTAGGAGCAGGATCACTACCACAGATAGGAGAAGAAGCAGCAAAAGAAAGTGAACAAGATGTAAGAGGTGCAGTAGGACGCTCTGATATGATTTTTATAACTTGTGGATTAGGGGGCGGAACAGGTACAGGAGCTGCGCCAGTAGTAGCAAGACTTGCCAAAGAAGCAGGAGCCCTAACAATAGGCGTAGTAACACTACCCTTTAGTGTAGAAGGATTAATAAGAATGGAAAACGCAGAAACAGGTCTAAAAAAATTAAGAGATGTCTGCGATACTGTAATAGTAATTCCAAATGATAAATTATTAGATATAGTGCCAAATCTCTCACTAAATGCAGCTTTTAAGGTTGCAGATGAAGTTTTAATGAGATCAATCAAAGGAATAACAGAAATGATAACAATGCCGGGACTAGTTAACCTTGACTTTGCAGATCTAAAAACAGTTATGAAAAGAGGCGGCGTAGCAATGATTGGACTAGGAGAAGCAGAGGGAGAAAACAAGGCAGTAAACGCGGTAGTGGAAGCACTCAACTCACCACTCTTAGAAGTAGACATATCTGATGCAACAGGAGCTTTAGTAAATGTAACTGGTGGAGAAGATATGACAATCAGCGAAGCAGAAAGAGTAGTCGAAGAAATATACTCAAGAGTAGATCCAAACGCAAGAATCATCTGGGGAACAACAGTAAACCCAGAACTAAAGAGAAATCTACGTGCAATGCTAGTAATTACAGGGGTAAAATCAAAACAAATACTAGGACCTGCACAAACAAACTTTGAAAACAAAGAATTTGGTATTGATTTCGTAGCATAAAAAAATCAATACTTTTTTTTATTTTATGGCTGAAAAAATCAGCCAAATTATTTATATACACCTATTTATTTGACCAATTGCTCTTTATTAGAGGTGTTAACAAGTGAAATTCTTAAAAAGAAAAACAGAAAAAAGTGATAAAGGCTTTGTAGAAAAAGCCTGGGATCTTCAACATAGAATAGAATCAAAACAAAAAAGAATTGGTAAAGGAAAATATGGCAGAGTCCTTAAAATGGCTAGAAAGCCAACTAATGAAGAATTTTCAAAAACCTCAAAAATAACAGGGGCAGGAATCCTATTAATAGGGGGCCTTGGATTTTTAATTTTCTTAATAGCTACTCAAGCAGCACCTTGGATAGCAGAAAGACTTGGATTGATATAAAATTAGGAGTTTTATTTATGCAAAATACAGATTTTGAAGAAACCGCTGAAGAAAAAACAAAAATATTCTCAATAAAAACTCAGGTAGGAAAAGAACAAAACACTGCAACATTAATCACGAGTAGAGCAAAAAAATCAAAAATCAAGATACCATCAGTTTTAGTGACACCAGAGCTTAGAGGATATATCTTTATAGAAAGTTATGACAAAGAAAGAATAAGAGACATGATAAAAACAATATCTTATGCAAGAAATCTTCTAGATGGAGATATTCCAATTGAACAAATAGAGCACTTTTTAGTACCAGCTTCTGCTGTAGCAAAAATTGCTGAAGGAGATATAGTTGAAATGGTATCTGGTCCATTCAGAGGTGAAACAGCAAAAGTTACTCATATAGATGATACAAAAGAGGAAATAACAGTAGAACTCTTTGAGTCTGTTGTTCCTATACCAATAACTGTTCGAGGTGAACAAGTTAGAGTTGTAAAAAGAAAAGAAGAAGAACAAAAACTAAAAGAAGAAAAGGAGAAGTAAAAAAAATGGCAGATACAATAGAAGCACTAGTTGAAGGCGGAAAAGCCACTGCAGGTCCACCACTTGGCCCAGCATTAGGTCCAATGGGTGTAGACATAATGAAAATTATCAATACAATAAATGATAAAACAAAAAGTTTTGAGGGTATGAAAGTACCTGTAAAAGTAATTGTTGACCCAAAAACAAAAAATTTTGAGATAAAAGTAGGAACACCACCTGCTTCATCATTAATTTTTAGTGAATTAGGTTTAGATAAAGGATCTGGAGCTGCAGGTTCTCATAAAGTAGGAGATCTAAAAGTAGATCAAGCAATAAAAATTGCTAAAATGAAATATGATAATCTTCTAGGTAAAGAGTTAAAACAAAAAACAAAAGAAATCATTGGAACATGTGTATCCATAGGAATTACAGTTGAAGGTAAAAAACCTCAAGAAATCCAAAAAGCAATAGATGAAGGAGATTACGATTCTAAATTTTAATTTTTATTTCTTCATCAATTTTTTCTCTTATTTTTTGTAAATTATCATCTTGATTATCAAGAATCCTTTTATGCATTCTTTCTTTAGGTTCGCCAGATAGAATATCTTCTCTGATTTTTCTCTGCTCAACTTCAATTGCTCTAAGTCTCTCGTTAATCTCTACTATGTCATCATTTAAATTTTTTATAACTCTTATAAGCTGTGATTCTTCCATAAATATAGAATTGCATAATAGTTTATTAGTTTTTTTTATATTTGTGTTTTAATTATATTCTCTTTAATCCTCTATGGAAAAACTGTTTAATTGATTTAAGCATCCTGTTTCTTCTATATTCAAGAGGCATTGTTACACCTTCCCCCCATGTTTTTCTCTTTTCAATCTCGGATATTATACTATCAATTATAAAATCATTTGTTTTAAAAACCGTATAAGCATATCCTGCATATTCAGGAGTATGAGAGTCGCTGCCGCCTGTTCCTCCTAGATTATATTTTTTAGCTGTTTTCATTGTTTTAAGGTTTGTCTGTGGAACACTACAAGAGTTAAAAACCTCTATTGCATGAATTTTTTTATGAATTTTTTTTAAGTTGTTAACTTTTATCCCTGACATATTTCTATAAAGATGAGGAATTATTGGTGTTCCTCCTTTTTCTATTATCTGATCTATTGTTTCCTCTGTAGATAGGTCTCGTTTTATATTTTCATTTATGTTTAGTGCTATAATATGCCCATCTCTTGTCGATATTTCAACACCAGGTATTACAATAAAATCTTTTGGAGCGATCTTTTTTGCTTCTAGTCCACCTTTTATATTGTTATGATCTGTTATTGCCATACCGTTTAATCCTTTTTTTTTCAGGTTTTGAATTATTTCTTTAGGGCTTCCTGCTCCATCCTCTGAGTATTTCGAGTGTATATGTAAATCAATTTTTAGCATTATTTTTTTCTCTTCCAGTTTTTATATCAAATGTAGTTTATATGAGTATTATAAATTTTTGTATATTTTTTTTAAAAAAAGATAGGATGCGGGTGCCGGGATTTGAACCCGAGTTATAAGCTTGGCAAGCTTAAGTGATACCAGGCTACACCACGCCCGCATATAATTTTATGAGAGAACCTAGAGCAGTATTTCATTAAAAAGGCTTATGGTTCATTTTTGTTTTATTCTTTTTAAAGGTTTACTTAGATGTCTTCTTGCGCATACTGGTACTTCATATAAACCGTTTTTTATTTTTCTTTTTTGTTCTTGAATATTTGCTTTTTGTGATTTTGTTCCACATTTTACACATTTAAAACCCTGATTTTTACCCTTAGATTTCATATGTTTTCCACATTTTTTACATATAGGGTTTTCAATTTTTTTGTATTTTTTTTCTAATTTTTCTATATTGATTTTTTCAAGGTTTATAGTTAAGGGTTTTTTTCTTACGCCACCATAAGCAAGTATTTTGTCTCCCATTATTAATTTCCTGATTATTTTTCTAAACTCTTTAGTTGGTTCATATGCTGCACAATCTATTTCACCTGTTGAATCTTGGATTTTGAATATTACGTGACCTCCTTTAATTGTATAAGGCTCTTTTGTCACTATTCCTTCTGTTATTACTGAGTCATATGGTTTTATGTTTTTGATTTTTTTCTTCTGTAAATGTTCATCTGTTCCTTGGTTTGTTTCAAATATTAACCATGATTGTATTTTTTCTGATTTTATCATTTTTTTTGCTTTTATTAGGTCTTCTGGTTTTTCTCCTCTTATTCCAAATAAAACAGGGCAAGGTGAGCTTGGAGCTAATCTGTTATGTTTATTTTTGTAATCATAGTTGTCGAAAGTTGTTGGATATTTTTTATCGATTTTTTTGGTGGATTCATCGTCTACTCTTCTGTTAGATCCCCATTTTTCTTCTGTTCTATAAGATATGATTTCGTATGTTTTATCCTTATCTACCTTCCATGCAATTGATGCTGTTGCTCCAATTAGGCCTCTTCCGTTTTTATAGCCTTTGAAAAAAATTTTTTTGGTTTTTAATATTTTTTTTATGTCTTTTATTTTTATTATTTCTCTTAATGCTCTATTGTAGATGGTTTTGTTAGGTTTTTTATCTGTTAAAATGTATCCTGAGTTTGTGTTTTTATCTTCAAGCCTTGCATATTTTTGTAATATTTTTTCAATTATTTTTTTTATTTTCTCTTCATTTATTTCTTTTTTTTTGCTTTGTTTATAACAATATATTTCTTTTTTTTGATATCCGCCTATTATTTTTTTTTCTCCTATGCCTTTTCCTATTTGAATTGATATTGCTCCGTTTCCCCTGGTTTTCCATGGGATATTTGGGTTTAATCTTACTAGGCGGGGATAACCAATGATGTCATAGTCGTTTTCAATTAGTTCTTTTATTATGGCATAGGCTACATAGGTTGTACAACCACCTTTTCTTGAGTCTGTATCATCTATTCCTAGCCAGATAAGATCATCTCCCGTAACACTTATATACGAAGTGCTATTATACTTACCTCTGTTTATATGAATCGTTCAGAGCTACTACAGGATGTAAGAGACACTCTAAACAGATCAGGTTTTTACGTCTCTGAAATATGTTCAATGCGACCAATAGGTTTTGACATAGTCGCAAGAAGGGACAATTCACTTCTCATAATTAAAGTTTTAACAAATATCGATGCAATATCAGAAAATGTAGCAAATGAACTAAAAACATTATCAATACTACTAAAAGGAAATCCTCTGCTAATAGGAGAACACAGCGGAACAGGTAAATTAGAAGATGAAGCAGTATACGACAGATTTGGAATACAATCAATCAACTCAAAAACATTAAAAACACATCTACTAGAAGGAGCCCCTCTTGAAGTATATGCAGGGCCAGGAGGATTCTACGTTAATCTCAACCGAGAAAAAATCATAAAAATAAGACAAGAACAGAACTATTCAATAGGATCCTTTGCAAGATCACTAAAAGTCTCAAGAAGAACAGTTCAAATGTATGAAGATGGAATGAACGCAAGCATAGAAGTAGCATTAAGAATAGAAGACTTATTAGGAACTAACATTACAGTCCCCATTGATTTATTCAAACAAAAAACAATAAAAAACAAAATCAAAAAAGAAGAAATAAAAAAACCTACATATCAAGAATTTCAAAAAGAAATATTCAACATACTAATACAACTAGGATACAACATAATACCTATGGAAAGATGCCCATTTGAAGCTGTAAGCCAAGACAAAAAAAAGATACTTCTAACATCTGTAAATAAATACGATAAAAAACTACTAAAAAAAGCAAGAGTAATAAGCAGCATATCACAAATAACAGAAAAACACGCTGTCTTAATCACAGATAAAAACGAAATCCATAAAACAAATATCGAAGGAACACCTCTAATAATTAAAAAAGAACTAAAAAAAGCACGAGGCCCGGAAGAACTACTAGAGCTAATAATTGAGAGAATTTACAACAAAGAAAAAAAATAAACTACTTTTATACCAAAATTTTATAAATAGGGTTATCATTCCCGAAGACTACATTTTCTCAAGAACATAGAGAAAATGGCATACAAAAACACTCAAAAATTGATATCTATGACAGATAAAAAAATAGTTGATATAGTAGATAAAATCTTAAAAGATTCAAAAAAGCTTGATAGAAAATTTAAACAAAACATTGACCTAGTTTTTAATCTAAAAAATATTGACCTAGAAGTACCAAAAAACAGAATAGACGAAGAAATAATACTTCCTCACGGGAGAGGAAAAAACGCAAAAGTAGCAATTTTTGCAAGTGGAGAACTTGCACTTAAATCAAAAAAACACGTAGATTTACTAATAAAACCAGAAGAAATAGGAGACCTAGCAAAAGATAAGAAAAAATCCAAAAAAATAGTAAACAACCATGATTTTTTTATAGCTGAAGCACCACTAATGCCAACAATAGGTAAAAGCCTAGGAACAGTACTAGGTCCAAGAGGAAAAATGCCAAAACCAGTTCCACCACAGGCAGATGTATCAGGTATGGTAAAAAACCTTAGAAAAACAGTAAAAGTAAGATCAAAAACCAAAAAAACATTTCATACAATAGCAGGATCAGAAGAAATGCCAAAAGAACAAATCGCAGAAAACATAGATACAATAATAAGAAGAATAATAACCTCACTAGAAAGAGGAAAAATGAACATAGGATCTGTATATGTAAAAACCACTATGGGTCCATCAGAGAAAATAATGTAAAGGTGAAATAATATGGCTCACGTTGCAGAATGGAAATACGATGAAATAAAACAACTAACAGACTTTTTCACAAGTAAAAAAGTAATAGGAATAATAGAAATAGGAGGAATACCCGCACCACAAATGCAACAAATGAGAAGCAACCTACACAACAAAGCCACAATAAGATCAGCAAAAAACAAACTAATAAAAAGAGCACTCGATGAAACAGAAAAAAACATAAAAGGAATATCAAGCCTAAAAGAGTCAATACAAGGCCAATCAGCAATAATTGCAACAGATATGAACCCTTTCAAATTATTTGGACAAATAAAAGCCACAAGAACAATGGCACCCGCAAAAGGCGGAGAAATAGCACCACATGACATAGAAGTAAAAGAAGGAGATACACCATTCAAACCCGGTCCAGTCGTAGGAGAACTACAAAAAGCAGGAATACCCGCAGCAATAAAAGAAGGAAAAGTTGTAATAAAAACAGATAAAGTAGTTGTCCCAGAAGGCGAAAAAATACCAAAAGAAGTAGCACAAATGCTGACAAGACTTGAAATATACCCAATAGAAATAGGTATAACCCTACATGCAGTATTTGAGGAAGGAAACATTTTCAAACCAGATGTTCTAGATGTAAACATAGATGAATTCATGAATAAAATGAGACTAGCCTCAGGTAACGCATTTAACCTAGCAGTAGAAACAGGCTGGGTAAACAAATTTACTATTCAACCACTAATTATGAAGGCTTATAATAACGCATTTGCTTTAGCAATAGAACAAGGAATCGTAAACAAAGAAACAATTAAACATTTAATTTCAAAAGCAAATGCAAATATGATTGCAATAAAGAATAAAACTACATAAAAAAATATAAAAGAAAATGGAGGCAAAAAAGAAAATGGAATACATATATAGCGCAATGCTTCTTCATTCAGCTGGAAAAAAACTAACTGAAGAAAACATAAAAAAAGTACTAACTGCCGCCGGTGTAAAAGCTGATGATGCAAAAATAAAAGCATTAACAGCATCACTAGAAGGCGTAAACATAGAAGAAGCAATCAAAACAGCTGCCATTCCAACAGCTGCTGCTCCAGCAGCCGCACCTGCTCAAGATGCAGGTTCTGCTGAAGAAAAATCTGAAGACAAAAAGAAAGATAAGAAAAAAGAAAAAGAAGAAGAAGTCTCAGAAGAAGAAGCTGCAGCAGGTCTTGGGGCATTATTCGGATAAAAAATAAACGCATTTAACAAAAAAATGTGTTATTTCAACGGTTAAATGGCGGAAAAAAACCATTAATAATTGGTTTAAATAAAACCCGCCTTTAATTTTGTTGAAATACCTCTTTTAATTTTAAAACTGATAAAAAAGTGTTAATGTTAATAAGAGTGGGGGACGGGATGCATTGATAGGAGGAATGCGCCTCTAAGCGGAAAGCAGGTACAGTTAACCTCCCCAATAAACGCTACTAGGTCCCCCAAATCTTAAATATTTTTATTGATTAAATAGTTTTCCATCGAATTTTCTTCTGTTATTCCCCCGATAACTTTTTTATGGGTAACCACCTACTTTTAAACTGGGATCACCTAGTATTATATATTCTTCTATTGTGAAAAAATCTTTACCTACTTTGGAAATATAAGTGTTTTGAGCTTGAGTAAACATTTCACCAAGAGTTATGCCTTTTTCATATGCTTTAAAAAAACTAACGTCTAGAACTCCTGCTCCTGCTATAGGTCCCGATATTGAAACCATGCTATATGCTGTTCGTGTAGCACCTATTGTTGCTATCGCACCACCATTATCTTTTGCTAAGAAACTCCAAGCAAAACAGGTGTAAATATTTGAAGGGTCATATTCTTGTTTGGTGAGTAATAAAAAAATATTTATCATCCAATCAGGGAAATAATCTTCAAGATCTGTAATGTTAAAATCAAGTTTTGATGTTAAACATGCATCAAAGAATATAATTGGTAATT